>ENA-OPYU01000150-OPYU01000150.1-human-gut-metagenome-genome-assembly--contig:-NODE-150-length-27495-cov-3.628727_pt1 | contig 27495 bp, 50 predicted proteins | sample MGYA00242637_ERZ504482 | MGnify/ENA primary metagenome ERZ504482 (study PRJEB26092, sample SAMD00036237) | human gut metagenome | host: Homo sapiens | study: EMG produced TPA metagenomics assembly of... | reverse complement strand
TACCCCATCATCGATTCTAACCTAAAGAATTTAGAGAGAGGGAAAGATGAAATTTAATAAAATGATACCCGAATTAACTGTAAGTGATATAAATAAAACAAAAGAATTTTATTTGAATATATTGGGTTTTAAATTAGAATATGAAAGAGAGGCAGATAGATTTATTTTTCTATCTTTTGAGGAAACTCAATTGATGTTTGAGGAGATGCATGAAAATGGTTGGAATGTTGCAGAGATGTCGTATCCTTTTGGACGTGGTATTAACTTTTCCATTGAGGTAGAGGATATTGATATGATATATCATAAACTCATTTTAAATGAATATCCATTATATCGTTCTATGATGACTAATAAGTATGAATCTAATGGTGAATATATTACACAAAAAGAATTTTTAGTACAAGATCCAGATGGATATTTATTAAGATTTACTGATTGAAAGATAATTGCTTTGATTGCATTGTTTGTTGTTACATTCTTAGTTTATTTAGCTTTTCCTGATATAGAATGGCTTTGGAATAGAATGTAGATATACTAACACCACATACAAGAAAATAGATTAGATGTTGTAGCGGAGTAAACTTAAATCAAACAGGCAAATTATACTGTTGGACGGCGATTATAAAATAGATGACGAATTATCACTATTTACAGTGAGTAAAACAGATAAGTTTTATTCTCCCGCCAATAAGAGTCTTTATGATGAGAAGGGAAAAGATACTTTTAGACACGAGCAAAATTTAATTATTTCAGAAAAACAGGCAGTACTTTGAGTATTCCAATGCAATAGTGCATGCTTTCCAGAAATTCAAAGCACCCTTTTCCGGAAAAATAGTGCATATCTTTCCGGAGCAGAGTGCAGTCATTTAATTAGTATTCATCTGGAATAGTTATCCCATGCTCTATAAGAAGTGCCTGTAAACGGTCAATGTATTCTCTTAGATGCTGGATTTCTATCCAATTACCATGACACAGTTCATCGGCTTCTTCTAATTCGTGGCGGGTTATTTCATAATCCGTAAACTTAACGCATTTATGGTCTTTGCTGAAAGCACAATAATCAGTCATTGGCAGCTCCTTTCCGGGAAGCATGAATGCCATGACGTTCCCTCATGGATATGCGGCCATCAAGCATCACCTCATAGGAATTATGAATGATCCGGTCGATGATTGTTGCGCAAATAGTGGCATCACAGTCATTTCCGATGCGGCTGTACCAGCCTTTCGGTTCAAACTGTGTGCAGAAGATTACAGAGCCTTTCACACTACGGGCCTCAATGATTTCAAGAAGTTCCCGTGTCTGTTCCGTGGATACGGGGCTTAACAAGAATTCATCCAGAATCAAAAGATCAATCTTCTGATATGCTTTCATTACTTTTTTCAGCGTGCCGTCCCCATGTGCAACAGCCAGCTCATTCAATAGATCAGGCAGGCGCACATAACGTACTTTGATAAAGTTCCTGCAGGCTGCGATTCCAAGCGCACATGGAGAGGTGAGGCGGCCGTGTTCTTGAAAACAGAAAAAACTGACAATCCGAAAAATGACAACAGAGGATTTGTTTCCACTGTATCATGTGCTCTCGGATCCTGAGGTCATGGAGTATCTTGAACCGCCGTTTTCCATGGAAGCAGCGAAACAATTCCTGTATAAAGCAGGTATATGCGAGACTCCTTTGATATGGGCGGTGGAAGATGCGCGTAAAGTTTTTATCGGCTATGTTATCTATCATACCTATGATGAAACCAGCATGGAGCTGGGATGGGTTTTGGATCGCAAGGAATGGGGAAAAGGGTATGCAAGTGCAATTACTAAATGGTGACTGAGGAATCCGGAAGTTCCGGAAAAGAGCTTGTAATAGAATGCAGTCCTGAGCAGAAAGCTACAAAAAGGATTGCACAAAAGTATGGATTTCAGTTTTGCAGTGTTGTAAATGGATGTGAAGTGTATCGACTAAGGAGGAAGTAAGATGGCAAAATTAGAACAGGTAATAAGCGGCGATTTTTATGAAGTGCTTGGTAAGATCGAGCGAGGAATCGTAGAAGGCAGTATGTCAGCATCATTGGAAGAGTTCAGTGACTTTGAAAGTGGAACTGCCAGATGCAGTGTTCGTGTTTTTGAACGATATAGTTATGTTGGAGATAATCGGGTGAGCCTGAATGTAACTCTTTTTCAGAATGGAAGCGGACCGATTCAACTTTCTGCGATTGCTGCAGGCGGCAGTCAGGCAATGCTTTTTCAAGATCAATACCTGGGGTGAAGAAGCGTTTCTTGACAAACTAAAGGAGCTATTGTAAATTGAAAATACGGAGGTTAGAGAGAATGAAACGAATTAATTACTCGGTGCAGTTTTTAAAACTGGCAGCAGATTGTATCGAGGTTAAAATAAAAGTAAAAACATATGCTGGCAGGTCTGCACCGATCAAATCATTTTATTTATAGAAAATTTGAAAGGAAGCAGTTAAAATGAATAGAACAGAATTAAAATTAATTTGGAAAAAAGAAGAGAAGGCGGCATATATCAAAGGTTGGGATTTTTCGCATATCCATGGGAGGTATGAGGAAGAGAATGATTTGCCGTGGGATTATGAGAAGATCGTGAAACAATATTTAACGAATACGGCCAAAGTGTTGGATTATGACACTGGCGGGGGTGAATTTTTATTGTCTCTGAATCATCCCTTTGCCAGAACAGCAGCGACAGAAGGATTCCGTATGATAATGAGACATTTAAATCTGGAAGAGCAGAGAAATGCGTTTGTCGATGCAGGTTTTCATATTCTTGCTGCAGAGGAAGCGTATCGACCAATTAAATTTTATGATATTGGTGCGTTTGTATGGTTTGCACATATTATTGAATGGGAGTTTCCTGGTTTTTCAGTTGATAAATGCTTTGAGCAGTTGCTGAAAATGCAAAAGATAATTGAGGATCAAGGGAAAATTGAAGGGACGATTCATCGGTATTTGATTGCAGCGAAGAAATGATAGACTGTGAAGAAGGTTTTAGGTCTCTTGTCTGAAAAAAGGCAAGGGGCTTAATTTACATTGAGACGGTAGAATGAAGCGTTGCGAATGTAAAGAAAGGTTGTAGGACAGAAGATGAGATTACATTACAAAGGAGCATATGATTTGAATCCGGAATCGATTCCTCATAAAGAACATATTCCGGGAGCGGTAAAATTTAAAGAAGCTGAGGATACAAAAGAACTCTCCAAAACAGCAACTGTGATATCGATTATTGTGATGGTCATCATGGGGATTTTTGCAACCATGAGAATGGGCAGATTTATTTTTGATGGATCCCTGCAAATGTGGTTGGGAATCCTGTTTCCATTCGCGATTTTATTTCCACATGAAATTCTGCATGCTATATGCTTCAAAGAAGATGTATATTTGTATACAAACTGGAAACAGGGGATGTTGTTTGTGGTTGGTTCGGAGACCATGAGCAAAGGAAGCTTTATCTTGATGTCTATGCTTCCAAATGTGGTGTTTGGAATTTTACCTTACATCGTTGGAATGATTTATCCTCAGTTTGTTTTTGGGCTTGTTTTTGGAATCCTTTCGGCAGGTATGGGGGCAGGAGATTATTACAATGTTTACAATGCTGTGACACAGATGCCAAAGGGAGCCAGGACGTATTTGTATCAATTTCATTCTTATTGGTATATGCCTTGAGTATGTGGAGGCAAAGAAATCAAAAAAGTTTTAAAATGATAAGGGGATATAGGTGATTTATAAAAAGATAGAAATCGAAGAAATGGAACATTTCTGGAGTTTGTTAAATGCTCTTGATGCAGAAACGAAATTTTATGATGTATGAACCAAATGAAAGAAAGCAGCATATGGATATTCAAGAATTAGAAACGGATATCTATCATAACGTGATACATGGAAATGACTTTTTACAAATTGCAAAGGCAGACAATAAAATAGTGGGGTATCTCCGGGCAGAGAGGGGAGAGTTTCATCGAAATTTTCATACTGCATATATTGTTGTGGGTGTATTGAAAGAGTATCAGGGGAAAGGGATCGGCACGACTTTTTTTTGGAAAATCTGGAAAAATGGGCGAAGGAAAATTTCTGTCATTCGGCTGGAGCTTACTGTGGAATGTCATAATGAAGCAGCAAGAAAATTATATGCAAAAAAGTGATTTTAAAGTAGAAGGAATAAGAGCAAAATCAATGTTGGTAAAAGGAGAAGTTGTGGACGAGTATTATATGGCAAAAATTTTATAAATTCCGAATAAGAAAATTGAAATCAGGAAGGAGCTTTCTATGAGCCATATTTTAATCATAGATGACGATATTCATATCAATGAAATGCTGGAAGAGGTTCTGATACAGGAGGGATATCAGGTTTCCCATGCCTATTCCGGGACAGAGGCATTACTGTTTCTGGCAAACGAAAAGCCGGATCTGATTTTATTGGATTTGATGCTGCCGGGGCTTACAGGAGAGGAAGTGCTGTCGCAGATTGAAAAAATTCCGGTGATTGTGATGAGCGCAAAGGTTGAAGTGAAAGATAAGGTTGCTCTTTTGCTGAATGGCGCGGAGGATTACATTACAAAACCGTTTGAAATTGAAGAATTGCTGGCAAGGATTGTTGTGCAGCTCAGGAAAAGTACAAGATCAGATTCTTCGGAAAAACTGATGTATAGAGAAATTACAGTGAATATGGTCACGCATGAAGCATGGGTTGGGGAACATGAGGTAAAACTGACAAAGACAGAATTTGCCATCTTGAAAATTTTGCTGGAGCATCCAAAACAGGTGATCACAAAGACTGTGCTGCTTGACCGTGTCAGCGAAGAAACACCGGATTGTATGGAAAGTTCACTGCGGGTTCACATCAGTAATTTGAGAAAGAAGCTGAGGGAAATCTCGGGGAAAGATTATATAGAAGCAGTATGGGGAATTGGTTTTAAGATGGCAGAGTGAGAAATATTTACAGTTTCTTTGCACTTTTCTTAACAGCTTTCTTAACACTTTACAGATAGAATATGTTGGAAAGAAAAGGTAAGGAGGCCAAATTGTTATGGAGTATGTATTAACTACCGATCATTTATGCAAAAACTATGGGCACTTTAAGGCACTGAACCAGTGTTCTATGCATGTTCCGAGAGGTGCAATTTATGGATTTGTAGGAAAGAACGGGGCGGGAAAAACCACATTGATCCGTCTGATCTGCGGACTGCAAAGACCGACATCCGGAAGTTACAGGTTATATGGAAGCGAAAATACGGACAAGAAAATTTTGGAAGCGCAGAGAAGAATCGGCGCAGTTGTGGAGACACCGTCGATTTATCTGGATATGACGGCGGAAGAAAACATGAAAGAGCAGTATTATGTTTTGGGTTTGCCGTCTTTTGAAGGAATCCCTCAGATTTTGAAACTGGTGGGGCTGGAAGATGCAGGGAAGAAAAAGGCAAAAGATTTTTCTCTCGGGATGCGTCAGAGACTGGGAATTGCGATTGCGCTGGCAGGAAAACCAGATCTGCTTGTGTTGGATGAGCCAACCAATGGTCTGGATCCACAGGGGATCGTAGAGATGAGAGAACTGATATTAAAGCTGAACAGGGAAAGACAGATCACGGTGCTGATTTCAAGTCATATTTTGGATGAATTGTCAAGACTTGCTACTCATTATGGATTTATTGACAAGGGAACTATAGTGAAAGAGATTACGGCAGAAGAGCTGGAAAATACCTGTAGGAAATGTGTGAAACTGCAGGTGACGGATACTGCTGTACTCGCTCATATTCTGGATAAAAGAGGTCTTGAATATGAGATCTTGTCAGATACGCAGGCAAATGTTTATGGGGAACTGGTAGTTTCCGATGTTGCGTTGGAGTTGGCAGAACAGAATTGCAGGATGTTTTCCGTGCAGGAATACGAGGAAAGTCTGGAAAGCTATTATCTCAACTTAGTGGGAGGTGGCAAGCATGAATAAATTATTTCGTGCGGGACTCTATCGGCTTCGCAAAAATAAGGGCGCATATGCCTGTGTTATCATTCCTCCCATCTATAGTGTCTGCCTGATGCTTTCGCAATATATGCAGATGAAAGAAAGTGGGGCAAATTATCTACTGGATCCGTTTCTATTTCATTTTTTGCTGGTGATGGGAGTTTTGCTTTCGGTATTTGTCAGTTTATATGTTGGAACAGAATATCACGATGGAACATTGAGAAATAAACTGATCAGCGGTTCTTCAAGAAATGCAGTATATGGATCGAATCTGTGGATCAGCTTTCTGGTTGGGACGTGCAGCGTGTTGTTGGCTTATACGGCAGGGTTTGCGGCAGGTATTCCCATGTTCGGCGTGATAGAGATGCCGGCTTTGACAATGCTGCAGAATTGTGTGGCAGGAATTTTGCTGGTGCTTTCTTATGTTTCGATCTTTCATATGATCTCCATGCTAAGCTCCAGTAAGACAACCTCTGCGGTAGTCTGTATTCTGGCAGCGGTTTTTATGATGGTGTTTGCGGGGATTGTTTTTTCGAAATTGTCTCAGCCGGAGATGATCACACAGGCGGTAATCGTAAATGGAGAAACCGTTATGGAAACAGTAAAAAATCCTGCTTATCTGACGGGAATAAGCCGTACGGTTTATCAAAATATCCTAGATTTTCTGCCGGCAGGGCAGGCTGTACAGATTTTTAATCAGGGAGTTCTGAATCTCGGAAGAATGATGGGATATTCGATTTTGATCATTTTCGGAACGAGCCTGGCAGGATTGTATCTATTTAATCGGAAGGATATCAAATAGGAGAAGTGAGTGGAAATGGAAGTTGGAGTATGGTGTGGAGCAGGAATTCTGGTTTTGTATAATATTGTGCTGCAGATCAAGGTGTATCTGTTGCGAAAATCAGCAAAAGAAATCAGGAAAGATTTTCAGAAATTATTGAAGACCAATACAAACACCATAATCCAGATTTCCAGCCGTGACAGGGAGATGTGTGCGCTGGCTTCTACAATCAATCTGCAGTTGGAAACATTTTATGAGAAAAGACGCTGCTATGAACAGGGAAACCTGGAACTAAAAGAAGCGGTTACCAATATCTCTCATGATCTGCGGACGCCATTGACTGCGATTTATGGTTATTTGAACTTACTCCAAAAAGAAGAGTGTCCGGAGCATATAAAGCGTTATCTGGATGCGATTGAAAACAGGGCACAGGCACTCAAACAATTGACGGAAGAATTATTTCGTTATACAATTGTGATATCAGAAGCGGAAGAGATGACGCTTCAAGTCTTAACGTTAAACGGGATTTTGGAAAGCAGCATATCCGCGTATTACTCCGTTTTAAAGCAGAATCATATTGTTCCGGAGATTTCGATTTCGGATCAACAGATCACGGGGAGAGTAAATGAAAATGCTCTGTCCCGTGTTCTTGGCAATATTCTCAGTAATGCGGTGAAGTACAGTGACGGCGATTTGAAAATTGTATTGTCGGAAGACGGTGAGATTCGGATTTCCAACCATGCATCAGGTTTGTCAGAAGTACAGGCAGAACGATTATTTGATCGTTTTTATACCGTGAATACGGCCAGAAAATCAACAGGCCTTGGATTGTCTATTGCAAAGGCACTGATGGAGAAAATGGGCGGAACCATCACAGCGGATTACAGAGAGAATGTACTGGAGATCTGCGTGAATGTGCAGAAGTTATAATGGAATTACAGATTAGTGCCCGTAGTCTGTGCTTCGGGAGACAAATTTATTGCAGATCCCGAGCAGAAAATAAAAGTGCATGAAATGTTTGATGCGGATATCTGTGAAATGGAGGCTGCGGGAATCGTACTTACCTCTAATCGAAATCAGGTGCCATGCATGTTGATAAAATGTGTGAGTGACGGAATCGAAGGCGGTTTTGAAGAATTTCAGGAGACAATGGATACGGCAGCAGATCTGTGTCTGGAGGTAGTGGAGAAGATTGTTGCCGGAATGGGACGATAGGAAGGTGGAAAAAAGAATGAACATCAATCGTGAAGAGATGCTTGCCCTGACAAGGCGCATGACAGTAAAAAGAACGTCCATGACCAGAATCGCAGGATGCTATGCAGACGCAGAAGGTTTTATTGACGGAACATTTAACGTGAATTTTCTGAAACTATCTCCTGCAGAACGTGAGAAAAATCTGGAGCTTGCGAAAACGGTTCCATTTGCACAGACCAATCAGAATCTGAAACGCTATGTATTTCCAGAATCTGAACAGGGAGGTATGCTGTGTATTTGTTTCATGATCGGTATGATATTCCTGCAAAGGCGAAGGATAAGGAACGACTGGGAGAATCTGAGCAGATGTTTGAGTATCTGATCTGCGTGATCTCTCCGGTTACAGGAGATTATGAACCGGGAGAACCGGAATGTGGATTCTTATTTCCGGCATATATGGACGGCGGGGCGGCATTGAATTGTGTGGATGTGTTTCAGGCAGATTCAGAACATCCGCATCAGGAATTGCTGCAGATGTTATTTTCCGAAAATCTTGAAAACGGAGTTTTTTCAGTACAATCAAGCGCAAAGGTAAAAGAATTGAGAGATTTGAAAGGAGAAAAGATGAATCAGAAAATAGCACTTGTTGTATATCCGGAATTTAGTTTTCAGGAAATTGGAAATTTGAGTTCACTGTTCCGCTGGGGATTTGACACCAGGACAGTTGTGGTTTCCGGGGAAAAAATCCGGTCAGGTCCGAAGAAGGATTTGCGATCCTTCCAGATATTACGTATGAAGAGTTCTGTGTGGAAGAATATGATTGTCTGATTTTACCGGGATGCAGTGATATCAGGCAATCAATTCGGGATGAAAAGTTAATGGAATTTTTGAGGGGCTTGGAAGGAAATGAAACTTTTCCAATCGGAGCAATCTGTGCAGGACCGATTTATTTGGCAAAAGCAGGACTTCTGAAAGATAAGAAATTCACCAATTCCATGTATCTGGAAATGAACGAAAGACTGCCATTTATCGATATGGAGAATATACGGTATCAACCAGTTGTGGAAGATGGTAATGTGATTACAGCACAGGGCGATGCCTATCGGTTGTTCGCAGTTGCAATGGCAAGAAAAGTAGGATATCAGTGCTCCGATCATGCCTGTTTTGGTGTTGGAGAGGAGTGGAAAGAGGAAGACTTTGTGCATCACCTTTCAGATGCAGAGTGGAAGGAGTTTGAGAAAGAATTTGCGGATTTGATTAGATAAATCTGGAAAAGGACTTGAAATTCAATGAAGATCAAGTCCTTTTCTTTTAAATCTGTTTTGTTGTCCACTTGCTGCAATCCCATACTGCGTGTACGACATCCTGGTAAAATTCCGGTTCATGGCAGATTAAAAGCACACTTCCACGATAATCAAGCAGTGCTTTTTTTGAAAGAATCTTTTGCATCCACATCCAGATGGTTTGTCGGTTCGTCCAAAAGCAGGATATTGGTATCGCGATTCACCAGTTTACAGAGTCTTACTTTTGCCTGCTCTCCTCCGCTTAAGACGCGAACCTGGCTTTCAATGTGTTTTGTTGTAAGTCCGCATTTTGCCAGAGCAGAACGTACTTCATATTGTGTGAATGAAGGGAATTCCTGCCAGATTTCTTCAATACAGGTTGTTCGATTATCTCCTTTGACTTCCTGTTCAAAATATCCAATCTGCAAATTTTCTCCCAGTTCACAGGTGCCGGAAATCGCAGGAATCAGCCCGAGAATACTTTTCAACAATGTCGTCTTTCCGATTCCGTTGGCGCCGACCAGAGCAATTTTCTGCCCTCTTTCCATAGAAAGAGACAGTGGTTTTGACAATGGTTCATCGTATCCGATCACAAGATCTTTTGTCTCAAAAATATATCTTCCCGGAGTTCTTCCGTATCGGAATTTGAATTCCGGCTTCGGACGTTCTGCTGCAAGCTCGATCACGTCCATCTTGTCCAGTTTCTTTGTCTGGACATTGCCATATTTCTCGTAGAAACACGCGCTTTATTTCTTGCTACAAAGTCTTTTAATTCGCTGATTTCTTGTTGCTGCCTTCTGTAGGCTGCCTCTAACTGTGCTTTTTTAACGGCATATACTTCTTCAAAATGATGATAATCTCCTACATAGCGGTTCAGTTCCTGATTTTCCATATGGTAGATAATATTGATCACATCGTTTAAGAATGGGATATCATGGGAAATCAAAATAAATGCATTTTCATAGTCGATGAGATACCGCTTCAGCCATGCGATATGTTCTTCGTCCAGATAGTTGGTCGGCTCATCCAAAAGCAAAATATCGGGCTTTTCAAGCAGTAATTTTGCCAGAAGGACTTTGGTGCGCTGTCCGCCGCTTAAATCGGTTACGTCTCTTTCGAGACCGATATCCAGAAGTCCAAGTGCTTTTGCAACTTCTTCAACTTTGGCATCGATAATATAAAAATCGTGCAGAGTCAGGGTGTCCTGAATGGTTCCCAACTCCTCCATCATTGTATCCATTTCTTCCGGAGAGGCCTCTCCCAGGGAATCGCAGATTGCATTCATGCGTTCTTCCAGTTCAAACAAATATGAGAATGCGGACTTTAATACATCTCGAATCGTCATTCCTTTTTCTAAGACTGTGTGCTGATCAAGGTATCCGACACGGATTCACTTTTTAGCCCATTCAATCTTACCTTCATCCGGCATCAGTTTTCCGGTAACAATATTTAAAAAAGGTGGATTTTCCTTCTCCGTTTGCGCCCACCAGTCCAATATGTTCTCCCTTGAGAAGGCGAAAGGATACATCTGCAAAAATAGCGCGATCTCCAAATCCATGTGTGAGATGCTCTACATTTAAAATACTCATGACATAACTCCTTTTTGGTCGTATTTCATTTATCAGAACCATTGTACAGGAAAGAGTTGTATTTGTCATCAAAATTCACCTTTTTGCAGATTTTCCATATTATGTACTGTAATTATATGAAAGGAAAGAACACACTATGCAAAATAATCGGTCTTATTCCAGAAACGAACGGTTTACCTGTCAACAGCAGCCTTATCGCAATATGCCGGTGCAGCGTCGACAGAATCCTTCTTCCTCCTGTGGTGAAGCAGTCTCGCCACCTTGTTCCTGCCGCATTCCCCGTGATCCGCTGGAACATATGACTCTCGCGATGGCATATGTTCCCTGGCAGACATGGGAAGACACTTATGATGTTCATAAGGGATTAGAATGTGGAACGATCTTCCCTGTTTTAAACAAACCATTTTATGGAAAAGGGGGATGTAATCAATGACAGACCGTCCATGTAGAACAGAATTGTTAAATCATATCAACGCTGTCAGTTTCGCGGTGGATGAAGTGAAATTATATCTGGATACCCACCCGCAGGATCCGGATGCACTGGCTTATTTCGAAAAATACAGCCGGATGCGCAATCAGGCAATGAAAGAATATGCCATGAATTTCGGACCTTTGACGATCGATACAGCCACAGCATCCTGCAGTGAATACTGGAAATGGATCAATGAGCCGTGGCCATGGCAGGAAGGAGGATGCTGATTATGTGGAATTATGAAAAACGATTGCAATATCCGGTAAAGATTACACAAACGAACCCACAGATTGCCAAAGTGATCATTTCACAATTTGGCGGCCCGGACGGGGAGCTCGCTGCATCGATGCGGTATTTATCTCAGCGGTACACCATGCCATATAAAGAGGTGACAGCAACACTTACGGATATCGGCACGGAGGAATACGCTCGTAGAAGATGCAACTAATGAATAGAATCCGAAAGCACCATTATTTCGGTACTTTCGGGTACACATCAATCATAAATTCAGAGTTTTTCTGGTTCTTTTTATTCCGTTTTGTTTTGGTCAGTACAATCCGGTCGATCAGTTTCCTTAAAGCGCTGTTCTTTTCCGGGATAGTCAGGGAGTTCCATTCGCTTAACAAGTTCTTGCACTTCGGGACAAAATTCTTTCGATTTGCCTGCCTCGCAATCGTAGTATGTAAATCTTCCTGGGCAGCAGTGATATTGTTCATGCAGTCTCTGATCCGTTGTTCCAGAGCATTGGACCGTTCAAGGAAAATTTCTTTCTGTGTAAATTCCCATGCTCTCAAAAAATCGAAATAAGGACTTCTCGCTGTTTTAAAAGAGTCTGATGCTCTGTTTCAAAAATTCGTGACGATCATTTCTTTTGCAGCAATGGCAGCAGCGTCTTCCTCATGAGTGTCGGTAAATTCATACTTAACGATGTAGTCTTTCAGCCATTCAAGCAGAGCCTCTTCCAGTTCATCGATTCGGATCCCGACGGTGGAACATTCGGTATACTGGCAGATCAGCACATCATAAGGCGATTTTTGTCTGCGCTTTTTGCGGACCATAAGTCGGCCACATTGAGAGCAGCGAACCAAACCGGCAAATAGATTCTGAATCGGTCTGTCATTTCTGACCGGAGAGGAAAAACAGCCTTTTGGCTGATTCGCACGTTTGAATAGGTCTGTGCTGATGCGTGGCGCCCATGCTGCATCAGCGAGAATGTAATCCGTGGCGTTTGGTCGGGATTTTACCACACGACCATCCTTTACGGCTCTGACCGTTTTGCGATATCCCCAGCGGACTTTTCCGATGTTGGCCGGATTTGAGATAATACCCTTGAGGGTGGAGGGGGAGAATGGCTTTCCACTCCTTGCAAGAATCCCCATGTTGGTCATGTAAGTGCAGGCTTTCTGATATCCATACTGTTTATTTCCACACAGATCATACATTAGATCAAGAACCGGCGCCTCTGTTTGGCTGGGAGTAAGAGAATAGTGTTTTCCATCCGGTGCAATGACACGCTCCCATCCATAAGGGGCAACATTGCCAACATAATAACCATCAGAACTGGAACGCTCCCTGCCGCGCTGCATCCGGCGCTTGATCGTGGCGTACTCCCGGCGGCTCATAAATAAACTGAACTCAAAGTATTCATTGTCATACTCATTTGCAGGATCGTAGGTTTTACTTGGTGTTACAATCCGGGTGTTGGAATAAAAAAATGCACGCTGCACACGTCCCTGATCGATCGTATCACCTCTGGCCAGACGATCTACGTCCATTACGAGGGCACCATCCCACATACAGGCTTCTACCTCGGATAGGACTTGCGTCATGACTGGACGGGTATCAATACTGTCTCCAGACACAACTTCTCTGTAAATTGCACCGATCGGAAGAGAGAGTGTCTTCGCCAGCTCTAACAGGGTAGTAATGTGGCGTTCCAGAACATCAATCCCTAGCGCTTCCAGTTCGGCGTCTTTTCTTGACTTTCGTGCGTAGATAAAATAAGACATTGTATCACACTCCTATGTAATTGTATTGCAAAAAAAGGTACAAAAATAACAGTCAACGTGCGAACTTACGTTCCGCTTGCGCGACTGCTCCGAAGATGATACAATATTCTTGGCTTCAGATTGCATATCTTCGGATATGTAGACCGTCTCTGTTGGCGCAGGGGCGGTTTTTATTTTGAAATTAAACATTACCCAACCGGGTGACACTCCGGTATCTCTTTAAGACCACTAGGGCGTGATAGCTGCCTGTTCTATCCTTGGATAATGATTCATAACAAATCAGTAAACATATTTTGCGTTTTTAAGAAAACAAAAAGGTGCTTCCAAAATGGAAACACCCTCGAACTTTAAACTGAATCACAAGCTGGGCGGCGTATCCAGCATCTCAGGTACTCTTGCGAGTGTGTCGGGAGCCTTTCCGACCTTTGCGGTTCAATCTATTGTATTCCCATTATAGGGCAAAATATTCTATTTGTCAAAATTTTTTTAAACGTCCGTTATTTATCCCATGTCTTAGTTTGCCGTCTGTGATTGTGTGCAGAGTAGCAACATATAGATAGTTTTCTTTCACATCTAATTTTGATGCCAATTTTGCACATTTTCACTAAATATCTTGACGAGTTCAAAGCTATCTCCAGATTCATTTGGATTAACACCTATGTAATCAGGATCCGATATGATAGATGAGATAAATCGAAGATATGGCAAGCACTCAGGGTGCCTCTTTTCTATATGTTTTTCCAAACCGAATGACTGGTATATTAAATCTTGTTTAAATTGTACAGGAAGATATTCATTAAATTTTTCATTGTAAGAAGCAATCGGGAATATCTTATTATTCATGATTTATCTCACCTCTTTTCTTTATGTGTAAACGCCGCAGCGGTTATATCATTTCCATAACTGCTAAATTAGGAATAAAATAAATAACATAGTTATCTACAGCAATACATACACCACGAGTCCTTATTAGCAGTCAATACTTTCTTACATATATTCGGATGTGTATACAGTCCCTATTTGTGAACTTAACGGGATAGTTTATTTTACAATCCAAGTATTTGTCTTTTCTTAATTTCAAACTCATCTCTCGTAATTATTCCTTGATCAAGAAGTGACTTGAATTTCAAAATTTCATCTGCACCACTTACGTTCGATGACTGAACAACTGGGGAAGATTGAAATTTGTAAGAGTCTATAGCTGCATTAAGTGAATCTACAAAAGAACCAATGCATCCTTTATCTATATTTTCGATTTTTATGGCAGATGCACCATCTTGTATTGTAATTGAACCGAGTAATAATCCGCGTTTTTGTGAGATGCTGTTGATTTTATCGAGCGGCAGCTCCCTTTGCTTTAATCCGTATAGCATTCCTTTGTCTAAGAAAATCACTCTTCTATCTGTTAGTGCAATAATCCACGTGTTTCCATCAAGAAATCCGGAGATCAGTCCAAGAACACGTTCATCCGGGTTGAGAATTTCTGGAAGATACGAAACCTCTTTCTTGGTTCCAAACATATTGAATGTAGGTAATTGCTTCAATTCTCTCATTACGCTTTGCTTTTCTCTCATACTAAAACTCCTTTTCCTAAGTACTTTAACACCACTTTACTCTATATAAACGCCTTAGCGCTCATATCATTTCCATAACTGCTAAATTAGGAATGAAATAAATAACATAATTATCTACAGTGATATATTCACCATATTTCCCAGTATAGCAGTCAATAGCTTCTTGCAGATACGTTTCTGTGACATGAAGGTGTTCTGCAATCTCGTATCTATTCTGGCATCCAGCATTAAAAGCGGATATAATACCACGCAATCCGATCATCCGGTTATATCCATATAATCGTGCTTGTTGTTCCTGCTTTCTATTCCACGTATCTTTCATATCAAGGATATTGCCTATAGATGTAAAATGGTGCCCAAGCTCTTCAGCGAGAACGCAGGCTTTTTCTGCAGATGTTTCCAAGTTATTTGATATTGCAATTCTGTTTCTATATATTAGTCCATCGCTGCTGGATAGAGCCTTTTCGCGGACGATAAGTCCGCTGCTATTCGCCTCTTCTAAAAGCTCTTCATAAATTGTCATTGTATCACTCCCATTCAGAGTCATTCATCATAATGTCTTGATCATGTTTTCGCATTTCATCGGTTACTTCAACATCAGTTCGTTCATGAGCTGCTAATACTGATAAATGATTGTTGGATTGCTCAGGATATATGTTATATACTTTTGCCTCTTTTATTTCAGAAGTATATACTGAATTTTTCATATTCTTTACTCAAGATCAAAATTCAACAATTTCTTTTCCATGCTGATTTAATTTACGATAGCGCTCTATTATTGTCCATTCTTCATCGGTCGGAATAGAATAATCAGCTTCAACAAAAGAAAACATTTCAAGTATATTTTTGCATTTATAAATTTGACATAATGCCATAAATACGTCAGCATTTGGCATTCGTATACCATTTTCATATCCAGATAATGTTTTGTCAGAAATGGAATATCCCATATCTTTTAATATTGTAGAAACATCTTTAGCAGTTAATGATCTACTTTTTCTTAATTCCTTTAACGTTTCGCCTAAACTTTGTTTCATCCGTACTAACCTCCGTTTTCTTTAATATACATCATAATTTCTTCATGGTCAACAATAATCTTCGTAATGAAGAGAAAATATTTTAAAAACCTGTTGACAAAATTCAAAATGAAGAGTATAGTGCAATTAAGCTCTTCAAAACGAAGGAAACGAGGTGATGAAATATGATCATATCGAAGAGAATTGGAAAATATATGAAAGAAAAAGGATTTAATCTTTCAGAGGTAGCAAGAAAGACAGGACTAAATTATCAATCTCTTTATACAAGTCTTTACGATGAAGAAAGAGAAAGGGATTTAAGAACAGAAGAGTTGATTCCATTATGTATTTTTCTTGGAGTGAACCCGATGGATTTTGCAGAGGAGGAACAAAATGAAAGAAAGTGTGGTAAAGAGCATGCGCATTAAAGTGGAAGGGAAAAATGAAGTATTAAATAATTTAGAAAAGCAGAAAGGCTTATAGATCAAGCAAGAGATATTCTTTATCGCACTCCTACACAGATAAAAGTAGTTGTGGAAGAGTGCGATGAAGAAGAAAAAAGTTACTTGTTCTCAAGATACTCGATAATTCCAGACAGAACATAATGATTTTGTTGAGCAATAGAATCAAGAAGGGATTTTGTACCAAAATCAATAGTGGAAGAACTTATGTTTTCCTGAATTTCTCGGCTGGATTCGTTTAATAATTCTCGTAATTGAGAGATGTCAGAAATATGATCCATTTACGTTATCTCCTTTCATAATACTCGGCATTGGCAGATGCCTGTATTAACAGTATAGGAGACAAAAGGGTAAAAGACAACAGATGTGAAGATAAAGATTTCCATCTTGTAGACAACTGCATGTATGTACGGAAAAAAGGATTCCCCGTAACTATCGTTGGATGATAATCACGGGGAGAGACTATTACATATCGTGGTCTTCTAGAAATCTAACAATTTCAAAAATGCACACAATACATTCTAGAATTATTTGGATTAATTCCCTTAAGTCTCACCTCCTTTTGCGGAGGTATCCTTAAGATTGTTACTCCTCGGCAACTCCTTTCCAGCCATTTATGACCTTTAGAAAATTATCTAAGTGTAACAAGGTTATTGTAACAGATATATATGCAGTTGTCTACAAGATGGAAAACAAAAGGAGGGAATTATGATACTTAAAAAAATTTTAAAGCTGGCAGAGAAGAACAACATCTCAATCAGTTGTCTTGAGAAAACTCTGGGCTTTGGAAACGGAACAATTAAGAAGTGGGGAGAATCGTCTCCAAGTGTGGATAAGCTGAAAAAGGTAGCTGATTACTTCGGTGTATCAGTGGATTACTTTTTTTGGAGTAGGAAGCGAGGCGAGGAAGATGAACATACAGGAAGCAGTGAAACAGGCATTAGAAGAAAGAAAATACATAGAAAGAGAATTATTCGAAAACAAGACAGCATACAGAGAGTTGAAGATTAGACCGACAAATAGTAGTGAATCCTGTATTGCCTATACATTTGATAAAAATGGAAAAGAAGTCAACCACTGTAAGATGTGGAGTCCAACAGCGGATGACTTAATGGCTGATGATTGGATTGTATCAAATTAAAGACCTGATTTCTTTAATGCATTTGTATCCCTTTTTCAACAGGGTATCTTCTTCAAAATCTCTAATTGCACTTGGATGGAGCGTGGTCATATAAGCTATTGTGTCTGCTATGAAAACATCAACTAAACCATCACTCTCTAAAACTTGCAGAGCGTTTGTAATATGATCTTGAGTTTCTTCTGTAAATAAGGTTGTGAAGAAATCCATATCAAATCTAGTGCGATTAGTATCATGATAGGTAATAATCATGATTTTTTAAAGATAGATCTGCAAATTTTTTGCAGTTTCATTTTAGCCATTTTGTTTTTTCTCCTTTCACAATACTTGGCATTGGCAGATGCCTGTATTAACAGTATAGGAGATAAACCAAAAGAAAGCAATCCAGCCACGGAGGTTACGATGGCGATTAAACATAGAGAGGAGAAAAGATGGAAATTGTAATAGCAAGCGTTATCTGCTCAATCATAGCATCAATTGCAACAAGCCTTATTATCGCAAGGGAATCTTTGAATATTATGCGAGATGAAGCGGATAGAGTGTTTAAAATGAACTTAAATTTTGTCAGAGATGTTGTAAATATGCTGGCTGATAGATTCGGAACAACTCGGAAATAAAGGTAATGGACAACATACCTTGGACAATCAACCTGCATACATAATAGCGAGGTGATGATTTTGATCGTAGAAACAGTAAAAGTAAAAAATGCAACAATCCGGGTACACGATGACTGTTATGCAGAACGAACAGAGGAAGAGGTGAAAAGCCTGATAGATGGATGCAGCAGGATCATCCAGGAAGCATTATTACGAAAAGAGAAAACCGCCTGAAGGCGGGAAAGGTGGACAAACAGATGAAAAACAAAAGATTAACCATACAGCGAATCGATAGGTTCATACAGGATTTCAGTTTAACGGAAAGTGTGAATGGATATGCAGATCAGCAGAAACAGCATGCGATTGCCTGCTTAAACAATTACTGCAGGGAGTTGGAGTATCAAGGAAGAAAATCAGTAAAAATCAAAGGAGCGACCAATGGACCAGAGAATCTTGAACATGACGGCAGGACAAGTCATTGAGTACAGCAGGCTTGTCAGCAGAAGAGAGGAACTGCGGCAGTTTCCGGAAGAGGAAGGAGCTGTTGCAGAGTTGAAGCTAATCGAAGAAAGGATCAAAGAACTTGGATTTGAATGAAGAGAAGGAGAGGAAACAGATATGGATCATTCGCTGGCAATCCGGAAAGATCCGGAGCGAGTATGGGACGTACCAGGAAGCGAAGCAGGTAGCAGAAGAGATCGGGGGAGAGTACATCATCGTATGAGTTTCCGGAAGAGAAGACAGCTTCGGTATGCAGAAGAATTACTGAGGATCCTGGAAGCCACATTGGGAATCTGTGCAGTCATGATGATGGGAACCGGATCATTATGGATAGGAATGATCCTTCTGACAGCGGGATTAGAACTTAGCTGCAGGTACATAGAAAAAAGCGTAAAAATTAGTGCACCTGCCGCAAACAGATGCACCGGATATTTTGCCAATACAAACAAAATAAAAACCATTTATATTGTACACCTGTATTGGCAAAATGTCAAAGAAAATGAGAGCAAAAAGGCTCCCGTTTTCAACTTGATAAGAATATTAAACTTAGGAGCAAAACAGGATGTATAACGAAAGAGTTATGACTGGGAGACATCAGAGAAGTGATGGAGTATCACAATGGAAGATATGGTGCTCCGGGAATGCCAAGAGAGAAAAAGAAGAAAGCCACACCGGAGCAGATCAGGAAGGTGAATCAGTGGAATAAAGAACGAAAGTGTTGGAGAAAGATGAAGCTGAACTTTCAGGAGAATGACTACTGGGTGACATTGACGTATAAATTGGAGAACCGGCCACAGGACATGAAAGAGGCTGCCAAGGATTTTGAACGGTGGAGAGATAAGGTAAGAAGACAATACAGAAAACGAGGAGCAGAGTTGAAATGGATGTTGCATACCGAGATTGGAAGCCGGGGCGGCGTCCATCACCACCTGGTCATCAACAGGATTCCGGATGCGGATCTGATCATGCGCAAAGCATGGGAAAAGGGAGGCGTCCACATCGATCTGCTGTATGACGAGGGAGGCTTCCGGAAGCTGGCCGAGTATTTAAGTAAAACGCCGGATGAGGAGAACAAGATGAAAGAAAGCCGGTACTCCTGCAGCAAGAATTTAAAGATTCCAGTGGCGGAAGAAAAGGTTTACAAAAGAAAAACATGGAGTGACGAGCTGAAACCGCCAAAAGGCTATTATCTTGACAAAGAAACATACCATGAGGGAATCAATCCAGTAACAGGATATAAATACCGAAGATACATCCTGATCCGTTTGAACAGGAGAATTTGATATGAAAGAGGTAAATATTTACATAAGGACAAGTCTGACAGGTCCATGTATCAAAGATGGAAGATGGGCGGCCGCAATGGAATGTCAGACAAGCAAAGGACCGGCGGTCAAAGGAATTTGCGGGGAAGAACAGGAGACGACCTATTATCGCCTGGTGCTGCTTGGAATCGTGAAATCCTTGAAAATACTAAATACGCCGTGCAATGTGACCCTGTATACGGACTGTATTTTTATCAAGAACATGATCGAAAACGGGAAGCCGGAGCAGTGGAAGCGGGCGGAATGGAGAAAACCGTCCGGGGAAGAGGTGAAGAACCAGGAATTGTGGCAGCAGTATCAGACGTTGTCAGAGCGGCATGAAATAGCTGTCAGATTTAGTAAACATCACGATTACGTGGAAAAATTAGAGGGATTACTGGAGGAAAAACAGCATGTTTGATGTATTTGGGAATTTTGATTCCGTAGAAGAATTAAATGCATGTGCAAAAGGACTTTTGGAGGAGCAGGATCTGGAGCATTTAAAAGTGCTGGCAGAGGAAAACGGGATTCCAGATGGAATCCGGGAAGTATATGAGCAGCATCTGTCAGAAGAACTGGTAGATTCAGTAAATGCGGCCATCGGAAAGCTGCAGGTTGAGTTAAAGGAGGAAACAGACGGGATGCCGGCAGGAGAGATCGTGTCGTATCTGTCTATGAGATGTTTTGAAAAAGAAATTCTGGCCAGAGCGGTAAGAAGAAAGAACCGGACACTCAAAGAATGTCTGCAGAATATCCGAAAAGAAGCGGAAAAAAGAGTCAAAGAAAGAAGAGGGGCACAAATGGTGGCAATGCCGGATCTGGAAGTATTTGCCATGGCAGAAGAATACTATCTGGAGGCGGAGAAATGAGACGAGGAGAGTTATTAAAGCTTCCAGAGTTAAAAGTAACGGAAACGATGCGAAAGACAGTCGGGGAAGATCAAGGACATCAGGTACTAAGATGTGGAAGAGCGCCTGTGTGGAGCGCAACATATTATTGGTTCTATCGTGCGAAGAAGACAGGCACGGTTTTAGAGATCGATGTATTTACAAGAGATATGATCCTGAATGACACAAGATATCCAAAATACCGGGTATTCCTTTTGGGAGAAAACAAGTACTACACTTACGACAATCTGTGTGAGAAGTGGAGAACGGCAAAACAGATAACTTAAGTTATTGGGAAGGATGGGGAGAGATAGAAGAAGGATACTGGTACAGTAGTGGAAAAGTATGGATACGAGAAGGGGACCGAAAACGGATCACAGAATTTTGTCACAACGGGAAGGAAGAGCCACGTGCAGCAATCGCAAGATGGCAAAGCTATAGTAAAGGACGAAAAGAGATTGATGAAATTGATTCTGAGATGGCGCTGGTGCCGGAACTGCCGAAAGATTTTGATGATTTTGTAGACAGGGAAGTCCTTCCCCAGTACTTGTTTTATGATGCCGGAAGAAAAGTAACAAAAGGGCATTGCACACATTGTGGAAGAGAAGTGAAAATCCGGAATCCACACTATGGAGACGCGGGAGAATGCCCATCATGCAAGCATCCTGTTACCTACAGAAGCCGAAAGAAAGGCGGAAATGTCAATGCAAGAGGGTATGCAGGGCTCCTGCAGAAAACAAAAGAGGGATATGTATACCGATATTTTGAGTGCTATCGGAAATTCAGGAATGGACAAAAGGAAAACGGCGGGTACTGGGAGCTGATACGGATCACGTATGACCGGAATTTAAAAAAGATTCATGAATTTGAATATGAACAGTATAAGCAGACAGACTGGGTTCGGTGGTGTTACAGAGACGGATGGAGATATTATAAAGTGGTAGAGCGTGAAGCAATTCTTTATAACCGGAATCTCAAACAGATCTTAAAAGGAACACCGTTTCAGTATTCTGCAATGGAACGTTTTGTGAAACATGGGAAATATCGGGAAAAAATGTATTTGGATCAATATCTGGAGGGATACCGGTATATGCCTGGAATCGAACAGCTGGTAAAGTGTGGGTTTTACAGAATTGTCAAAGAAAAAAATGCAGGGGTACAACACAGGAAACTTAAAGAAGAAAGAGAGGTCTTGTAAAAAGATACTGGGGCTAAACGGGGAATACTACCAGCTGTTGGCTGGAAAGAATCCAAGCACAAGGGAATACAACACCACTTATAAAATGCAGGAAAAGGGATTGCATCCAACATGGCAGCAGGTTCAGTTTTTTGCAAGGTTCCGAGGAATTTCACCAGGTATATCTGGTATACCACCATTCACAAGATGGAACGGTACATCAAACAAGTGTTAGGAGAAGATGAGAGACAAGCCGTGGATTATCACGATTATCTGAAGATGGCAGAGGAACTGGGGTATAACATGCGAGAGCCGTGGATCTTATTCCCGAAGAATTTAGAACAGCGTCATGAAGAGTTGATTGAAGAGAGCAGAGAACGAGAAATAAAAGCCAAAGAGGATTTGGACAATAAAAAAGACAAAAGATACGAGCAATACAGAAAACGGGACAGTTATCTGGAAATGGAAACAGAACAATTTGTGTTGAGACTTCCGAAACGGATCCATGAAATCAGGCAGGAGGGAAATGCCATGCATCATTGTGTTGCCACGTACATTGACCGGGTGGCCAAAGGTGAGACAACGATCCTGTTCCTGAGAAAGAAGCAGGATCCGGAGACGCCGTTTTACACCATGGAGGTAAACAATGGGGTTATGATCCAGTGTCGGGCAAAATATAACGGAGACATGACAGAGGAAGTCAAAGAATTTGTTGAGCTATTCAAAAGAAAGAAGTTGAAACGTACAGAAAGGAAAGCTGGATAGATGGAAGAATTACAGACAATCAGTACACTGCAGGGGGCATAGAAATTGCATAGGAAAGAACTGGAACATATCGCAGAGGGATACATTAAAGTCGGGTATCTCTTAAAAAAGGACTAGAGATGCAGAGTTTTATAAAGAAAAGGGATATGCGGATGTTTTTGAGTTTGCAAAAGAAACCTTCAATATCAGCAGGACGTGGGCCATCCGGTTTATGCAGATCAACGATACATACAGTATTGACGGGAACAGCCCGGAAATTCAGGAGAAATACCGGGGATATGGCAGCAGCAAGCTGTCTGAAATGTTGGCACTGCCGGAAGAAGTGCGGGAAGTGGTACCAAGAGATGCCACGGTTCGGGAAATCCGGGAGGTAAAAGAAGTCATCCGGGAAACAGAAGATCGTTATTCGCCGCAGATGAGCCTGTGCGACATCGCACCAGAAGAACACCAGGGAAGCTGGACGGAAACATTGGTGTATGAATTTTTCAAAGGAGAAGGAAAAGGCTGCTTTGAGAAAATGCATAAATGGATATGGGAAGACGAGCCAAAAGAGGAAAGTGTGATCAACAGGGAGATCATGGGAATTGTAGCTCCAACAAAATTCCGGATGTTTCGGATGCAATTTGCAAATGCGCTCTTCAGTGAATTTCAGATTCGGATCATGCCATATAACGGCAGGGGAGAGCCGGAAGAGATCAGCTATCTGGAGTTGGCCAAAACATTTGAACAGACCTTTTATCCGGAAGGCAGGAAGACTTCTGATTCAGAAGCCTATGAAAGGGTTTATCAGATGCCGCTGAGAGAAAAGAAAGAGAGGGAAGTCTTAAAGACGGAACCATTAAAGAAAAAGGCAGAACCTGCAAAAGCACAGGAAACATTGGAAGAGCCAAAAGAAACAGAAGAACAGATTCCGGGACAGATGGAAGTGGAAGATTATCCGGAACTGATGCCGGATGCTCCGGCTATGAATCTTCCGGAAGAAGAAAAACAGGTACATGAGATACACAGAAGAGGTGGTCCAGGAAGGAGAAGTCATAGAAGACATCTTAAAATCCGGGGATCCGGAGAAAATCATGCAGCTTCTGAAGAAAGAATTTGCCTGGCCAAAAGGCGGATGGGACAACTGGAAAAAGAAAGTGATTACCTTATGAGCATTGATTATAGTGATATGAAATTTCCAAATGGCCAGAAAGAAGAAAAAAATGAATCAGCCATCCGAAAAGTATTTGAACACAGAAAAAGGTGTGTGTTATCTCTGCGCCAATCTGTATGGTGATTATCGGCAGCAGTATACCGAGGAACATCATATCCTGTTTGGATCAGGAATGAGGACAATGTCAGAAGCGGAAGGATTGAAAGTGTATTTGTGTGAACCGCACCATAAAAGCGGGAAAGAAGCTGTGCATAACTGCAGAAAGACAAGAGAACTGCTTTGCGAGATCGCACAGAGGGAATATGAGAAGTCACACACAAGGAAAGACTGGATGAAGATCAGCAAGAAGAATTATCTGGATCAGCAGGAGTTGATGAAAGAACCGCAAAATGAAAAGCAGAAAGAAGGACATCCAGGATTCCAATTTTTTATAGCATCTCCGGCCAAGTGCCGTGAAGATACAACAGCAGGTACGTCACAAAACCTGTCGTAAGCCATCACATTATCTCCCAGATAACTCTGGGAGAGGAAAGGAGCATCATGTTTATTAAGACGAGCATATTTAAGAGAATATTGAAGGATGCATGGAAAGGTGCAGGACTCACTGTAGGAAAGAAAGAGGAAATGTACTTCATACAGGGAGCCTATTGGATATTATTTGTATATGAGAAGGACTTTACAAGCAAGAATAAGGCAGCAGTCATTGAACTTGTAGGGGATCTTCCGGAAGAAGGCGAAGTATATAGAGCCTATGAAAAGGGAAAAAAGCAGTATGAATTAAAAGTAAGGGATGAGTGGGAATACAAGAAATGGTTATCAGCCAGAGACCGGTATGAGGATGCAGAAATCAAATACAGGGGAATGGCAGTGTTACAGAATGTAGAGACAAAAGAGATGAGTTACATACCAGATCAAATTCTGGAATTGGTAAGCCTATCCGAAACAGGTGAGTATGAAGACTTTCCGACAGGACCTATGGGAATGGGATATTTCGTCCTGTGGGTAAATGAGACTGGAATGTTATTGACTGTAAAAACACCGGCAGATGAAGAGAGCAATGGCGGGAAGATTTTAAAAGCATTAGCCAGGCTGGAAATGGAGTAGAAGATGGAAGAGAACAACGTAAAGATCACAGGAAAAAATCGTAGAGGAACCAACATATTTGCTGACTGCAAGGGGCGGCAGGAAAATTTATACATCGATTATAGAAATTATGCGGACTAGCGGAGTGCTGGATGTGATACCGATCCAGGTACCGGAAGAACTGGCAGGAGAGATCTGGGATCATGTAGGAGGCAGAATCACGCTCTTTGGAGAATACCGATCATACAATGAAAAGGATGGAGAAAGAAATCATTTGAAATTGTATGTATTTGTAAAAGGAATCAGCGAAGCTGGTGAAGCGGATCAAAACAGAATTGATCTGATTGGATATATCTGTAAACAGCCGCTCTATCGAGAGACACCACTCGGAAAAGAAATCACGGATATTTTAATTGCAGTAAACAGGAAACACAGAAAAAGTGATTATCTCCCGGCAATTTGCTGGTATTCGAACGCAAGGCTGGCAGCAGGGCTTCCAGTCGGAACAAAAGTGAGAGCCATGGGAATGATACAGAGCAGGATTTATGTAAAAGGCGATAGCGAGAGAACAGCTTATGAAGTCTCAATAAGAGAAGTGGAAGTGATCGAGTAGTGGAAGGTTACGAGAAATACGCATCCAGGATACAGGAACTTTTATTTGACGGGATGGATGTGCATGAGGTGTGGGTGTACATGAAAGTTATGTTCCAGATTGAGAAAAATGAGATTTGTTTTCGGGCATATCTGGAGAGATCGGGATTGATCTGGTTTGCGGAAGCGGGCAGCAGAAGACAGGTCCAGGTACCGGATCTGCTGGAGACGAAAAGAAAACTGGAAATGAATCGAACGAAAATTTTCAAAGCCGCTCTGTAAATATCCGGATTGTTTCCGATGTGTATATCCGGATTGCACATGTAATGAAGGCCTTACGAAAAAATGGGAATGATGAACTGGTTAGGGAGCTGGCGAAGCGATAGGGAAAAAAAGATTAATGGATGAGGAAAAGCACGGAGAGGAAAAGAAGAAAATAAGCGAAAAATAGAAAGGAGCCAGCCTCCGGCCGGGGCAAGGGTATACCGGGCTTCTGAGAAAAGTGGATAAAGAGAAAAAAGCAATCGAAAGAATTAAAATGGCAAGTGAAATGAGTCTACACCACTATGGTAGACCGCTTATTTGCACATACAGCGGAGGAAAGGATAGTGATGTGATGTTAGAGATTTTTAAGCGATCCGGGATCCCTTTTGAAGTACATAACAGCCATACAACGGCAGATGCGCCGCAGACAGTTCGGCATATTCGGGAGGCATTCCGAGAACTGGAACTGCATGGAATTAAGTGCGAAATAGAAAAACCACGTTATAAAGGAAAACCGATTAGCATGTGGAGGTTAATTCCCGAAAAACTTATACCGCCGACAAGAATGGTAAGATATTGTTGCTCTGTGCTGAAAGAAACTGGATGTGCAAACCGGTATATCGCAACCGGAGTGAGATGGGATGAAAGTGCTTCCAGGATGAAAAGAGAAGAGTTTGAAAAAATTGGACGAACCAAAAAGGAGAAGAAAAAATTTCACAAAAGAATAATGTTGATGAATGATAACAATTCGCAAAGAAGAATGAGCGAATTGTGCATGCAGCAAAATAAGATGATTGTAAATCCTATTATAGATTGGACGCATAGTGATATCTGGGGATATATAAATTCCGAGAAAATAGAAGACGTGCGAACTGTACCAGTGCGGATACGATCGTATTGGATGCATTGGGTGCGCGATGGCAGGAAAAAACGATACAAAGAATTTGCAGATTTTCCCGGAATACAAGAAACTGTATATCCACGCATTTGCCAGAATGTTGGAAGAACGTAAAAGACGTGGAAAAGAATGTAAATGGAAGTCAGGAGAAGAAGTATTTCTATGGTGGATGGAAGACGAGAACGTGCCGGGACAGATGAGCATAGAAGATTTTATTACGGAGGAATGACTAATGCCAAAAGTGAAAGAAACATGGATGGACGTGATCACCACAGAAATGATGGAGCATATATGCGACGACCTGTGCAAGTATCCAGATCATTTAAGTGGTGAAGCACTGGAAGATAAATGCGCAGAATACAAGATGGGACGGTTTGTGTGCGATATTTTTGAACCAGTACAACAAGATTAATGATTTTACAAGCAGCCAGTGCGCGAAGTTGCTGGAGCAGATGCATGAGTTGAAAGAGCGGGATACGGCGAAGAAGCCAATCAAAACAAATGATGATACAGGGATAAGATACACGGATTCTTATCGCTGTCCGAATTGCGGAGGGAACTTTGCAGGTACAGGGATTTCAGAATTTTTGTTACCATTGCGGACAGAGGATAGATTGGAGTGAGGAAGAATGATTTTATTTTGCCCTGATTTAACGGGAAAAGAAGAGATAAAAGCAATGCTTATTGGCAACGGCGATTTTGTTAGACCAGTGTTGCATCCGTGTATTAAAGAGAAATGTGTAGCGTACAAGGATGGAAAGTGCATGAAATACAACAATGAAGTGGAGAGGGAAAG
>ENA-OPYU01000149-OPYU01000149.1-human-gut-metagenome-genome-assembly--contig:-NODE-149-length-27534-cov-4.389244_pt1 | contig 27534 bp, 36 predicted proteins | sample MGYA00242637_ERZ504482 | MGnify/ENA primary metagenome ERZ504482 (study PRJEB26092, sample SAMD00036237) | human gut metagenome | host: Homo sapiens | study: EMG produced TPA metagenomics assembly of... | reverse complement strand
AAACTGACTTTGGAAGATTCTTTCCGCGAGCTTATTAAACAAAGAAAGTGGTATGTAAATTCCCTACGTTCGCCTATTCAGGCGAAATATGATAAAGCAACCTTTCAAAAAGGGGGCAAAATTCCTGAAGAACGAATCCGGGACTATTTAGCTGCCGCTGGTTGGAAATGTGTTCAGCCTGAATTATGGGAGAAAACATAAAAATTACAATATTTAACTACAAAATTTTTGCTGTTTTAAATATTTATTTGAATTTTGCATTCAATATAACGAACCTTTTTTTTAAACTGAAGTTCTCTTTCCTTTTTCAAGATCTATTTGCTACTTCAAAAATTCCGCTTTCTTTCCTTGCAATTTTGACTCTATCACGCAAAGTATCTATAATAGGAATATTCCGATCAATCCCATACATATATAAAATAGGATCGGAAGCATCACCTGATATAACTTTCACTGTCTTGTTGCCAAATACTAATTGCAAGAAATTTTGTTTTTCTGAATAATCAATCACTCTATATAATTCTAAATGTTCCTCTCGCCTTGAGATTATACCATGCCTGAAAATCAGTTCATCCTTAGTAATAATCCACTTTGTAGCAAACAGCGTGTCTATATATGTGTAACACAACATAAGCCAAACGACTAAAAACAGCACCATCAACGCATAGTGTACAGGCATTTCTAAATCCCAATAAATAGCAGAGAACGGGAGTAAAGATGCGACAACAATTATCACAAAATACTTTGAAACCCAATAACCTAGTTTGGGCTTCAGTGTTATAGCCGTTTGGTTATCCATAATCTAGTTCTTTATATTAGTATATTGTATAGACTTTGTATTATTCTCTGAATCCGGAACGGAAACTGTATTTTGATAGACCTCTTTTCCATCCTGATACACTGTCATTTTCAATATAGCACCGGATTTACTTTTGCTAAGAATAATCCCTTGAGCAGAAATAACCTTCACTTCTTTAGAGGTTATATAAACTTTCCGTCCGCTAAAATACTCCGTTACAGAACTTTGTTTTAGGTCTGTGTTACTTGTTTCATCTATAATTGATACGTTATCCGGATTAATAATAATAGCTTCAGCTGTATAATCATCCCCTGAAGCCTCTAATACTACCTTATATACAGCAGATGTATTATTAAAAACAGGATCATCATTCGATCCACCACAAGAAACTAATACTAGAGTAGCACATAACGCAAACAAATGCAGCTAACTTTTTTTCATCATCTTTATATATTTTAAATTCAGATCCATGTGTATGTAAAGCAAACAAGCCCTTATATTTTTCTTTCTAGAAATTTTCTCTGCTATCAAAATCATAGCTATTGCCGTTGCCATCAACAAGCCCAAATTGATCTGTTTCCACAATAAACAAATCGCTCGTTTCTGATAACTTGCTAAAATCTTTAAAGAACTGAACCTTCATATTCTTCTTATTTAGTCGTAGCTTTCATCCTTCCCCAGCACGTTTTCATATCGGGAGCGAGTAAAAACTCGCCAACTCTCTCCTGCCTAGCCTTTAAACTAGGTGGAACAATTGCATACTTGCATTTCAATAGTTTGGCTAACACCTCCGTACTATCTCTATCCTTATACTCCATTTTCTTTTTCTCTATCCATTTTAAATTATCTTTAGCCTTGGCGTAATCAGAGAAAAGCGGTTTTACCAAAGCACGAGGATTCTCCGCTCTTTCTATCATTTGTACCTGTTGAGCAGCTTTACTATCCAAATACAATAAGCTGTCGGAAACTGTAACATCTTTTTCGTCAAGCAACTCTATCAATTCAAACTTAAGATCAGTCCAAGTACCGTTTTCATCGGTTTGAAGCCAATCCGCTATTGCCTTTTCATATTCAGGTGATCCACACGAAGATAAGGCAAACAATAAAACTATCAATATCCTACTTTTCATATATTAAATTTTTTATGTTTTCACAAAGATACCTCTTTTATTCCTTCCATGCCTTATGATTATGATCTTTCGGCATGATTTTTTTCCTTATTTTTATTGTCCGTTTCTGTCTTATTCTTTACATCTTCCAAGATCGCATTTACTTTTGAAATGATTGAAAGATAATGTTGACTAACTATTTCTTCCATTATATCATACTCTAATTCTTCTTTGCCATCTCCCAAATTTACAGGTTTGGAAAAAGCCGGAATATCCTTATCTATAAACTTACACATATTAAATTGTGTATTAAAATAAGGTGGTTTTCCGCCAGCGACCTTTCCGATGAAGTGACCAACACTTTGCCCGGCAACTTCACGAGCCTTTACTACTTTCTCTTTTTGCAGAGATTCGGTCATGCTTCCAGTACCGGATTCTTGATGTGAGAACGACTCCTGTGCTTCTTTCGTTTCTCCCAAAAGATTTTCTAGATCCTTTGCTGTCTTTTCGTTACCGGTCATTCCATAGGCTTGGCTACCACAAGAAGATCGCAGGATATTTGCACTTTTCTCTCCATAATCCCGGATTGCTTGATTAAAGTCCTGTACGGCTAAGATTGTAGCTACATTGTGTTTACGTGCTGTACCTATAAATACATCTATACCCTGCAAATTTACCGTTGGAAATTCATCCACCATAAAAACGCTCTTTTGTTTGCCGGGATTATTCATTTGCGACATGACAACGCTAGCGATACAACTAACAGGGGGAGATACAGCTTCTTTAATTGAAGGAGCATTGCCTATACACAGTAATGTAGGATGATCCGGATTAGTTATATCTAGTGAATATTCTTCTTCCGGAAGTGGTGATAGAACCCAAAATATGTATTTATTGTTAAGCAAAACAAGCGGAGTCTGTGCGGAAGATACCGCACCAGCGGTCTGCTGTTGTGCGCCTAAACGCCATGCGGTTAACATGGAAGACATGTTTAGCGCAATTTCCGCATCCTCAGAGAGCCATTTAAAGACCAGATCACTATCTGATAATGCAAAAGCGATTACATGGGGTAAAGTTCCTATTCCCTTTGCCCGTTCTTTGTAACATTTATAAGCAATTGAATATACATAGTTAATCGCATTGTTCGCCCAGAAATCAGATTTTTTCCTTCCATGAACTTTCAAGGTTTTTCATTAAGGTAGTAGCGATATTACGAATAAACAAGGATTCGCTTCCTTTAGGGACATATTTTTCCGAAAGTACATTAACACGAACCGTCCGGGACATGTCTACAAAATTTATGAAAGCAAATGCTGGTGTAGGTACATTCTTTCTCTTAAAATATTCTATACTACCGTATGCGATCCGGGACAAAATAGGTGAACCCGGTTTAGTAGGATCTCCTTCCCAATCATATACAAATCCGGCATAGTTACGCTCTGCACATTGATAGATGATACCTTTAATCCAGCTTTCCGATTTTCCAGATCCCGGACCACCATCAATATAAAGATTTTGTTGTGGCTTATGGATTCTAAGATTTCCTTCTACTGTTTCAAAATCAAAATAAAACTCTGATTTTTCATGTGATATACCAAAGATAGATTTATCAGATACCACATGCCGTTTAAGGTAAAAACCGGCTGTTTGGATAACTAGTATTGTAAATCCTATAAATACTATCGGAAAAACTAATAAATTGTACCATGATAGAACATTACTGAAGCCGAATATTAGGGCTATTGCTAAGACTAATGTAGTGGCAGTATATACATATTTCAAGGATTCATCTCTTCTCTTTTGTACAGGGAATAGGAAAGCCAACCCAGCTAGTAATACCACATATAGGAATCGAAACATAATAGCTTTGCGTAAAAACTTTCCCAACTGCAATAATACAGCTGGGCTTGGTGAACAAAGATCATTCACCAAAACCCACTGAAAGATTATCACGCCCCCGATTATTACGGAAAGCAATATAAAGACAAATGATAATTCCTTCTTTGCTGGTTCCATTATTCTTTATTCTTGCTAGAGAGTAATTGAACCTTATCTACACTCATAGTTACTGAAGGGACTGTATCACCAGTATCACGCTTAAAGATACCGACAGTGATTTCCCCGTACACATGAACCATAGTTCCTGTTTTTTAAAAAACTCCGCAACCTTTGTTTCGTAATTTAAGAAACAACAGATCCACAACGTTTTTTCTTCGTTTCCCTCTCTATATTTAGTGGAAACATTGAATGAATAACCTTTCTGTGTTTTCTTGGCATCTGATCCAAGATAACCCGTAACATGACCTATAAACATACGCTAAAATTTAAAGATAATTGTTTGACTTCATTTTATTTTTGATTCGGAGAATTGTAGGGAAGGAGTAGGATCATCCAACTTTATATTAAATATATTCTGTGCGGCAATATATATTTTCGGATCTGCATCCTTTAACGCATCAAGTTCCTTTGCAGACAGTTTATATCCCTGCTCCTTTAGGTTAACCAATTCCTTAAACGAACCGGCTAGTGCAGCAGCTAGAGCTATATTAAAAGCTGGTGATAATTTTTCATCATTCCGGGTTTCAGAAAAATCCTTGCTATCATCTACTTTTTATTCTCTATATGCTTGCATTCTTCCTGTTGCTTTTCCTGTTCTTCCTTCTTCAATAACTCATACTTGCAGACTTCATTCAAAATCATAGTGCTAGCCTTACCTACATCAGTTAATACGGAATAGAGGAATTTAGGTTCATTTTTTGATCGCTCCGAGCCAGATTTTTTAAATACTGTGCGTTTTCTTCCCTGATTCCGGAAACGATACCTAGAGAACGGCAAGAAACAGCAGCGGTAAATTCTGCGATTAATTCTTCTTTTGCATATTTGGGATCACCAAACATGTTTTTCATTTCACGTCCTAAACGGGTATCTATACCGGTTGAATGTGCCATCTCATGTAACAATGTGCTATAAAATCCTTCTCCTGTATAGAATTGACCTTTAAGGGGTAAATATATCTTATCCTCTGAAGGACGAAAAAAAGGCCTTGTCAGAGAAAGAAGAAATAATAGGACATAACCATGTACCGTGTTTTATCATGTGATCCAATTCCGGCGATGAAAACATTCCCTGCTCATCTTTCAATTTAGGACAACTAAATTTATCCTTCAATGCCTTCCATTGTTCCGGATATACTTCCGCAAAGTTTGTTTGATCAACATTGAACACGTGATAAGGTTTAGTATAAGGAATAACGGTATATTCTTTCTGCTCTTCCTTAGTCAAAGCCTTATAATCATCCATCGAAATTTTATTCCCCTTATCGTCTTTAATCATAAAATTCCAAAATAGAACAGGAAAAGCCGATGCTCCTTTGTTTATGTGAAGCCCTTGTTTCTTTGCTTGCGGAAAAGTCATATATACAGGTGTCTGGAAACTACGTTCCTCTTGAAGAAGAAAAAGCATGAAGGAATTGATTCCATTATAAACACGCCCATCAATATTTTGTGGTAATCCATATCCTGTCGTTGTAAACCAAGGTTTATGCCAATCCGCATCGACTTCCGTAAGTTTCTTAACCATAAGATCCGCAAATTTTTGCAGAGCCTTATCATTTGCCTGACCATCCATGACTTATTGATAAAGGTGTTCATTTTCATATTTTAGCAACCATTCAGCAGCGTTTTCCGCATTCGGGCTAACTCCTTCAGCTTGCATATCCGCAACGTAGAGAGCCGCTAAATCTTCTTGAGCTAATAAAATTCCAGATCATTAATTTTTCCTGATTGGCATTTTGCAACTAAATCATCGTAATCTTCCATTTTGACAAATATTTATAGTAATCAATCACTCTTTAAAACTCCTAAAGCGCACACCTTTAACAGGCATGACAAAATCATTATCTTCTAGAGAACCAACCTTTTTTAAGACCGAATCAAAATTCACTAACAAATCTGCCGAAGATAGAGTCGTATCATATTCTTCGTTAACAAATACATAGAAAAAACTCCTTAGTATAGAATCGACCAAGAAATACTTCTAAAGAGCTTTTTAATCCCAACATATTCCCCATCTACCCTTAAAGTACGAGAATCCTCCAAACATCTTATAAAGATTTCGGTTTCCCTATCTCGCTTTAACATTTCCAACAAAATAGTTATGTCTGTATGACAAACAGTGCCTATAATATAAGCCAGATTGCAATATTCCTTCGGGAAATGTTTACAATAATAATATATTGTTGCCGCAAAGATATTTTCAGCTGCCATAGTGAAGAAAATATAATCATCCCATCTATGATTGTCCCGGAACTGTATCTCTGCTCTTACCACTGACAAGAATATATCTTTGGCTATATTCATAGCCTTGGAAACACTATTAATCTTCTCTTTATCAATAGGATTTTCAAAATAGAAATCCTCATTCCAATCAATGGAACGCAATCTATAACTAAGGCTATAATTCTTAGCAGGAGTTATGATTGATGTTTTTTTCTTTTTTATCACTAAATATACTCATATATACTCTAATTAAAAATTGATTGTTTTCCTTGTCACAAATGTGGAATACAGTCCATGACCTAGCATACGTTTTTTTTGAATTCCCAGATTTTTCCATTATTCCGTCTATCCCTTTCCATAAATATAAATTTTATAAATCCGAGAACATTTTATTCACCGTATTAGCGAGAGGACGCTTTAGATCTTTTTCTGCACTTTGTTGACCTTGTGCTAGCTTAACATCTCCGAGCGTATTAGCAGAGCCTTTCAAATTAAATATCTTCTGAACGGCTATCATCGTATTGCCAGATGCGGTTTCATTCAAAGATTGAATCAACTCTTTGGAAGGTTGATAGCCTTGTTCCTTCAGTTGTGACATCTTTACAAAATCGCCTTTCTCTACTGCTTCTTTAAATTCTTTATCTAGTTCCGGAGAAACCTTAGCACTAGCAGGATCAGCATTAAGCTCTACCTTTGCTTCTTTGGATTCTTCCTTTGCTTGTGTTACTTCTTCCGCTTTTTGCACTTCAGGTTTCATCCCAAATAGTTTTTCTATAACGATAGCTTGCGTCTGATCAATCTTTGTATCTTGTCCCAAACCTCTAATAACTTCCTCTGAAGGCTTGTAACCTTCCTCTTTCAAACTAGCCATTTTTTCATAGTCATTCTTGACAACGGCTTCTCTTAACTCCTTGTCAAGATCTCGATCAGGAACAGGATCCTTACCCGTTACTTTCTCCTGATATTGTTCCCGGATCTTCTCAACTTTAAAGCCTTCTTCTTTCAATTCCTTTTCAGTTGTACCTTTGGCGATTATTCCTTCTTTTTCTAACATATCCCCAGCCTTTAACCTGATGCGTGCTTCAAGATCATAATTATAGTTTTTATCCGGATTTTCATCTTTCAGATAAGATAGGTATTCCTTATGTTCTGTGGCAAAATGGCTGTTTATTAATTGCTCATACCTTTTATCCTTCAACTCGTCTATATCGATTTTTCCGGTACGCTGCATATCCTTTAGCTTATCATTAAGAAATTCTTTATCCTTTGCCATTTCTCTTGCCTGTAAAATCTGCTGTGCCTTTGTTTCCGATATTTTCTGGATGTTTGAGAAAGCATATCCTTTCTTATCCGGAAGCATAGCTATATCTGTGATTATGTAACCTTCAGGAGTGTGGATCATTTTGTTATCTAAAGAATGACCATTCGCTAAGAGAAACTTATCTGCTGCGGTCAATTCGTAATCCCCAATTTTAGCAGGAACAGACAATTCTTTTTCCGAACGTACCACCACAGCGTTGAGATCCTTATCTACCTGAAGAAGTATATCTCCCTTTTTTTGTTGACAAGACTATCACATTGCCATCAAGTAGATCTTGCTTCTGTTGCTTCGATAATTTCTTTCCGTAAATGCGATCCGGTATGGTTAACGCTTCCTTCCTATATATAATAGAAATACCGTGTTCATGCAACCGAACTTTAGCTGGTTTACCATTGATATCCATTAATCCGGATAATACACCCTTCTCTAACTTTGTGCCTTTCCCGTCTAACGAGTAACCATTTTGCAAAGCATACTCATATAGTTCTTTTCCGGTATAGCAGATTTTATTTTTATGATCGATCACAGTAAAACGATCTTTGGCATCATTTTTTAGATCACCCCAGTTAACAATATCAACCCTTCATTTTTAATACGCTTTTATAGTCGGGAGATAAAGCCTGATCCCGATTAAAGAACTGGCAAACACGATCCATAGAAGCCTTTTCCGCAGATAAATCCGGTTCTCGCTTTGTGTGTGAACGTATCTTATCCATATCGATACGAAATACTTCGTCATTCCGGGTAAAAAGCAAAGAACCCTTGTTATAGGCTTCTTTGTAACCTAAACTTTCCGCAATCGCCCTAAATTGACCGACATTATTATATTGATATTCTGTTAGAACCTCTTGTAGTTTCATGACAATTATTTTAATAATTCAGCGGACAATATATATTCATTCAATATAGATAATTTCATATGCCTTCCCCCACCCCTTTTCAAACATTTCGATCTCAAAAACCTTATCATCCGGGATAGTGAACTTATTGAATGCTAGGACAAAGCGATTTTGGCTTTTGCCCAATATCTTTTTATCAAAGTCTTTTTGTTCTACCGGATCATACGGAACTTCCTGCTGGATAGAGTTCTTAACCTTCTTCTGATCACGAAGGAAGCATTTAATAAAATCAACGTCATAATCTATATTTGAGAAGTTTTTTATATCAAATACAAAAAATCATGAAATCATCTTTTACATATAGGTTTGCAAGGGACATCTCAAACTTATTTTTTCATAACTCCCAAGCTGAAGATATTACGCTTTTTATAGTGCAGTTTATTGATAAGATTATCCATCTCTATGCTATTCACATCAATGTGCGCAATATATTTGCGACCATCGTCAAAGTTGTAAGAGTAAGTAAGAGCATTGTCTTTAAACAAGGTAATTTCATAGGTATTCAGATCTTTATCGATAACAAACAGATTAGAAGGTTCAAAGGCATCAAAAGTTGTACCAACTTTAACCATATTATTATAATACTCAACCCCGAAAACTTCTTCATTTCCTTGTTTCAGATATAACACATCTGCTGGAAAAAACATTTCTGTAGTATTGTTATTATTGACTATTACGTTATAACAACGTGATCTATCCACATCACCGGCATATACGATATTTCCGCAGTGATCCGTCATTCCCGGTAACAGATAGGATATTTTATAAGAATAGACATTCCCGTTTGTACAAACTATGATAAGGTTTGTCGTTCCTGAAAAATCTTCTTCCTGTGCCGTTATGCGGACAACATTAGGAACATTATCCACCCGTTCCACTTTTACATAATCTTCACGACCATACGAAATGTCACTTACTTGTGCAGGAAGTACTATATGTTTCGTTTTATCAAACGAAACATAAATTGTTTGGGAGTCCAGTTCTTTTTTTCCTGTGCAGAAATGGAGAATGGAACACAAAACATGATTAATATAAAAAGCAATGTTTTCATTTTACAAAACCAATAAAATATTTATAATCCAAAGCAGAACGAAACAAGATATTAAACTATACATCAGTACTTTCATTTCTGCTATCTTTTTCCCTTTAGAGCGTTCTATAAAGAACCTATAAGCCAAAAATACAGTAGCTACAGCTACCATAAAATTAAGTATATCAATTATCATTATAATGCTTCGATTAGTTGGGTTAAAGGGTTCTTTTTTCTTTGGTTCATTCTGCTGCATCTGCATTTCTCTATACAGACGTTCTATTTCAGCTTCTTCTTCCTCTCTCTTTTTTTCTGTCCTCATTAGTTTCTTCCTTGATATACATATTATAGTTAGCTTTTAAATGAACCTTTACTTGAGAAAGGCTTTGATTTAAAATTTGTCTAGTAACCTGTGTAGTGGCTGTGATCGCACTAGTTACCTCACTTGTTACTGTGCCAATAGAAGAAATCGGAAGCTGCACGCCTTGAAGCAAGCCCTGTTCCATTTTTCGAGCAGCTTCAGCTTTCATGTTATTGGGTAAATTCAATCCCTCAATCGCATCAGAATCATAAATAGTAAAAGCGACAGGACTTATATATTTTCCATATCGTATGTTCTCTACCGTAATTTTCAAACGAGTAGAGCCGACACTAGCATTTCCGTAGAAGATCGTATTTGCAGGGATCTCAACGCCACCAACCCATAAAGGCTCTAACAAGCGCATCCGGACAGCACTTCCACTAACAATGGTCTGATCTCCATAAATAGCAGCCTTGATAAGATTGACTTTTTGGTCAATAGTAAACTGTGACCGGCGACGCCGTTTTCCATTTTCCACTATAAAAGTCGGCTTTGAAGCTTTCTCAACTTTAGGAACAGAATCATTTACTTTCGGAAAAATATTCTCTTGAGATTTCTCTATATCTTTTCCTGATGCTTGATCCCGATATTTCTTTCTCATTTCATCCCGGAATCTTGCATTTTCTTCTAGCTCTTTGCGTATTCTTTCCTCTTTCTTTGCTTCCTTGACTATCTGATTAAAGGTTTCTTGATCCTCAATATCATTTAGTTGTTGGCGCATTTTTTCAGAAAATGCACTGCTAGATTTTTTTCCTCGCTCCTTGTATTCGCTAGTAACTTCGTCCAATGGATCTTTCTTCATTTTCTCAATACGAGCTTTCATTTTCTCGTTGTATTCGTCTTCGGATGTCTGCATTTCAAAATAGAAATCGCTTCCTTTTACTTGTGATTTTTCCAATTCACGTTTCTTACGAGCAGCTTCTTCTTGTTCACGTTTATAAGCATCTACCTTATTAGCGATCTTCTTTTCTCCTTCTGTGTCCGGTTCAAGAAAAGCCTGATTCACTTCTTCTGTATTGGATGCAGATTCAGCCGGTTTTTCTTTTTTACCAAAGAAAACTATTACAAACAGTACGCCCAAAAGCAGAGGTACTAACATTAACAATTTGTTTTTGTCCTTCAACGCTTCTTTTAAAAAGTTTCCCATAGCTCCATTATTTTAATTTTTCTTCATCTGTTATTTCTCGTGGTTCCGAATATCGAACTTCCCAGCTTTCGATTTTAACACCGTGAGAGTTTTCACGTGATCGAGATACATCATATAGAGTAAAGTTCACTGAAATATCACGTGCTACGCTCCCCCTAGCACGATAGCCGGTTTGCGTAAACAGTATATCCCCGGATATCGGAACTGTTTGCATATTGATATGTATATCCTTGATTATAACTCCATAGCGTATATTTTTTCTGAATCAAAGAATTAAGCATATTAATATCGTTATATTCGTTGTAAAGCTCTTTTCCTCTATTACCAATCAAATTAAGAGCTAATGTTACGTTATCCTCATAAGTACTTTCATCGAAGGAGTACCACAGCGAAACAAATGTTTTGATATGATTTTCATATTCATACTTTCGCATCGCTGCGGATTCAATGGCTGCAACATCGTAAACCTGTCCTGAAGTATCAAGTACCAAAGCCTTTGTATAAGCTACATCTATTTTATTGGATAAATAGAAAAGCAGATTGTAAAGGATATTCCCATTACCACACAACAAGAAACCGCAATAATAACAGTTGTTTTAAAGGCTTGATCCACCGCTTTTAAATTTTGTAAGATCCATATTTATTTATTCTTCATCGCTTTATAATACTTTTACCTAATGAAGCAGCAGCCCCTACATTTGTAGCCCCCCCTGCTATCGCTGATCCTGCAATCGCCATTGTTGCCGCAGCAGTTACAATGGACACCGTTTTGGAGATAATTCTACCGGCATCACCATGACCGACTATCTTGCTCGCCAGCCAGAAACAACAACAATAAGAACCGATCAAAGCAAGGTTCATACATAAATATTGTAGTTGTTTTGTCGCTTCATCTACTATATTGAATGCGTCAGAATCATAGATTGACTTAAATGTAAACCACATTATTTGATTTAAAATATTAATCACGGTAAATACCATACCAACGGAACACAGTGTACCAAACCAATTAGATAGCTGCTTCTGAAATACCGGCAGAATGGAAAAAGCAAAAACGAAGGGACCTAATATGACAAGTATCTTTACAATAACAACTCCCAATCCCAATACGATAAGCTGTATAATCCCGACCAATAATGCGGATAGAGCATGCAAGAGCATAGCTGCGAAATTGGCAGGATTTAATATTTGGGCTATCTGCTTCAATGTAGATGTACCTTCATTGACCTTATTTCCTTGATTCATATTATCCAGTTCTTTATTCATAGCTCCTTCCGGATCTTTCCCCGCAGCGACTTCCGCCTCAAGTGCCGTTTTTTCATTATCGGCTATCATCGTATGTTGTTCTTCCGCTGATCTTTTTAGAAAACTTGCAAATTCCTGTGCCCGGTTACCTGTCAGGGAAGTTGCTTCATTAATAACTTCCATTGTTCCGACAATTGTTTTTGCAATGGGCGTATATAGCGAAAGACAGAATATTAAAGCAAAACAGCGAGCTATTTCCATCAAATCCGGAAACTTATTTTCATCCGCTGTTAAAAGTTGACTAACACCATGATATAGGTAATTATAAGCTATATTACAGATGAAACAAATAACTGCTACACCAAGCGCAATTACCGTCATTTGCGCAGTTAATTCTGTTGTAAGGGAATCATTAATCTGCAATCCCCATAAAAAAGTATCTTGTCCGTTCATAAGGCTAATTAAATTAATTAGTATATCGACTAAAAGCAGATAAATTTCCGCTATAATATGTTTTCCCTACATGTTTTCGACTTGCATCTTTTATGATCTCACTTCTTACTATTTCATTAAAAGATTTCATTTCAGCAGAAGCCGTTTCTAAGGCTTCTCTTACCTGTCCGACAAAGGACATTCTTCCCTCACTATTCATGCTGAAATAGTCGGAAACAGTAGCAACCTTAAATAATAGATCTGTGCTCAAATTAAGGTTTACCGTAACTTGTTGGAAGTTTAAAAAACTTTAAACAATGATAGTTACCGCCTATATTCATATAAAAAACGGTAATCACTACTTAGACAAGCTACATCATCCAACAGTTCAGCAAGTTCTACTAAAGATTGTAGTTGGCGTAGTTGGTCTATCTTTTGTAAATTTTCTCGTATATGTGCAGCATCAATCATTTCATTAAGCTGCTTAACCCATTGCGCTGCATTCGCTCCCCATTCGCCAAGGTTCATTCCCATGTGAGCCGGATCATTAACAACCCATTGCGCACTAGCCTTTTGAACAGAAAAAGAGCTACTTAACAGCAACACAGAAAAAAATAAGAGTATCTTTATTTCATAATATTATAAATTTATTATCGCAGAATAAACACTATCGCAAATATCAAAGCCACAAACCAAGCTACTAGATATGTTCTTGCATTATCTTTCTTTGTAGCTAAAGCCCAGACTACAAAAATCAGAGAAACGCCTAACATTGCAGCGGTGATATACCCTGCCACACTAAAAGACGTATTGTTAAATTCTCCCGACCATCCTTTTATCTGGTTCAATCCTTCTACAGCATCATTCATATTTTTTCTCCTTTCTTCTAAATACCGGTTAATAGCAGCATAAGTAGATCCTGTTTCCTCAAAAAGCTGTTTGAGCCTAACCACAGTCGATTGTCTTGAATCAAAAGCGACAGCGGCAAATTCAGATACTTCATTGCGAAAAACATAGGTTTCGTTTCCCAATTTAATGAAGAACTCTCTCCACTTGATCTCATCATCCCTATTTTGCAGACTATCTATCATTACTAGTTCTTCTTCTGAAATAGAAAGAATATCTCGCAGATTGGGCAACTCCTTTCTATAACTTGAATGATCCAGTATTACTTTAGTATCACAGTTTATAAGTATTGAATCCTTGATCGCCGGTGGACAGTTCTTCAGGAACAGTACATTTTGGGCAGCTATTGTTATAGCCCCGTCTTTTTTAACGGAATGTACGATACAAATAGGCGATAAAATCACCGAACTTATCATCACTTAAAAATGTCTAGGGCTTCATCGATAATCAATTCCTTATTAACTCCTTCACGCTTCTTGATCTTATCGATAACCATTTGAAGCGTGATAATCGCTACCAAAGGAAAATACTCCTTCTTTGCAGCGTCTTCCATATCAAACGCAATTAAATCATCGTTAACTATATCAATATTTTCAGTTGCGTTCAACAAAAAGGATAGTTCTCCATCCGTGTAAGGTTCTAGTAGTAAAAGCACTTCCTCTATCTCAAATCTACGTTTTTCAAAGTCAGTCATTTTGCTAAATAAATACATCTCGCAAGAAATTCCGGTATTCTATCAGATTAGGAAAAATCCTTTCATTTGTTCCATCAACAGAAGAATTATTTACATACTCATAAAATGCGATCACTGATTTTCTAAGAATAGCTTTCTCGGTAGGATCTATAGGCTTATTTTGTTTCCAGATATAGGATAAAAGAGCACAGATCGTTTTAATAAGATCCTCGGCTGCTTCTGCATCTGAAGTATCAATATAAATATATCTACCGTTCCGATCACGTTCACACAAGAACGGGTTAAAAGCAAACTGTTTCTGATTTGTAGAATCAAAATATTTACCTCGGTGCAAGCTAATCATAGACCTGTAAGATCCACCGATGTCAATAATTGTAATATCATTACCCAAAGAATAAGACTGATAAATATAGTTGTTTAGCCAAAAAGACTTTCCGGAGCCGGACGGACCGATTACTATTTTATTTCTATTGTTTAAAGCCTTGTTATTCCATAAATTTATCAATGCAGGATTTCCGAATCGGTCATTATACAAATGCCCTTGCAGATCAGAAATATAAATACTATCTTTTTGCAAATAACAAATCGCCTGTTTGGTCGTATTGATAAACCCCCTATAATTGCTCCGAGCATTCCCCGGTATATTAGAAAAAAATTAAGTTGCACAACTCCGCATTCTCGACATAACAAGAACTTTGGTTCATAAAACTAAATCCCTGCTGTGCCAATGAAATTTTCCGAATTAGAGAAGAACGATCCGGATCATTGATAATCACATTAAAAGCTGTATAAGCTGTTTGATAATCAAAATCCGTAATTTCTTTACAGAAAAGTTCTTGCTGTTTTTGCTTGTCTTTAGCCGGAGGATAAAAGTTAGTCAAATAGTTTAGCCCGTTTTTTTCAGCATTAATAGCCGTTAGCGTAGTATCTGTATCTGTTATCTCTATCACAACATTTACAATGTGATCGAAAGGCAAACCAAGTCCAACCGGGTACAACATAGAACATTTAGACTGTATATTCTCCGGAAGCTCAATCGTACTTCCATACGCTTTTGATTTACCCGTATTGGGTACATTCAGCTCATAAAGATTTTCCCCTTCCACGGTAAGAGAAAGCATCGCTAAATATTCTTGCCCAACCTTCAGATCACCGCTAGGAGTTACCATAATTGGGCTAACTGTTTCTTGAGTAGCGTCTTTTGTTGGTTTAGCATACGAGAGATTAAGATAATCAAAGACAGCATTATTTAAGTCTTTACTATCCATCTTCTTTATCTCAAATTGGGTTATAGAAGATAACCATTTTCAAAATTCAAGATTTTCGGTTCAATCTCTGATAACCTTTCTTCATAGTTCTTGTAGGGCTGTTTAAAAGGATAATTGAGATTTTTTTAAGCAGCGATGTATTAGAAGCCTTTTTTCGCACTCCCTTTTTCAAATCTGTATTGGCAAAAGTGATATACAAATTTGTATAGCTGTTTATTATTTGCTTGTTATTAAAGTGCTTAATACTTTCCGCTTTCAATGGATTAACAGAAAAGTCATTGTTCTTATACTGGCTTACATAGTAAAAGCACTGCTGATGCACCACCGTTGCAGGAGGTAACATCTTAAAAAGCCCCTCTAACCTCTCATGTATATATTTTGCATCTTCCTGCGAAAGAGTAAATACTTCCGGAAGAAACAATCTGTATCCAATGGTTAAATCTCCGCTACCGTTTACTATAACGCTATCCGTTATGGTCTGGATCGGTAGTACAGCCGAAAGATCTATTGATTTATCAGATATAGGAACTTCAGAAGGACGCATAAAAAGTATGGCGAGTAATGTAATGACACCACACAGTAATAATGCCGATATAATAATAAATCCTATCATTTTATTTTGTAATTAGTTACCACATAGTAGATATAAACTCTCTGCAAGAAAAAGCGACAGCCTTAATCTGTATCACGCATTCCGCAGGATTTCAAGATCATTTCTGCTTCATTATAAAATTGAATACCTTATGTTTATCTATTATCTGTTTAGGGGTTGCAGATCTAACCGATAAGCCGGTTAGATAATCCGGATTGCCAGCTTTATGTTCCCGTTTTAGGTTCTTGAATAAGATACCTGAAGCAAAGAATATAGCTCCCATGACACTAACTATGATTACCGGATGTACATGCTTAAATATGCAAACAATTATAATCAAAGCATTTGCCAACATAAATAGACCAAATTGTCCCGACGTTAAGCCAAAGAACTTAATTGGTCTATTTATCTTTCTTATAGTCCTCATTAATCAGATAATAAGGAAAGCTACCATAATAACCGCAACCGCAATGATCCATCCGAGAAGGTATTCCTTGGCATGGGGATTATTCGTTGCAAGGGAATAGATCACAAATACTAAAGCTATGCCAAGCACGGCAGCTAATACATACTTTGCGATATTAAGAATCGTATCAGAACCTTCTTGCGCTTTCGATTCAACATCAGACAAACTGCTAATTTTTAATGAACTTTGGGCTTCTACAACTTGAGGAACAACAACAAAAGTCAGCAGGAAAAGCCCTAAAATCATAATAATACGCTTGTGTACACTAACAAAATCTACACTCTTTTTCAAAACTTGTACCATAATCTTAAAATTTTAATTGTTATTTTATACATGTTATTTATATATCAATCTTGCTTAAAGCGGAAAAATCAACACTTTCATATTTGACAAAAACATCATCTGATTTTTCCGAAAGTACTTGAAGCTGGAACGGTGGTATCTTACCAGCATAATAGTATGCCCGGTTTGAAATATACATATCCGCTATCTCTCTACTTAATTCTTCATCATCTGAAAGATCCTTTTGAAAAACTATTGTTATGCGTGGAGATAAAACTAGATCAGAATCAGATTTTTCTTCTTCAACTGATAGTGAAGCTGTACACTCAGTTTTCTTTTTACTTCCGGAAAAATAGACCAATCCTAAAATTAGAATTGAAACAATAACTATCGTAACTATCGCCAGATCAAATAATGAATAATTAGTGGCTAGATATTCAGTCATTTGTATATTTATATAAGCGACCATATTAGTATAAATATTACTAATGCAACGATATACGTAATTATGGCTTCTTTCATTCTCTCGTGATTAGTTATTACTTTTTTTTATAACCGCAAGACCTGCACAGACAAATCCGACACCGGCTAGCATTTCGCCACATTGTTTGAACAAATCAATCAATGCGCTTACATCAGCTGATAATAATATCATAATCAATAAATAAGGACTTTAACACCAAGATTCCAGACTGTATTCCATTTGCTTGCATAGCTAAACGGACTCCAATACTGCTTAACACGTCCAAGTATCGCAACTCGTGGAGATACAAAGTATTCTAATTCAGGCTCGATCTTTAAACCAAGCAAGAAATCATACTTATCATCCTGCTTCTTGTACGCTTCTACACCTGTAAAAAGACCTAGACCTAGGCTAAAATAAAGTGAAGAAAGATTTGTCGCAACTGTTTTGAAATAAGCAGCATCGATATAGTAATCTTTCGCTGTAGAGCTAAAAGAAACTATCGTTGGAACTTCCGTAGTATTGCTCTCATAGCTGTAGTTGTAAGACTTTTCAAAATAGTTCAAACCTATTTTCCAGTAAGTTGTTCGACTCCTATACTTTGATACTGAAAGGTTTAAGTTAGTATTATTCCTTCCAAAAATATTCAACCCATAGTTTACTTCTAGGGCTGAAATACCTACATAATGCCGTTGTGCGTAAACACTATGTGTACATGCACATAACACTAGTAATAAAGTTAATTTTAATAATCTCATATTCAGTTTTAAAAAAAGGTTCGTTTTAATAAATTAAAAAAATCAACCTTCTCTATAATTTTTCAAAGGCTATGTACGTGCTACTTTTGCCGTAAAAATTATGAAATATGGTTATGCACGTGTATCAACTCCGGATCAATGCTTAAACCTCCAACTGGACGCATTACGTTTATACGGAGTGGATCACATCTGTGAAGGAAAAAATATCTGGAAAGAATAAAAATAAGCCTGTTTTAGATGCTTTAATTGCAAAATTAAAAACAGGAGATCAGCTTATCGTGTGGAAACTAGACCGATTAGGAAGAAGAACTTGCGAACTTATAAAAACTTCAAGAAGCTCTTGAAAAGAAAAATATTGCTCTAATTAGTCTAACAGAGCAATTAAATACATCAACACCTATCGGAAAGTTTGCGTTTCATCTTTTATGCTGTATTGCGGAAATGGAGCGAAATATAATTTCCGAGCGTACAATAGCCGGTTTGACTTCAGCAAAGGCAAAAGGACGAATAGGAGGACGCAAGCCCGGTCTAACAGATCAAGCTAAAAGAAAAGCTAAACTAGCGGCTATAGAATACACCAAGTATCTACAAAATGAAATAGGCACGATAGATGATGTTTGCCGGATAGTAGGAATTTCCAGAGCTACCCTATACAAATATCTAAGGATAGAAGGGATTAACATACAGGGCAGAAAAAGATAAGAGGATATTTTTCCGAAAGTATATTCTTAATTATCTGTCTACTAATTGATAATATCAAGTTTAAATATTAAAAAAGTACTTAGAAATTTGCTCAATACTATCAAATATGATATCTTTGAAATAAATTCTAAGTAAAATGAGTAATATAATATCTAAATATAAAGAAACAGGCATGATAAGCATAGATCAACCAGTAGGATATAACACCATGAAATCCCGTCTTTACAGCTGGAAAAAGCGAGGTTTGTTATCACATATTCGCCGGGGAGTATATTTGCCGGCTAACATACAGAACAAGTATCAGATAGCTTGCAATTCCGTTGATAACGGTTGCCTAGCTTATCATTCTGCATTAGAGTTCTATATGTTACAGACACAGGAATTTAACTGGCTTTATGTGCACAGTTCTACTCCCTTCCGGTCTTTTGAGTACCTGAACCAGCGTTATGTATATAAGCCTTTGCAGTTTATATACAAACCATTGGTTACCAAAAAAAAGATACCGGCTATCCTATCACGGTTACATCGATCAGCCAAACCATAATTGACTGCTTAAACAATATAGGCTTAGCCGGTGGCATTGAAGAACTGTTATTTGCCTTAATCGAGGTTGATCCGGATTCCGTAATAGAAGAAGATATGTTAGAATGCCTGAAGCTATACCAAAAGAAAAGCCTGTATCAACGTACAGGATTCATCCTGTCCCAGCTTCAGGAACAACTAAACCTATCGGATATGTTCTTCGATGTATGTAAAAAAGAAGATGGGTAATACAACAAGTTACCTTACTAAATCCTTCCCGTTGTGATACCTATTTCAAGGAATGGAATGTATGTGCGCCTAAAGATGTAATGAAAGAAATAGAGAAAGGAGTATATTATGAGTTTTGATTATACACAAGAAGAAATCACTAGACTAGCAAAAGAAAATAATTTTACGGTTGCTGGAATAGAGAAAGTTATGCGATTATCCAATATCCTCAATGACCTTAACAATCAGCCGGAGTTTAGCGGTAAATTGTTACTGAAGGGGGGAACGGCTATAAACCTGCTTGTTTTCGATCTTCCCCGGCTTTCTGTCGATCTGGATCTTGATTTCTCTAAAAACGTATCTAAAGAGGATATGTTAGCGGAGAGAGAACAAATCAACAAGGCTTTAGATAGCTATTTCCAGCAGAACGGGTATAGGAAGACCGAAAGAAGTAATTTTACCCTAGATTCTCTCTCTTTGCACTATAATACGGTGACAGGAAGCGGAGATAAGATAAAACTAGATATAAACTATCATAATCGATCCCATATATTCAAACCGGAAGTTAAATCTATTGAGTTTCCCTTCATCAGAGAGAACAAGACTTCATTTGTAGTAAACTACGTCAATCCTATCGAATTGTTTGCAGGAAAGATAAAGGCGTTCTATGAAAGATGTAAGCCCAGAGATATATATGACCTCTTCTCCCTTGCATCCTCTGATATATTGACGAGCAAAGAAGAAAGGGATCTTTTGAGGAAATCCATTGTTTTTTACTCTTCTCTTGGCAATCCGGAGAATAAGGACATGTTAAAGGCTGATCCAAAACAAAGCATAGAGAATGTGACCTTTACGGAGATAAGGCAGCAGCTACTTCCGATGATGCATACCAACAGCGGAAAATATCCCATGCAGGAGATCAACGATAAGGTGGCTGATTTCGTATCTTCGCTAATGAAATTAGAACCTTCAGAGGAACTGTACCTGTCAAACTTCTACGCTGGGAAATATAAGCCGGATCTTTTGTTTTCTGATAAAGAGATCCTGAATAACATACAGGATCATCCTATCATCATAAGAACACAGCAACAAATAACCGATTCTATTTTTTCAGATTCAATAAAAAAAAATGATTTTGCCCGGATCGCCGGGCTGAAGGATGAAGGGTATATCCCTTCCCCTAAAATAATAGACGAGCTAAAAGGATCCGCACCGGCTCCAACGATGATAGCAGTCCAGAAGATCTTCGGTCTGCCCTCTGACGCTCCCGGATTAAGCAACATCAAACTAGCCCAAAGCGATAATGTAGGGCTAGGTAAAGATAAAAGTAATGACCTAAAAATCTGACGTTATGAAAGTAGACTTTGACAAACTGAAAAGGGATGTTTCCCTTCCGGAGTTTTTTCTCTATTTAGGCTGGAAGTTTGTTTCCGGATCTTCCAACTCGTCCCCTAAGATGAGCAACGGATCCGATACCGTTATTATCAAGAAGAATAGTAAGGATTACTATACCTATTGGGACGTGCACGGAGAAGCACGAGGAAAGACTATCATAGATCTAATGCAGAAGCATATCTACGAACAGACCGGGAGAATGCCTAGCCTGCGAGAAGCCGGGGAAGCCGTTCAGAACTATGTAAACAATAAGGAAGTCGTATTATCTCAAGATAGCCGGTTTGGAGTTAGCAACGCAAAACTAGATCCTAATCAGCTGGCGTTCCTGAACAGCCAACTGAAACCCTATCAAGGGGATTTCTTGCAAAAGAGAGGAATTACTCAAGATACGCTATCTTCACCGGTATTTTCCGGGGTATTCACCTCTAGGGAACACCGGAAAGATGGAAAAGTCTATAATAATACCTGTACCAGACTTATTAACCAAAACGGCTTTCAGGGTATTTCCCAAAGGGGGATAAGACCTGAAGACGGTAAGAGCTTCAAAGGCATATCAGGCAACAAATACGATAGTATCGTAGTGTCTAAGCATGACAAGACAAGACCAATAGAGCATATATATATCAGTGAAAGCATGATCGATGCTGCGTCCCATTATCAAATAAAGCTTCTGAATACCGAAAAGAACATCTTATATATCAGCACTGAAGGGAACATCACACAGGGACAAATGGGCGTTATAAAGCTGCTCCTGTCAAGGCAAAATATTAATAATATAACCGATCAGGTTACTTATATATTTGACAATGATAGCAACGGCTATAAATATGCGCTGAAGCTAGATACATTCTTAAAAGGTCAAGAGTTACCCAATATTGAAGGTCTGCCGGTTGAAGAACTGAAGGATAAAGTTCTTCAACTGCCTAACGTGGAGTTATCGGTAAACAGTGATTGGAACGATGATCTACAAGCATCCATATCAAAAGGCAAGGAATGTGAGTTCCAAGATGCCATAAAAAAAATCGATTTTACCCGGATCGCCGAGCTGAAGGATGAAGGGTATATCCCTTCCCCTAAAATAATAGACGAGCTGAAAGGATCCGCACCGGCTCCAACGATGATAGCAGTCCAGAAGATCTTCGGTCTGCCCTCTGACACTCCCAGACTAAGCGACATAAAGCTAGCCCAAAATGATAGGCAAACAATCGGGAAAAATATTGAGCAAGCATTATAATTTTCCCAAAATAACAATAACCAAATTTGGTTATTATATTAAGAGTCATTATTTTTGCCAAAACAAAATTATAGTCCTATGAATATAAAATATGAAAAATACTTGTCAATGGAAGATGTTCCGGCAAGGTAAGATATTGGATGTAATCCTTCAAAAAAAGGAACATATCTCGAAAAAAAGTTAGCGCATATGTCAAATGAATATCCGCAACGTATTTGTGACTATATAAAAGGGGAACGAAAATTCACTATAAAAGCCTCCATTTCAATAGAAAAAGCGTTAAACATAAACATTGAAGGCTTTTTCTTTAAAATACAAGCCAACCATGACATATATACCTTCATTATGAAAGAAGAGCGAAAGAAACATCCTGACTTATCTAAACTAAGTAAAGGATTATTTTGGGACACACGAATAGATAAGATAAATTGGATAAGGAACAAGGAATGGGTTATACAACGGGCTTTTGAATATGGCAACGATATCGAGATCAAGGAGATTATTCGGTTCTATGGAATAGAAACCATAAAACAAGTCATTCCCAACATCAAAAAACAAATGGAATAGTAACACAAGAAACGATAACTATCAAAAATACATTCTATGAACTTACATTATGAAACTGTTTCTCCTTTATTAAAAGAAACTCTGCAAAAGCTGGTCAATAGTCCTATTTTTAAAGATTTCACGCTTATAGGTGGAACCTGTTTGAGCCTACAACTAGGACATCGAAGATCTATTGACATAGATTTATTCACTGATATAGATTATGGAACCATGAATACAAAAGAAATGAAACATCTGGAGACACAGGTTGCAGTCATATCCGAGAATACAGATTCTCTAGACACATCAGCTTTAGGATATACACTATACATGGGGGACTCCCCTATAGACAAAATTAAAGTCGATTTTTTCCTATACTGAAAATTTATTTCCCCATACAAGAAATCGACCATATACGAATAGCAGACATACGGGAAATAGCAGCCATGAAACTATCTGCCATTACAGAAGAAGAACCAAGGCAAAAAGACTTTTGGGATATCCACGAACTAAATGGAAAAATATTCATTCAAAGATATGATCGACTGGGGAATAAAAAGGAACGAATGGAGTGTTACAGAGGAAAGGTATATTAAATGGGTTTCAAAAAAATAGATTCTGTAAAAGAATCACCTGAAGGAATAGATTGCTTCAAGGGTAACTACTGGTCATTAGTAAAAGATGATTTAAAAGAAATGGTAGATCAATATCAAAGAAAAAGACTTTTTCTTGCCATTAAAAAAAAATGACTTTGCACAGATCTCTTTCCTAAAGGATGAAGGATATATTCCTTCTCCAGAAGCGATAAACAACCTGAAAGGATCCGCACCGGTGGGAACGATGATAGCAGTCCAGAAGATCTTCGGTCTGTCCTCTGACGCTCCCGGATTAAGCAACATCAAACTAGCCCAAAGCAATAGCAAAGAACTAGGATTAAACACAGCAAAAAAGTATCTAAACACAGAGTTTTTTCCGAAAGTATAATAACGGGATCAAACAACCGGCTACCGGAGTACCCATGCAGGAATATATCTTTCCAACTGGTAAGTGCTTGCACCTATCAGCCGGAAAGGTTTGTTCCGGGTACTCCTTTTCCGACTGTTCGGATCAGTGAAAGTCATTCGGTTTACCGGATGGCTCACCGAACCGATCAATCGGGAAATAGCCTACCTTATTCGGGTGGGTGGGCATTATGCGTTAAGGATTGAAGCGTTTACCATGTAGAAGCGGAAAGCCTGACCGAAGGGAACGCCTAAAACATAAATATCATTTTGCTACTCTCCTACTTCATTTCATAGCCGGATCTGTCCCCTTCAGTCATGCACGCAATATCATTTTGTACAATCTGGAAGATTGATTTCTGATTTTTTTTAGCAGATATCACTATCATTTTGCCAAAAGCGGCATTTCTATATACTCAATATTTTCCAAACCATATAACGGGATGATATTCCGAAAGAACACATCTATCGCTAGGGGATGGTTTTGAAAAGCAAGAAAAGATTTCCCGGCTACGGATTCCAGCCGGTAAATGGTCACTTCATCTTCTTCCCCAAACTGTTTCCTTAACTTATCATTGATCGTTTTCTGCATCTTAGACATAAGTTTAACCACCGTAACAGGATTCCAACGATCCATTTCTACAGTCACCTGTTTACTGTCGGAAAAAATAGAAATGCTTTTCTCAATTCCTTTAGAAGCTATATAGTAAGAAAAGAACAAAAGAGCTTCCATGCCGTTTTTGCCTACGTACAGATTGATCCTAGCGTTTCTCTCCTGCGCTTTCTTGCAGACATGCGCACAAAGGATAGGATTAGAAGAAGGCAGAAGATAAGAAGTATTCTGCTGCTCTGTCTGTCCTTCTAATATACTAAAGATAACAGGATTCCAGCACACGTTTACGACATCAGAAGTTACATCTTCATATATCGCTGCACAGCAAATATCATTGTCAAACACGAGCTGATACTCTTTACTTTCCGGGTTGAACTGGTAAAAGTTCCGAATCTTATGCGCACTCTTCAGTTCAAAAAGGAAATAGCCCTCGTTATTTGAAACCTTTCTCACCTTCCGGATCTCCGTTTTTCCTTCAGTAATATCAAAGAGATAAGCTATCAGATCTTCTTTGCTACATACGTGATCAAAACTAAACTCCTTCAATTCCTCGCTTTCCGATTGCACCTGTACTTTCGCTTGGATGGATACAGATAATTGATAAGCGCTAAGATCTTTGAAATCGAACAATTCCAAACAGGATATCTTGTTTCGTTCCGGTGAATAAATTATATACTCCCGGTCATTAATATAATACCGGTACATGAAATCACCGGTTTCTAACGGCTGGTATGGATTTAAAACTTCGCTGTAATTCATAATATATCTTGTTATTAATCAATTACAATAAACTTTCTTATCTTCTCTGCAAGTGAATCATAATATTCTGATTCATCCTCTGATAGACCAATACGCCATAGCTTCTTGTATAGGTAATGATACTGTTCTAACATATCAAGTTGCTTTTCGGTAAAAGCTCTCCGGGTTACTTTCTTTATCTTCTTCATATCGAATTAGTTATACGTTAATCTCCATCTTCAGGCATTAATTGTTCTGCTTCATAATAATATTCGGAACAGTTATCCGTAACTTCATTAGATAAACAGTCCTGTATCTCCGAAATTTTATTCAATAACTTTTCACGGGTATCCACATCCTCCGGTTCGATACTAAACCCAGAATACTCCTCGAATGATTTTATCAATTCTTCTACACTTTTGAAGCGATTTGCTTCCATACTAATTTGCTTCATTTTTTTGCGCATCTTCTATTCAATTTTGTTATTAATATGATAATCCTTTATTTCGCTTTTTCTTTTTCTTGTTATCCGGAAGATCTTCATCACCTTTCCGGTGCTTCCCTGATCCGTTATCTAAAGCCATTGACATGGCAACCGGGTACATATAGATAAGATCCTTCTCCCACTCGTGCGGATTACTCGCATAACACACAATAACCGGATCGATGGGCGTTGCTCTCTCCTGCTCTTTTCCCTGTTCCGGATTCTGCTCTTTTTGGAAAAAGTCTTGTATGTTCTGATAGGTTAATCTCCTTGATACATCAGAGCTTTTAAAGATTTCCGGAGTATCGACATTTGTAAGGGCAAAGGATATGCCGTATATCCCTTTACCGTTGACGTGCTCGATCAAGTTTATATTATGCTCCGCTAGCCGGTCTTTAAAATCTTCATAACTGGATGAACCATTAAGAACTGCAAAGATCTGGTTATACAGGTAATGCTTTTGCTCGTCTGCGGTCATCTGTTTTCCGGCGAACAAAAGTTTCCCAAACCGGTACGATTCCGGAAGGGCTGTATCTTTCAGATAAAAGCCTCTATCAGGAATGCCATATACATAATGAGATTTCCCCTTGTCCGATACCAGACGCATATAATACCCTTCTTTTTCCAATCGATCCCGGAACTCTTTCACGTTGTCGCATTCCTGACGCAAACGATCCATGACGGAAAGCAACTCGTCCTTGAGTAATGGATTAAAGAACTTTCCTTTTGATAACATATCTAACATATTTTCGTATGTATCTTCCCCCAATATGATTTTCCATTCCGCATTAGTATAAGCCTTAGTCATATCAGGATTAATCGTTTTAAAGGTTTCCGACTGCCCTAGAAGATCCTTCACCCGTTCTTTTGCATTATGGCTGCGCAAAGCCTTGTGCAAAGCTGTGTCAAAGAAATATTGCCGGTACTGGGATTCTCCCAACGTCTTGTTCCGGGAAGACTTTCCTTTCTCCATAACTTCAAGCCCATGTTTAAGCTCTAGCTCTCGCATGATCTTTCCGGAACGTCCCTTGCTGTAACTATCAGAGATCCACAAGCCGTTTAAGTCTATCGTAGTGGCAAGTATATGTACATGCCGGTGGTCTTTATCATCGTTCTTTATGATGGTGTAGCAAGAATCACCGTACCCCATTCTTTCTAAATATTCTTTCGCTATTTCAGAAAACTTTTCGTCCGGAAGATCCTCCCCTATCGGGCTGCTAAGAATAAATTCTATATATGGTGATTTCACACGATCATTCAGACCAGCAACAAGGGACATATTACGATACATATTAATAAGAGAATCACCAGAAGAATTATATAATTCCCTAGCTACACCGCTTTCAATCTTCTTTAACTGATAATCGATTTTTGCGGTTTAATGCTTCTCCTACAAATCGGGTCTTGTATCTCCGCTATCATATTAGTTTATCTGTTATTTGCTTCAACTCTTTAATGTACATTTCTATACTTTCCAATGAAATACGAATGTTTTCATCAACAGGCAAAGAGTTAACGTGCTTTGCAAGTTGATTCAAATTAGTACCTATTTTTTTCAGTTCAAAGACGGTTTGAATATCCGCTTTTGAAGTTATCCTTTCCCCTAAAACAGATTTTCTTAAATACATAGAAAGTGTTACACCTTCAGCTTTAGCTCGTCTGAAAACCTGTTCCTTTTCTTCTTCAGAAAGACGTGCCCGAATAACTTTAGTTCTATTCTCTTTCATTCTATATTCCTATTCTCTATTCTAATGTATGTGAGTGAAACGAACATCACTCGGCAGCTCGGCTGTCGCAAGGTGGGTTTTGTAGCTACAAAACCACACCTTGCATATACAAAGATAGATAAAAATTATAAAGCACCAAAACTTTAAGATCTATACTTTCGGAAAAATCAACCCAAAGAACTGATTTCCTAATTAACTAAGTAACCAGATAACTTAACAAAAGGAAGAACTGAAAGCATGGCAACAAGAAACAACTAGAAAACTGGTTTATTAGAAAACCAATTAACTAATTAAT
>ENA-OPYU01000148-OPYU01000148.1-human-gut-metagenome-genome-assembly--contig:-NODE-148-length-27538-cov-4.323958_pt1 | contig 27538 bp, 34 predicted proteins | sample MGYA00242637_ERZ504482 | MGnify/ENA primary metagenome ERZ504482 (study PRJEB26092, sample SAMD00036237) | human gut metagenome | host: Homo sapiens | study: EMG produced TPA metagenomics assembly of... | reverse complement strand
TCCTGATCTTCCTGTTGTCTTCGGGAAAACCGTATACAATTTTGTGGAAACTGTACGTCGTAAGTATAATCTGGACAAGGAGGGCCTTTCCAACGTGTTTATGAGAAAATGCCGGATACCCCTTACGGGAAGTATGCCCACGATGGATTTCGGAGAAAGCCGCATGCCCACATACAGGGACGACTTTGTCAAAGTTTATTTTTTTGTCATGGTGATGAGCCGTTCCAAACAGAAGTTCGTGTATTTTTTCCTGTACGCCTTTCACATCAGCCCTAGCCGTATATGCCCATGAACTGGCTTTCGCATATTTCGGAGGGAAGCCGAGAAGGATAATCTATGACCAGGACAAAGTCCTGCTGGTCAGAGAAAACCTGGGTGACCTCATATTGACAAGAACGTTCCGTGCCTTTGTCAACGAGCAGCATTTCCAGCCCGTATTCTGCCGTCCTGCTGACCCGGAAAGCAAGGGAAAAGTGGAAAATGTGGTCAAATATGTCAAGCGTAACTTTCTTGCCGGACGGACATTTAACAGTCTGGAAGTCCTTAACACCGAGGTCCTGCAATGGTTGGAAAAAACAGGAAACGGCAAGATACATGGAACCACACGCCTAGTTCCGGCTGAGGAATTTGAGATTGAACGGAAATATCTGTTGCCATACTATGGAGAACCGGTGCCCCCCCCAAAAAGACGAGCCGAAAGAGTATCATGTCCGCAAGGACAATACGGTACGGTACCGGACCAACTACTACAGTGTACCCTCCAGCACCTATAGAAACCGGAACACCGTTGTGTGGCTTCTTGAGAATAACGGATATATCGAACTGTACGACAAAGAGAGCGGCAAACTCATATGCAGGCATGAGTTGTGTCCCGGAAAAGGGAAAAATGTATGTGACAAAAGACATCATAAGGACAAGACATGGAGTGTGAATGACTTGCAGGTCCGGATCCGAAAGCGGACGGAAGATGACCCCACCGTTATTCTGTGGCTCCGGAATCTGGAAAGGGAAAAGCCGCGCTATTACAGGGACAATATGAAACTGCTGCTTCATGTGATATCCGAATACGGCAAAGAAACAGTGATAGCAGCCCTGCGGACCTGTCTGGAAAAGAACATATACAACAGCCTTTCCGTGCAGGAAATATCCGGCTCAATCCACAGAAGCAAGGACAATATGGACGGGATGACTATCCAAGCTCCGACATCCATTCCGGAAACAGCGGACTGTCATCCTGAAAAAACAGATATAAACCAATATAACAAGTTTTTTTAGAATGATACAAAGTGAAAAATTGAAAGAACACGCCAGACGTCTGCGGCTTTATAACATTGCAAACCGCATGGACAGCATTCTGCATCATGCACAGGAAGAAAAACCGACCTACTCGGAATTCCTGTCCCTGGTATTAGGTACCGAAGTTGAAATGAAAGAGAGGAAAGACTACGAGAGACGACTTGTTGCGGTACGTCTGCCCCGGAAACATGATCTTGACGAATATGACTACAATTTTTATGAGGGCATAGACCGCCGGCAGATGAAGGAGCTTCGTGAACTGGTATGGTTCCGTGAAACTTATAACTTGATCCTGATAGGACCATCAGGAACCGGAAAGACATTTCTGGCAGCCGGTCTTGTCTTTGATGCGGTCAAGGCCGGTTACAAGGCATACCTGATGACAATGGAGGATATCGTAAATTGTCTCAGGCTTAAAGATATCTCAACTCCGGCCATGATGACTTATAACAAGATTCTGCGCGCACAGCTGCTGGCAATAGATGATATCATGCTGTTTCCTGTGAAAAGAAAGGAAGCTACAGCTTTTTTCAATCTTATAAACACACTGCATGAGAAGACATCCATCATCATTACAACCAACAAGGCACCTACAGAATGTGTAGAAACATTAAATGATGAAATCCTTGCCAATGCTCTGCTTGACCGATTGCTTTATCGATGTAAAGTCATCAAGTTTTACCGACAGTAGCTACCGGTTAGAAAACAGGCAGACTATTTTAAGACTACAACAGGAACGAGAAACGAACTTGTAAAGCCTTAGTTACTGGTATATTCAGTGGCATATTTAACTTTTCTAAAAAAAGACACAAGAAAATTTGCAAATTACAGTTGTAGCATCCCTCGACACGGTAGATCTCGTTTACAATGAAATGGAACACCCCCCAGTCTTCCATTCCAAATTTATTTTTTAGTCTTTTTACTTTCGTATCATAGAAATGATCGGTCTCGAACCTAAAATAGGTGAAAACCTTTTTAGTTGTTTTTGGCATAAGCTTTATATTTAAAGTGGATAATACATCAGCTGGCCGAAAGTTCGGACTCCTTGGGGATACCAGGATACCGGGAGAGCATGCCACAGGACCTGACATGGTCCATATAGTTCGCTGTATGTCGGCGGAAGTCAGGCCCCAGTGCTTCCTGAAAAGCTCGTCATTGAACAGGCCGACCTGTATGCAGCCGTTGACAATTCTTGTGACATTTTCCAAAGAGGCATTCCAGTACTGTGCCGTTTCCTCGCACCACAGCAGGAGGTAACTCCCGTTGTGGAGTGTCTCGTTCACGAGATGCCGATAGATGCTGTAACCGAAAAAACCGTATTGGCGGGTGAGTCTTCTGACTTTCATGTCAGAAAATTGGGAAGTGCTGAGCTCATAGCAAAGATGTGTCCCGTATTCCAGTCGCCGTACAGCCCGTGACAGGCGGCTTGTTCCGTTTGTAAAGCTTTGGGTATTCATATATAATTAATGTATAATGTTTGCTGTTAAGGGTTATGTATATGACGGACTGGGCTCCCACTCCTTGGGGGAGTGGTGCCGATAAATATCTGGCCGGAGGAATGTGGTGCTTCTTCCGGATGAACTGGACATAATTGTGGACGGTCTTCTCGCAGACGTGCGGAAAGTCCGGATAATGTTCCCGCAAGTAGTCGCCAATACGACTGCTGGAAATGGAGGGGAGACTGATAAGAAGGGATGCGACGGCCTGCTCGTAGGCATGGAGCTTGTAATGCCGTTCTTTTTGCTGAAGGACTTCCTCGGAGCTTAGGGATTGGAGATGTCGTACCGTATTACGGGACACACCAAGACGACGGGCTGTCCGCGCAATGTTGATTTCCCATGAACGAAGATCAAGGAATATGTATTTTTCTGATAAATTTACCGCATCCATAATCTTTTAGACCGTAACTGGGACATTCCAGATTACGAATCTTTGATGCAGCTAAATTACCGCCCCCACTAATAGCTGGAACCCATACATAAAGAATTTTAAGACAATCTATACAGATGCCAACTGTTATGAAAGCCTGATGCATTTTCCAACTGATGTAAAATTGCTTCGGGAACGTATTGAATAAACGTACAGCATGATGTGCAGCATCAACGCTTCCCTTAGAAAGCATCGCATGAGGACGAAGTACAATAATATTGCAAAAGCAAATCTTACTTACAGGACTTTCTTCATCCACCAGCTTATACAGTATCTATCGGGGGGGTAGGTCTGGTGTTTTACTGCCTCTTTCTTTATAGATAGGGAAACGCAAGCAAAATGTATTTCCCACAATAGGCATCCCATTATATCCTATATAACTTTTGTTTACTTTATTGTTTCTAAAATATCGGGCAGATATGCCTGACTTACGGATTTTCCGTTGTTTACAGAGTCTCTGATTTGTATATTCAATCAATAAAACAAAAAAGCAAACTTAATCATACATTAAATCTTTTTCAAGAGTCTGTAATCCGAAGTTGCCAAAAGGCTACAGCAGCTGCAGTAGCCACATTGAGCGAATCCACTCCATGCGCCATAGGGATACGGACTACATAATCAGCTTCAGCGATTGTTTTGTAAGAAAGCCCCTCCCCCTCTGTTCCCATCACAATAGCCAACCGAGGTTCAGCCGCCAATATGGGATGATCTATAGAGATAGAATCATCAGTCAACGCCATGGCAGCAGTACGGAAACCCAACTTGTTCAAATCGCCAATCGTACCATCCAACCATGTCCATGGAACCAAGAACACCGAACCCATAGACACCCTTACCGCACGGCGATTCAACGGATCGCAAGAATTGCGTGTCAACAAAACAGCATCTATCCCAAGAGCAGCTGCCGAACGGAATATCGCCCCGATATTGGTAGTGTCTACCACACCGTCAATGACTACAATCCGCCGGGTATCCCGGCAGATCTCTTCCATAGAGGGCAACACCGGACGACGCATAGCACATAATACACCACGTGTCAGAACATAGCCAGTCAACGTAGCCAACAACTCTCTATCACCCGTATAAACGGGCACATCACCACAACGCTTGATAATGTGAGCAGCACTGCCAGAGATATGCTTACGCTCACACATAAGAGCAAGAGGTTCATATCCTGCATCCAAAGCCCTACTAATGACATTGGGGCTTTCGGCTATAAACACCCCTTTCCCAAGTTCTATACGCTGGCGTAACTGAGCTTCCGTCAACATGCAGAAAACATCCACTCCGGGATGTGTCAATGATGATATTTCAATAATAGGCATACACTCTTATATTATACTATTTCATTGCTTTTAATTTACATTCCAGCCTCCATTGCCACAGCTACTTTTATCACTCCATCCTGTCGGTTCTCAAAAATCTGGTAAGCCGTTTCTATCTGATCTAGCGGGAAACGATGTGTAATTAGTGGAGTGGTATCTATTTTTCCCATCTCTATCAAGCGGAGTATCTCAGCACAATCGCAACCATCTACGCCACCAGTTTTGAAGATCAGATTCTTTCCATACATATCCGGCAAAGGAAGAATCTGAGGACGGTCATAAAGAGCCACCAAAATAACGACAGCATTAGGGCGCGCACATTCCCATGCCAAGCGAAATGTATCCTCCCCTCCTGCCACTTCAAAAACTACATCCGCACCACCGTGTGGACTACTTTGCAATACAAATTCCTTACATTCTTCTGGAGTGACAACTTCTACCTGCGGATAATGTTCCCTAACAAACCGAATTCTTTCAGAAGATTGTTCACAAACAACAATGCGCTGCGGCTTTCTCAGCATCACGCAAAGCAAAGTACAGATTCCCGTAGATCCCGCACCAATGACAAGCACCGTGTCTTCTTCGGTAATCTCCGAAATGCGAGCAGCCCAAAATCCTGTAGCAAGGATATCTCCTACAAACAAAGCTTGCTCATCACTCACGGAATCGGGAATGAGATTCAAGCCTTGATCAGCATAAGGTACGCGAACATACTCCGTCTGGCCCCCCATCAATCCGACATCCCAAGGCCCTTCCCCCATTAGGATCAGCACAATTATTCACATATCCATGCCGGCAGAAAAAACATTCTCCACAAAAGGTTTCCACATTGACGGTAACTCGATCGCCCGGTTTGACTAATTTAACATCACGTCCTGTCTGCTCCACAATACCCACCATTTCATGCCCCACTGTTATTCCGGGAACAGCACGTGGCACACCACCATGTTTAATATGTAAGTCACTGGTACAAATACTCCCGAGAGTGACGCGCACAATAGCATCACGCGAGTCTCTCAACTCAGGCTTCGGTTTCTCTATCAATTCAAATTTTCCCTGTTTAATATAAGTATATGCCAACATGATTTCCTTTTCTTCTTTAATGGTTATCTTTATAAAACGATGCAAAGATAATATACAGACATAAATAATAGCTGCCATTTGCTGACAAAATGGCTTTCTTTATCACTTTGCCTTGCTTCTCAACTGCAAACAAATTTTACAAAGGTTTAAACACATCTCGATATTCATTAAAATTATCTTCACAGATTTAAATTCATTTCATTTCCGGCTGACATTTTGCCATCAGGCATATACTTTGCAAGAACATCAGTGTATTGCCAAAAACGACAAGATAAAAAGATTCAAAAACAGTCTAGTAACAATTTAAAATATAGGAGATTATAATTATGATGCCGACTAGAAAGTATAACAATCAGAATTGGTTACCAAGTATTTTCAACGATTTCTTTGATAATGAATGGTTGACAAGAGCAAACGCTACCGCTCCTGCAATTAATGTCATTGAAAGTGACAAAGATTATAAAGTAGAGGTTGCTGCTCCGGGTATGACTAAAGAAGATTTCAATATCCACATCAGCGAAAGCAACGAACTAGTGATCTCAATGGAGAAAAAGAATGAAACAAAAGAGGACGACCATCACAACAGAAGATATTTACGTCGTGAATTTTCTTACTCTAAGTTCGAACAAGCTTTGATTCTTCCTGAAGATGTGGTTAAGGAAAAAATCAGCGCCAATGCCAGCAACGGTGTTCTGACCATTGATTTGCCTAAACGCACTCCTGAAGAAAAAGCCAAAGTGAACAGAATCATCGAAATTCATTAATCACAGATTTTGAATATTTACAATCGGACAGTTTATAAGGTACATCTATAAAATGCTATTATTTTGCATGATATAAAAGTGTGCCTTATATATTGTCCGATTATCATAAAATCAACATATTTGCATCAACACTTTCTCCGGATTCACATGCTTTCAACATTTCTTCCATACTTTCCCTAAAAAAGATCCACCTCTATTACAATTGAACATTCAAATTCAGAAACAAAACTGCAAAAGCCAGTTTAATTTTACTTTGAAAAAATACTGAACAACATTAAAACAGAAACTAAGAGAAGTAGGCTTCATTTTTTATATACAAGCAATTAAAATCACATATTTTTAGAATTTTGCACCCAAATTCACCATATAAAACAACCAATAAAAAGAGGATGAAAGCATCAGTACGTTTAGTTCGTTTTGCTACAATAGGAACCTTAAATTATCTTATTACCATGTTAGTGATATGGATTGTGATGAGTTACTTCTCATTCAAAGGAAAATATATAGTAGCAAATATTATGGCATATCTCATCGCTCAAACCCATAATTTTATATGGAGCAAATATTGGATTTTTCCTTCCAGCAATCCCCAAAACAGTCTTTGGCAACAAATAATGCTCTTTTGTACCGCTTTCGGTATTGCCTATGGCATACAACTTCTTTTTGTGATACTGATGATAGAAGCAATAGGGATCAAAGAATTTACAGCACAATTTATTGGAATAATAATATATGGAGCTGTTAATTTTATGGTAAACAATAGAATAACATTCCGATAAATATATTTCAAAACTTATGGCAGACAATTATATAGAAAGACAATACGAACAATATGAAGCCCGAAAGGCTGCATGGGAAAAAAAACGTAAACAAGGAAAGAAGAAAACGATTTCCATCAAGCTTCAACCAAAGGACCTGACAGACAATACGATCAAACTTCCTAGAAAAGCATTCATCACAGGAGGTGCCGATGGCATAGGGAAAAACATTGTGAAAGCTTTCTGCAACTCACAATACCAAGTCGCCTTTTGTGACAAAATAAGGATTTAGGAATACAGACAGCCAAAGAGACCGGAGCAATTTTCTACCATACCGATGTAAGAGATAAAGAATCCCTTGAGAACTGTATGCACGAACTTTTTAAAAAGTGGGGGGATATGGACATCATTATCAACAATGCCGGAATAAGCGAATTTTCTCCCATCACAGAAACCAGCGTGGAAGATTTTGATAAAATTTTGTCCATCAATCTGCGACCTGTATTTATCACCTCACGCACATTAGCTTTACATCGCAAATCCCAAGCAGAAAATCACCCGTATGGCAGAATTATCAATATCTGTTCCACCCGTTATTTAATGAGCGAACCGGGAAGCGAAAGCTATGCGGCTTCCAAAGGAGGAATCTATTCACTGACCCATGCACTTGCTTTATCCCTTGCCGACTTTCATATCACCGTAAACTGTATTTCGCCGGGATGGATTCAGACCAATGATTACGAACGGCTACGCCCAGAAGATCATGCCCAACATCCATCAAGACGAGTAGGCAAACCGGAAGACATAGCACGTATGTGTTTATTTTTCATGTCAAGAAGAGAATGACTTCATCAATGGACAAAATATCATCATCGATGGTGGAATGACCAAAAAGATGATTTATTTAGAATAAAAACCGAACTAAAGAAAATATCTATAAATGAATAAATAATCACTCATGAAAATACATCATATCGCCATTTGGACATTTCATCTGGGAAAAAATTAAGGGAACTTTTACACTCGTTACTTTAACGGAACAAGTAATGTAAAAATACATTAATTCCCAAAAAGGTTTTGAATCTTACTTCATTTCATTTGAAAGTGGTGCTACATTAGAGTTGATGAGTAGGATTGACGTGCAAAATGTTCCGATAGAAGAAAACAGATTGGGATTGACTCATCTAGCTTTTTTCTTTTGAAAGCCAAGAAGCTATCTTATCACTAACGGAACAGCTACGTACTAAAGGATACCATATCGTAGGTGAACCTCGCATTTCAGGAGATGGCTATTTTGAAAGTGTGGTACTAGATCCAGATGAAACCGGATAGAGTGTGTTTAACAAAAAAATGCAGGAATACCCTCCTGTGAGAAAATCATGTAATAGAAACTGAGCGACTTATTTTACGTCCTTTACAGAGAATGATACAGAAGCTGTTTTTAACTGTTGCCAGAATCCCAACCTAGGAAATAATGCTGGTTGGAAGCCTCATGACACGCTGGAAGAATCTCTGGAAAATTCTTCAAACAATATTTATACCACTAAAAAAACACATGGGCCATCACTAGAAAGGAAGACCAGCTTCTGATAGGAGCTATAGGAATTCTACCAGACCCTAAGAGAGAGAATTCAAATACCGGAATGATAGGTTATTGGCTAGACGAAGCCCAATGGGAAAAAGGATATATATTTGAAGCCGCCTCTGCTGTCTTGAACTATGGCTTCAACAAACTAGGATTAACTTTGATCAGTGCAAATTGTTATCCTCAAAACAAACGTTCACAACGTGTTTTGGAGAAAATGGGGTTTGCATACGAAGGCATTCTCCATCAAGCCGAAGTAAGCTATGATGGCAAAATATATGATCATTTGTGTTATTATTTAGAGAAAAACAACCTAAAATAAGTTTTTCATTTTATAGATGATCATTAAATACCTATTCTGCTTCATTATTAATTTTGTTAATCCTTAACTTCTCCAAAAGGATATATACGCGTCTGAAAAAAATCAAAACAAAGCAATCGTTCTTGGGTAAAAACATTTATCCAAGAACGATAAAAATACACCTAACTCTCCTTCAGACATTATTTGAAAAATCAATTGAAATAATACAGGAAAATAGCGATGCCTTCAAGTGCTTTCTTCGATTGGTCTTTTATCTCAATTGTAAATTTAATTTCAGCCTTGGCTACGCCACGCAGATTCTGTAAAGAATGAAGACTTGCTACCATACGAATACTCTGACCTGCTAGAACAGCCTGTCCAAATTTCATCTTGTCCATACCATAGTTGATCATCATTTTCAGATTATTCACTTCTATAATCTGGTTCCACATATGTGGAAGCAACGAAAGAGTCAGGTAACCATGTACAATAGTGCTATGATAAGGACTTTCCACTTTAGCACGTTCTGTATCTACATGAATCCACTGATGATCCAAGGTAGCATCTGCAAAAAGATTAATTCGGTCTTGCGACACTTCCACATAGTCGGAAATGCCAATCTGCCGTCCTAGCAGCTTCTCAAAATCCTCGTACGAATTAACAACAACTTTATCCATTATTTCTTTGATTTTTAAAGGTTATACACTAATTGAATACAAAAATAAGAAAAAATAGTCCTATATTTGCACCTTATTCACACAAAAACTTCATTACAGATGAGAATTATTGAAAGAGAACAACGTACCGCAGAACAAATGATCCGAATTTATTGTCGGTACAAGGAAGGCAATAAAGAGCTTTGCCCAACCTGTCAGCAGTTATTGCATTATGCACATAACAGATTAGAGCATTGTACATTCGGTGAACAAAAAAAGACTTGCCGCAACTGTCCCATACATTGTTATAAACCAGAAATGAAGAAACGAATGCGAGAAGTAATGCGATATGCTGGTCCGCGAATGATTTTTTTTCATCCCATAACAACTATCAAGCATTTCATTCATAAATAAACAGAATGGACAGAGCACAATTTTATAAAGAAGTATATAGCATTATAAAAGAAATCCCCTACGGCAATGTTTCTACTTACGGAAAAATAGCACAGCTTATAGGCAAGCCCCAATGTTCACGAATGGTAGGACAAGCTTTATCTCATGCACCAGAAGAACAACATCTTCCTTGCCATCGGGTAGTAAACAGCCAAGGAAGACTAGTTCCCGGCTGGCAGAAACAAAAAGAATTATTGGAAAAAGAAGGGATCACCTTCAAGCCCAATGGATGCGTCAATATGCCCAAACATCTATGGGACACTACTGGTTCACTCACATCGACAATAGGTATTAGCCCCACAAGTACAACGTGGCAATAATTGCTCACTCAGTTCATCCCGATAAAACTCATATAATTCACAATACATCGTTTCATAAAGTTCGGAAATACGATATTCCAATTCGGTTTCATCCCCATAAACATGCTGAAACGGGTCATCGAAAGAAAAATGCTTCCAGTTTTCACTTCCTTATTAAAATCACCCTCCACTTCCTTCGCTTCTTCACAGAGAGTAATCACATAATCCCATGGCTGATGACAATATATATCCACATCACTAGCTTTCTTACGAGAACAGTCGTATCCATTCTGTTCCATCACCCCTACCACTGAAGATGGTATCACTCTTCCCGGCAGAACTCCAGATGTAAATATCCTTATACCATGTCCAAAAGAAGATAATATCTTCTGTGCCATACGACTACGACACATGTCATTATTACTCACTAATAAAATATTCATCGCTATTTCTATATTTAGATTCAATGATTATTTTCATTCATCCCTACTAACATAAAAAATACTCTCTTTATCTATCTGTCAAAAAAAGGATCTCTCAAGGTATAAACTAATATCCGATATCCAGCTCCATTCAGGTGCAAATCATCAATGGTCAAATCAGGATTCAATTTATCATTCAATAACAATTTGTCGAACACATCTAAATATACAACATTAGTTTCTTCCTTTATCTTCTCTCTAATTTTTTCCATTTAACAAAGCTATAAAACAGTTCACTGCTGTGCCATCCATAAAATCATTACGCGGAAAGATACAGAATAAATAAGTACCACGAGAAGAAATAGCACCAACCGCCTTCACATACCTCTCCACATAAACATCCATATTTTCTGTATTCAGATTATAAATATCATTAGTCCCCAATTGAACAACCACATAACTATCCGAAACATCCTTATGAAACATCTCCACATAATCCAGCCCTTTCCCCGGAACACCATAATTGTAACATTCCCATTTGGGAAAATAAGACTCAAACGGCCAATAAGCAATGTGACTATCACCAATAAATGAAATTTTAAGTTTTCCTTCCATACCTACCTCCTCACCAGTCTTTTTGGAGAGCCACTCCACGAACACCCCAAACAATAGACAATAGTTAAATCAAACCCTTCCATATTCTCTTCCAAATTTCTCGGTACCACTTCTCCTTCATCCGATACATAAACTAACAACCTTTCTTTCCTCTCATTTTTAACGTATAACCCTGCAATTTTGCATTGCGGACACAACAATTTTCTCATGCCTACTTTCTTTTTTTATCCAAAATAACAAACCAACACCCAATTTTTTCTTATAAATCATCGACAAAAATAGAAAAAAAACTCAGTTGTATAGCATCCATAGTGAATTTGCACAACATAAAAAGATTATTGGCAAGAAAATACCTATCTTTGCCCAAGAATATAAAACCGCAAAATAAAAGTGTAGCTATGGAAATAAAATTAGACAGAAAAAAAGATTATATTACAAAATCTGATCACAAAGAACAAATAATGAAATATCTATCATGGAAAATCAAACCTTTTGCCCTCTACCATGAAATCCGTGAAATAAGCCGAATATTCAATTTCTCTCCGGAAGAAATAGAAAGTATTTTGAAAGAACTAGAAGATGAAAACAAAATATTCCCTTTAACAGCAGAAGGGCCACGAGACATACACTATATGTTGAAGGCTGACATCCAGCTGCAACTTCTTATAGATATGAAGAAAAGTCCTCAAAAACCAGCTTTCCTCATCTCTTCCCGGCTTTCTCCCTCAAATAACTGGAGAAAAGAAGAGTGGGTTATCATCATTCAGGATTATGTACTAGGAAAAAATTTAAAAAGTCAACTCCCTTCTTACGCTGATTTCGAACCGTTACGCTACATATTAATGCATATGCCAACCTTTCCCGAATGGATGCCTTTTTTTCAAAATATTCCCATATACATCATCGACACTCTTTTTTCACGAATACAAATATATATGGGCATCAGGGTTGCTTCATCCCAACATAACCTGTATGATAAACGGATACTTTGAAAATGAAAAAATAGAACCGACAATCCGAGAAAAATATAAATTGGAATTTGCATTTTACCAATATATCCTACCCGGACACATCAACGAAATTCCCCAAAAAATTTCTACTGATATGCCCGAAGGTATGTATTACCATGCTATTTATCACCAATATAGAGGCGATCTCAGCAAAGCTCTTGATCTCTATTCTCAATCATTGAAAGGAATGAATACTAAAACCTTTGACAACGCATTGCTCAATCTCTTCTATACCATTGCCTTACTAAACGACTCCACCATCGAGTCTAAAAAAAACATTGCGAAACTTATTTATGAGAGATTATCTTCCATCAGAAATGATGCCTGCCCAACTACTTGCCCTTTATGCTTTAAATGAAAAAATGGAATCAGCCATAGAACATATTCTCTATAATTACGACAAATTTTCACCATTAGTCAAAGTTCTGATTATGCTTATAACACATCATTATCAACTTCAGAAAAAATAAAACTAAACATAAGTAATGATGAAATACAGCAGTTCATTGACGCCGATCATCTTAAGTTATTACAATTGGAATGCTCTCTAGATTTCTCTCCTTACATTGGCAAAGCAGACTGTCTGATTCAAGAAATAGGCTTTCCCCCTTTACTCCCTCCCTTTCAAAAAATGAATGAATGGGAAAGAGTTCTTGCATTACTCTTAGATAAATCCAAAGAACTCTCACCCAAAAACAAAGAAAAAAATGAAAGTTCCGAATCACAAAGCCGGATTATTTACCGTATAGACCGACACAACAACATTAATCCATACTTACAAAATCAAAGGACGGCATTGTATGGAGTAAAGGACGTATCATTTCACTCACTACTTTTCAGCAAGGTATGTCCGAGATGAATGAAACAGATCACGCATTAACTTTATGTATTAAAAAAGCTTTCTAATGATTGGGAAGAAAAAAGCCGTATGCGCTTCAGTGGCGCCAAGCCTATTATGCAGCTGGTAGGATATCCTTTGGTATTTTCGGACGAAAATCCTGAAAGACAAATCACAATTCGAAAAGAAGAGCCACAAATAACCGTCATAAAAATCAACTAGCGGTTTCAAAATAGAAAGCAATGTAGACACGAACAAAATTGAAGGGAATTATATGGTAAAAAAGAGAGAAAGAAACGCTTATAAAAATAATAGAACTCCGCAATTTTCAACGTGATATCATCCTAATCTTAAATCGTATATCTATATTCCCGTTACAGGCTGAAAAACAGTTAACTGAAGTATTACAGGAATTAAACAAAAACTTTATTATCCATTCCGACTTGCCCGCATAATAACCTCACAAGAAGAACGAATCATTATCAACTATATTAAACGAATTATGATACACTTTTTTTAAGAATTCCATTGCCGCTATAAAGTTACCCGATAAGTTCACTTATCCTTTTCACTATACCCCTCATCCACTTTGCATAATAGCGACTAAAGAAGTACAAGCCTATCTGGCAAGTCAATCCCAATGGCAAAAAGAATTGCAACAAGGAAAAATGTTTGGCGTCCTAATTGTACAAACACCCGAGAATAAAATAGGTTATTTGGCCGCATTTTCAGGAACATTGGCTAGTAAAAGCCATCATCCTTTCTTCGTCCCACCAATTTATGATTTGTTACAACCACAAGGATTCTTCAAAATAGAGGAAGAACATATATCTGCCATCAATGTACGCATTAAAAAGACACAGAACGATCCCCATTACATAGATTTGCTCCGACAAATTGAAAAAGAAACAATGCAGTCCCAGCAGGAATTGACAGAAGCTAAAGAATTTTTCAAATCCGCTAAAAAAACAGAGAAATCCGGCGTAAGACGGGAGTTCCCGACGCAAAGGAATTAGCTGCAATGATACGCGAAAGCCAGTTTCAAAAAGCTGAATTAAAACGCATGGAAAAAATGTGGAAAGAAAAAATCGCTTCACTACAAGCAGAGGCCGATACTTTCATCACAAAATAGGAAACAATGAAGATAGAAAGAAAAAAACGTTCTGCCACTTTGCAACGAAAACTATTTGAGCAGTTTCAGATACTAAACGCCCGTGGAGAAACAAAAGATTTATGTCGTATTTTTGCACAAACTATACAAAAATTCCATCCAGCCGGAGCCGGTGAATGTGCTGCTCCCAAATTACTCCAGTATGCCTATAAGCATCAATTAAAACCTATTGCCATGGCAGAATTCTGGTGGTGGGGAGATTCTCCAAAAGCAGAAATAAGACATCATGGATACTACTATCCAGCATGTAAAGGGAAATGCGAACCTATCTTGAAACATATGTTACAAGGACTGGAAGTGGAAGAAAACCCCTTGTTGAAAAAACATTATCATGAAATACCATTAGAGATAGTATATGAAGATAATTACCTAGTCGTAGTCAACAAACCAGCAGGAATGCTCTCGGTTCCAGGAAAAGGAGAAATCGACTCTGTCTATCAACATATAAAGACACTTTATCCAGATGCCACAGGTCCTCTGATAGTCCACCGATTGGACATGGCGACTTCCGGTGTGTTATTGATAGCAAAAAACAAAAAAAGTACATCAGCATCTGCAAGCACAATTCAAGAATAGAATGATAAAAAAGCGATATATTGCCTTATTGGATGGCAAGATTCCCTCTAAAGAAGGGACTATAACACTCCCCCTCCGTATGAATCCTCTTGACAGGCCCAGACAAATAGTAGATCATGAACATGGAAAAACCGCTATCACACTGTATCGGGTTTTAAACGAACAAGAAGGAAGAACACTTATTGCCTTTTATCCATTAACAGGACGGACACATCAATTAAGAGTACATGCCGCCCATCCGGAAGGATTACATTGTCCTATACGAGGAGATGAACTTTACGGACGAAAAGCAGACAGGCTTTATTTACATGCTGAAAGTTTAGAGTTTGTTCATCCTATAACTAAAAAATAATTTTTGTAGAAAAGAAAAGTAATTTCTGATAGTTATTGCTCAGAAAATTTATCTGTAGGTGCCGAAAAAAATATTTTTCAGCACCTCACACACTAAATTAGTATTTTACCATTCCTGAGGTGGCATCCGTTTTATTCTTCCATACACATATATAAATGCGGGAATCAAAAAAATTACTGCAAATATCCATGCCGTAGGGTCACCAAAACAAACAGCTAAATAGCCCAATGCTGGTACCGCATAAAGACTAACCATTATACGGGCAATCATTTCGGATACCCCCGACAACATAGCCAAATTGGTAAAGCCCGCCCCCTGAATGGAATAACGCAAGATACAAAGTAAACCCAAAACCGGAAAAAAAGAAACGGAAATATGCAAAAACAGTTCCGTATCCTTCAGAATCTCCCATTCCACAGGGTCAACAAATAACAAGGCAAAAGTACGCGCTCCCAACATCAAGACTCCAAACATAAAAGCACTATAAATAGTCATCATCAATACACTCGCCTTGATTCCCTGCCAGATACGCTTCGGCTTTCCTGCACCGTAATTCTGTCCACTATAAGTAGCCATAGCTATACCCAGACTCTCAAGTGGACACATACAAAACATCTTAATACGCATAGCAGCCGTAAAAGCAGCCACACAAGCAGTACCCAACGCATTATTCGCACTTTGCAACATAATACTGCCGATAGCAGTAATAGAGAACTGCAATCCCATCGGCACACCTATATACAATAAAGTCTTTGCCAACGCTCCTCGAAATTTATGTTCTGCCGAAGTCCCCTTCAGAATCTCAAAGTGACGCATCATATACAAATAACACAACACTGCCGAAACACCTTGTGAGAATACCGTAGCTAAAGCCGCTCCCGCAACTCCCCAATCAAGTACCAAAATACAAAAAAGATCAAGCAAAATATTCAATATCGTAGAAAAAAGCAAAAAACCAAAACGGAGTCTTGCTATCACCCAATGCACGAATAATACTTGAAAGCAAATTATAGAAAAAAGGTACAGGGCACCCCGATGAAAGTAATCAGCAAATAAAAATAAGCATCTTCAAGGATGTTCTCCGGGGTCTGCATCATCTGAAGAATATCCGAACAAAACATACTAGTCACAATAGCAATTACCACAGACATCACCGCTGCCAATTGTAAACTAACTGCCACAAAACGCCGCATCATACCATAATCCCTTGCTCCAAACTTCTGTGCAACAGGAATACCGAAACCACCACAACAGCCATTGCAAAAGCCTAATATCAAAAACACCACCGAAGTGCTAGCTCCTACAGAAGCCAAAGCATTAATTCCAAGAAACTTACCCACAATAGCAGCATCCATCAAGGAATAAGTCTGCTGAAGTAAATTACCCAGCAATAAAGGAAAAGCAAAATTCAATATCAAAGGGAACGGACGTCCCGAAGTCATCTCTCTCGAAGTTGCCATAACATGAATGTATTGTAAATTCGAGCACAAATATATACCATCCTTTGTAAAAATACATATTCTAGAACTTCATTTCAACGAATACCCATTAATTAAATGATACATATCAATTTTTCTCGGAGAACTATCATCTTTCCCAAAATCCTGAATAGAAAAGCAACAACACAGCAAACAATTCCAAACGCCCTATCAACATAAGGAACGACAATACCCATTTAGCAGCATCGGGCAACGCCGCCCACGAAAAAGCAGGACCGAATGCCCCTAACCCCGGTCCCACATTGCCTAAGCTAGAAATAACCGTACTCATCGCCTCAGTCAGCCCCACCCCGAAAAACATCAGTAGTGTCCATCCGACCAAAGCACAAAACAAATAAAATACAAAGAATGTATTCACCGAAGCAATAATGGAAGGCGATATAACCTGACGGTTCACACGAACAGGCAATACAGCCCTAGGATGCAGCATCCGTTTGAATTCATTCTTGATATTACGCGCCAGAATCATAAGGCGCATGTTTTTGATTCCCCCACTAGTAGACCCCGTACATCCACCCGACAACATAGCAAAAATAAGAAGCATCCATGTAAAAGATGGCCACAAGTTATAATCATCCGTTGCAAAACCGCATGACGTATGTGCCGTAGCCACTTGGAACAGAGCCCTGCGGAATGCCTTTTCCCAATCATAATGATTCTGAAAAACTAAGGCAAGCGTGATAACAAGCGTCAGAATACTTACTGATTTCATAAACCAACGGAATTCATCATCCTGAAATAGACGCTTGCCCTTCCCTTTCAGGCACATAAAATAGAGAGAGAAATTAATACCCGAAAGAATCATAAATATCGCTATTACATATTCTATAAACGGAGAATTCCAATAAGCCACACTGGCTTGTTTAGTAGAATAACCACCTGTAGCCGTTGTAGAGAATGAATGACATACCGCGTCAAAAAAAACTCATTCCTCCTATCATCAGCAGCATAGTTTCTACAACTGTAAGGATAGCATATATCATCCACAGCCACTTAGCCATCACATCAATCCGAGGATGTGTTTTGTCGTGCGTCACTCCGATAGCCTCAGCTGAAAAAAAGTTGTATAGTTCCTCCCCCCGAAAATAGGAAGCACAGCAATAGTAAAAAAAAACAATACCCAAGCCACCTATCCATTGTGTCAGGCTACGCCAAAATAACAGGCCATGTGAAAGAGATTCTATATCATCTAATATAGTAGCTCCTGTAGTAGTAAAACCCGACATGGTTTCAAAAAAAGCATCTGTCACTGAAGGGATTCCTCCACTAAAATAAAAAGGTAGCATTCCAAACAACGTAACAAAACCAGTAAAGTTACAATACAGTACCCATCTCGTCGTGTTAGTCGATTCTCAGCACCTCTACTACAAATTAGCAAAACTCCACCGACCAATGTATTCAAAAGAATGGTATATAGAAAATATTGATAATCTTGCTCGCCGTAACATAAGGAAATAGCCGCACAAAGCAGAAACATAGCAGATTCAATAAAAAGTAATACTCCCAATACACGGAATATCATTTTTTTATTTATCAAGCTATTATTTCGGCTTCCACCTTTATATAATTTATCTGGATTATAAAATTCTCCCATCTTTTTATACCTTTTATATTTGACAAGTATATAGCGAATACTATGCCAAAATGAAAAAGAAGACTATAATCTCCTGATAAACAAACAGATACCATATTCAGTCATAAAAAAGAAAAACACAACCCTTTTCAAAATGAAAGGGGGCGTGTTTTCAAAACAATAAGGTTGCAGATACGACGATCTCAAGCAAAATTTAAATTGCATACATATCTGCTAACACTATAACATCTTCCTCATTATAATGAATAGTGAATAAATATTTTAAGATTACCCACTATTTTACTATTTTTGCATCCAAATCGATAATCCTCTACTAAATTTAATTACGCCTACTGTGGAATTATTCTACAGCTGTTGCCTATTTTCCACACTTTCCCTATCAACCAAAGACAGAAATAAAGCACTGATTATGAATAGGAAAGACTATTTACAATAGTTTGGCACGCTGCTTGTATTTCTACTGATGGCATCTTAAACAATAACAAAACTAAAGTATGAAACTATTTTTTACACACAAAGAAATTGCGCTAAAAAAGAAAAGAACAGCGCTTGTAGTAATAGGTATTGGACTAGTTATCGGGATTTACCTGATTGTTTCCCATCAACCGGCAAAGATGCCGGAACTTCCAGTAGTTGCCATAGCACCAGCAACGCAAGACGATGTGGAAATATATGGTGAATATGTAGGACGCGTACGTGCACAGCAATTCGTTGAAGTACGTGCCCGAGTAGAGGGATATTTAGAACAAATGCTTTTCGCAGAAGGTACATATGTCACTAAAAATCAAGTGCTGTTTGTTATCAATCAAGATCAATATCGGGCCAAAGCTGACAAAGCGCGCGCCCAATTGAAAAAGGATGAGGCACAAGCACAAAAAGCAAAACGCGACTTAGAACGTATCCGTCCGCTATATGAACAAAACGCTGCCAGCCAGTTGGACTTGGACAATGCTACTGCTGCATATGAAACAGCAGAAGCGTCGGTAGCTATGAGTAGTGCCGATCTTGATCAAGCAGAACTGGAACTAGGTTATACTATAGTTCGTTCTCCATTAGCAGGGCATATCAGTGAACGTCACGTAGATTTAGGAACATTAGTCGGTCCGGGTGGCAAATCATTGCTTGCTACCGTAGTCAAAAAGTGATACTGTATTAGTGGATTTCAGCATGACTGCTCTAGACTATCTGAAAAGTAAAGAACGTAATGTGAACTTAGGTCAAAAAGACTCCACCCGCTCCTGGCAACCCAATGTATCCATTACTTTGGCAGATAATACTATTTATCCATACAAAGGACTAGTAGACTTTGCCGAACCGCAAGTTGATCCACGCACAGGTACATTCTCCGTACGTGCCGAAATGCCGAATCCAGAACGGGTATTACTTCCTGGGCAGTTCACCAAAGTAAAACTATTATTGGATGTCAGAGAGAGTGCTACGGTAGTCCCGTTAAAGTCCGTTATCATAGAAAAAGGCGGCGCCTATATTTATGTAATGCGCAAAGATTCTACAGTAGAGAGACGTTTCATTGAATTAGGTCCTGAATTCCAAAATCAAGTAGTGGTGGAAAGAGGCTTGGCCCCCGGAGAAGACATTGTCATAGAAGGATACCACAAGCTGAATCCAGGCATGAAAGTGAAAGTAAGTCCTGCCGTAGAGGACGAAAAAAACGGAGGAAGAAGATACGATCGGATAATTTCACTCCCGAATACGAATTCCCCTATGGAGGAAAATTTACGCATTCGAAAAAACAATAGACATTATGAAAGTTAGTTTCTTTATAGACAGACCGGTATTTTCAGCTGTCATCTCCATATTAATAGTCATTGTCGGTATCATCGGTCTCACGATGCTACCCATTAACCAATATCCGCAGATTACTCCGCCGGTAGTGAAAATCAGCGCATCCTATCCGGGTGCCAGTGCCCTGACAGTATCACAGGCTGTAGCCACTCCTATAGAGCAGGAATTGAACGGTACCCCAGGAATGCTTTACATGGAATCAAATAGTTCCAATTCGGGAGGTTTTTCAGCCACCGTCACTTTTGATATCTCGGCAGATCCCGATCTAGCGGCAGTGGAAATACAGAACCGTATCAAGTTAGCAGAATCACGCCTCCCAGCAGAAGTTATACAAAATGGTATTTCGGTAGAGAAACAGGCTGCCAGTCAATTGCTGACCCTATGCCTTACCTCTACCGACCCGAAGTTCGATGAAATATACCTTAGCAACTTTGCCACTCTGAATGTGCTGGACCTAATCCGCCGTATCCCTGGCGTAGGACGTGTTTCAAACATCGGAAGCCGATATTATGCCATGCAAATCTGGGTACAACCCGACAAACTGGCCAATTTCGGTCTGACTGTAGCCGACTTGCAGAATGCACTAAAAGACCAAAATCGAGAATCAGCAGCCGGTGTACTGGGACAACAACCCGTACAAGGATTAGACGTAACCATTCCCATCACTACTCAGGGACGTCTATCTACCGTAAGCCAGTTTGAGGAAATCGTAGTCCGTGCTAATGCCGATGGTTCCATCATCCGTTTACGTGATGTGGCCCGCATCTCACTCGAAGCACAATCATACAATACCGAGAGTGCCATCAACAAAGAAAATGCAGCGGTATTGGCCATCTATATGTTACCAGGAGCCAACGCTATGGAAGTAGCAAAAATGCGTGAAAGAAGCTATGGAGGAAATCAGCAAGAATTTTCCCGAAGGAATGAGTTACGAGATACCTTTCGATATGACTACGTATATTTCGGAATCCATTCATGAAGTGTACAAAACACTGTTTGAAGCCCTGATACTGGTTATCATCGTAGTATACCTTTCACTCCAAAGCTGGCGTGCAACAGTTATCCCACTAGTTGCCGTACCTATCTCACTGATTGGAACTTTTGGATTTATGTTGATTTTCGGATTCTCGCTTAATATCCTGACCCTGTTGGGATTGGTACTTGCCATCGGTATTGTGGTGGACGATGCTATCGTGGTAGTAGAGAATGTGGAGCGTATCATGGAAGAGGAGAAACTATCTCCCTACCAAGCTACCAAGAAAGCTATGGAAGGACTTACAGGAGCCATTATCGCCACTTCTTTGGTACTGGCAGCAGTATTTGTTCCCGTAAGTTTTCTAGGTGGAATTACCGGACAACTTTATCGCCAGTTTACGGTAACCATCGTAGTATCTGTATTACTGTCTACGGTAGTAGCTTTGACACTGAGTCCAGTCATGTGTTCACTTATTCTGAAACCGGAAGATCCGAACAAGAAAAAGAATATCATATTCCGCCGTATCAATAAGTGGCTGGCTATCGGCAATCATAAATATGTAGGACTCATCAAGCACATTGTGAAACACCCGCGTCGGGTACTGAGCACATTCGGCATGGTATTGATCGCCATCCTGTTAATCCATCGCATTATTCCCACCAGCTTCCTCCCCATCGAAGACCAAGGATATTTTAAAATAGAGTTGGAACTGCCCGAAGGTGCAACGTTGGAACGTACACGTATCGTGACGGAACGTGCTGTGGAATACCTGATGGAAAATCCGGCAGTGGAATATGTACAAAGCGTGGCAGGAAGCAGTCCGCGTGTAGGGACCAGTCAGGCACGAAGTGAACTGACTATCATCTTAAAACCTTGGGAGGAACGTGACTCGCAAACTATTGACGATATTATGGCACAGGTAAAAAAAGACATGTCGCAATACCCCGAATGCAAGGTATATCTTTCCACCCCTCCCGTTATTCCGGGATTGGGCAGTTCGGGTGGTTTCGAAATGCAACTGGAAGCACGTGGAGATGCCACTTTTGAAAATTTGGTACAAGCTACGGATACATTGATGTTTTATGCATCAAAACGTAAGGAATTATCAGGTTTATCCTCGGCTTTACAAGCGGACATCCCCCAACTTTATTTCGATGTAGACCGTGACAAAGTAAAATTCGCAGGAGTACCTTTAGCAGATGTATTCTCGACCATGAAAGCTTATACAGGTTCGGTATATGTAAACGATTTCAATATGTTTAATCGTATCTACCGTGTATATATTCAAGCAGAAGCACCCTACCGGGAACACAAGGAGAATATCAACCTACTTTTTTGTACGGGGTACAGACAATGCCATGATACCGCTCACCTCGTTGGGTACCACTTCGTATACCACAGGTCCGGGCAGCATCAAACGTTTTAATATGTTCAACAGTTCTGTGATTCGCGGTGAGGCCGCAGATGGTTACAGTTCAGGACAGGCCATGGAAATTATCGAACAAATAGCTCGCGAACACCTACCAGAAAATATCGGTGTAGAATGGAGCGGACTATCTTTCCAGGAAAAACAAGCAGGTGGACAGACCGGTATGGTGCTGGCATTAGTGTTCATGTTCGTGTTTTTGTTCCTTGCTGCCTTATACGAAAGCTGGATGGTACCGGTTGCAGTATTACTCTCTTTACCTGTAGCCGCATTAGGTGCCTATCTAGGTGTATGGGGCTGTGGGTTGGAGAATGATGTCTATTTCCAGATCGGATTGGTGATGTTGGTAGGACTGGCCGCCAAAAATGCAATTCTTATTGTAGAGTTTGCCAAAGAACAAGTGGACAGAGGAATAGATGTGGTACAAGCTGCACTCCATGCTTCACAACTCCGCTTTCGACCTATTTTGATGACTTCATTGGCATTCATCTTAGGTATGTTACCTATGGTTATCGCCAGCGGGCCAGGTTCAGCCAGCCGTCAAGCTATTGGTACAGGTGTATTCTTCGGAATGATCTTTGCTGTAACTGTGGGAATTTTGTTAGTACCTTTCTTCTTTGTACTGATATACAAGATGAAAGCGAAAATGAAACAAAAATAAGGATATAAAAAGACGAAAGAAATGATGAAACATACATTATTATATATAGCCGTATCAGGAATGACTTTGCTGACTTCTTGCCAATTAGGTAAGCACTACACACGTCCCGACTTGCATCTGCCCCAACAATTAGATACGCTACAACAACAGGATACATTATCTATTGCCGATATGCAGTGGTGGGAAATCTATACGGACACAACCTTGCAAAGCTTGATAGAAAAAACGTTGGATAACAACAAAGACATGAAAATTGCTGCGGCACGTGTAAAAGAACTTGCCGCAATGAAGCGCATAGACTTTGCCAACCTTTTCCCCCAACTGAACGGAGGCGCTTATGCTCAAAAAGAAGGAAGTAATTATGGTGGTAACAACTATAAAAATGACCCCGAACTGGGTGGTAAACTTACCGTAACTTGGGAATTAGACCTATGGGGTAACCTGCGTTGGGCAAAAGACAAAAGCATAGCACAATTCCTGGGAAGCATCGAGGCGCAACGTGCCTTGAAAATGAGTATTGTGTCCGAAGTGGCACAAGCCTATTTTGAATTGGTCGCATTAGACAATGAGCTGAACATTGTTCGTCAAACACTCTATGCCCGTAAAGAAGGAGTACGCTTGGCAAAACTTCGTTTTGAAGGAGGACTAACTTCAGAAACTTCTTATCAACAGGCACAAGTGGAGTATGCACGTACCGCAACTTTAGTTCCTGAACTAGAAAGGAAAATTTCATTGAAAGAAAATGATATTGCATTTTTAGCAGGCGAATACCCGCACCGCATACAGCGTTCCATTCTACCCGAAGAAGTAAAACTACCTGAAACATTACCAGTAGGTCTACCCTCCACTCTGCTGGAACGTCGTCCCGATGTACGTGAAGCAGAACAGAAATTAATAGCAGCCAATGCCAGTGTAGGTATTGCCTATACCAATATGTTCCCACGACTTAGCCTCACAGCACAATATGGCGTAGAAAGTGAAGAATTCTCTGATTTCTTCAAATCGCCCATTCATTATATCAGTGGCAATCTTCTAACTCCTCTCTTCGCCATGGGAAAATACAGAGCAACCCTACAGGCCAAAAAAGCCGCATACGAACAGGAATGCTACAGCTATGAAAAATCAGTGCTGACTGCATTCAAAGAGGCCCGCAATGCCATTGTGGACTTCAATAAGATAAAAGATATCTACGAATCGCGCCTGCAACTGGAACGTTCCTCTAAAGCAACAATGGAACTGGCCCAATTGCAATACATCAATGGAGTAATAGGCTATCTAGATGTATTGGATGCACAACGTAGCTATTTCGACGCACAAATAGGATTAAGCAATGCAATAAGAGACAAACAGATTACATTAGTAAAATTGTATAAAGCATTAGGGGGTGGATGGTAACCATCCCCTCTTTTCTGTATCTTCCTTTATCCGGAAAATCAAATTAAGATATATGCCTGATAGGACGTATTGTTCTCTACCGGTGTAAGTGACAAATAACCCGACTTCACTTTTCCATTCTCCAGATATAAAGGATACTTTTCTTGAAGCGCAAGATGAGAATGCCATGCCTCACCAGGCTTTGCATAATATTCTATAACATACCGTCCCTGCACGCCATCACACACATAGTTATCATATATCAAGCGTGCTACCACTCCCATATTCATACGAAGATTTATTTCCACACACGGATGAATGGCATACCCGCTATTTTGGGTACGGCATATCATCATATCCACCCCCAGATAGCCTTCGTAACTCCCTTTTATCACCTCTGCCAACTCTACCTGTAACGCCCTCCCAACCTGATGTAAGATTTCCGCAGAAACATAAGTGGATATCCTCGCTTCAATAACCCGATCCGCCGCCAACAAGTTTTCTTTATAAACACCTCTCTTATCCGTTTCAAATAAGGAATACCCTATAAAATGTACCTGTCCCCACTCGTCTGCAAAAAACTCCATGGCAAAATCCAAAAGCTTATCATAAAAAGGTTCTCCTATCACCTCATGCTGAGTGGTAAGTATGTGTCGAATCCACCCTTCCAGAGGGATGGGAAAACTACCTGAAACATATTGTATCCCTCTTCCACTACCAGACCATGGCGCTTTTAACAAAGCACGAGAATGAGACAACACAAAAGCCTTCACTTCCTCTGTTGACGACAATACAAAAGCCTCCCCCAATATGGGAATATTCCCACCTATATGTCTACAAAGGCGGCGTAACACTTTTACAGCCGTCTGACGTCCGGATATTTGACGGATACGCTTCATACGCTCTACTGAAGGATATGCTGTATCAGGAAATCCAGCTTCCTGCAAACGACGCACCAAAGACGGATTCCATCCCCAAGGAATCACCTTATTATAAATGGGTACGAATTCTAAAACCCAATTGACCGAAAGCGGCAAAAAAGATTGTCTTTCCATTGTTTTCATACGCTGAGCAGAATCCAGCCACACAGTTCCTCCCTCTTCTGCATACCATGCAGGCAACATGGATAGCTCGGCCGCCATTCGTCGTGCACTGGCAGGTGCCATATAATAAGGATCACCACAAGCTAATGCCATATCATTTTCCGGATTGAATAAATAAAGCGCTTCCATTTCCGGACACAAAGATAAATGTTTTAGAGTACAAACCATTTCTCTTGTCCGTCTTTTAGTAGAAAAAAAAGTAATATTTTGCTATCTCCAGTTTGCAAATTTGAAATTAGTATTGCTATATTTGCAGCCGATAAAAAAGCAACCATGGAAACCTTTTACAGAACACACAGTTATCTGGTGGAACATACAAATGCTCCTGTTCGCCGGGACTTGATGGACGAGATAGACTGGAATGACAGACTGATCGGTATCAAGGGTACTCGTGGCGTAGGGAAAACGACTTTCCTCCTGCAATATGCAAAAGAAAAGTTCGGAACGGATCACTCATGTCTGTTCATCAACATGAATAACTTTTACTTCTCTAAATATACATTAGTGGAGTTTGCCGCAGAATTCGTAAAACGAGGAGGAAAAGTTTTGTTGATAGACCAAGTGTTTAAGTATCCCGAATGGAGCCACGACCTGCGTGCTTGCTATGAAATGTTTCCTACTCTGAAGATTATATTCACCGGATCATCTGTGATGCGACTGAAAGAAGAAAATCCAGAACTGAGCGGCATTGTCAAGGTATACTACCTGAGAGGTTTCTCATTCCGCGAATATCTGAATTTGCAAAGCGGCAATTGTTTCCGTGCCTATACCTTACAAGAAATTTTGGAGAATCACGAACAGATAGCGAAAACCATCCTGCGCAACGTGAAGCCCTTGGATTATTTTCAAGACTATCTGCATCACGGTTTCTACCCATTCTTCCTGGAAAAACGTAACTTTTCGGAGAATCTGCTAAAAACCATGAATATGATGATAGAAGTAGATATACTTCTTATCAAACAAATTGAGCTGAAATATCTTTCAAAGATAAAAAAATTACTATATTTGCTAGCTGTGGACGGACCCGTTGCTCCGAACGTCAGCCAGCTGGCCACGGAGATTCAAACTTCACGTGCCACGGTGATGAATTACATTAAGTATCTGGCAGATGCGCGTCTTATCAATATGGTTTATCCCAAGGGAGAGGAATTTCCCAAGAAACCTTCCAAACTGATGATGCACAACACCAACCTGATGTACTCCATTTATCCGGTAAAGGTCGAAGAACAGGATGTACTGGATACATTTTTCATGAATACCCTGTATAAGGACCATAAACTATATAAAGGCGATAAAGGCACTTCATTTATGGTAGACAACGGACTGCATTTCCGTATTTGCGCAGAAGGGTGCAAGTTCAAAAATAATCCAAACGTGTATTATGCCCTACACAAATTGGAATTAGGACACGGAAATATGATCCCATTATGGCTTTTCGGCTTTTTATATTAAGAGATAGAGAATAGATTTTATTACCTAATAATTAGTAATTGTATGACTAAACAAAAAAAATTCATCACTTGTGATGGTAACCAGGCAGCAGCACATATCTCGTATATGTTCTCTGAAGTAGCTGCTATCTATCCCATCACTCCGTCGTCTACTATGGCTGAATACGTAGACGAATGGGCTGCCGCAGGTCGCAAGAACATCTTCGGCGAAACAGTAT
>ENA-OPYU01000147-OPYU01000147.1-human-gut-metagenome-genome-assembly--contig:-NODE-147-length-27656-cov-5.609503_pt1 | contig 27656 bp, 33 predicted proteins | sample MGYA00242637_ERZ504482 | MGnify/ENA primary metagenome ERZ504482 (study PRJEB26092, sample SAMD00036237) | human gut metagenome | host: Homo sapiens | study: EMG produced TPA metagenomics assembly of... | reverse complement strand
GTGCGAAGAAGTATTATCATATGCTTCCGCCGGACATTTATTCGATGACGAATCCCCGATTCATTACCGGGTTCGTGTGGAAGAGTTCAAGAGCCTGGTAGAGACTCCGACAATGGGAACAGTTCGGAAACTGAAGTGGGAAAAACGTACTATGCGGGAAAGTATGATTATATGCAGGCAGATAAGACACTGGAACAGATGTACCGTGACTGTCTGCGGAAATTGTACCTGACCGATAAAAGGAATGATCCGTATTCGATCGCGATCGTCAATACGTATCTGTTCCTGAAAGAAGAAGAAATCTATAAACTAACGACAGCCCTTGAGTGTATCCGTTACGGTTTGACGAAGGGAGAGACATTAGGATACTTAGGAGGTGTGAATCAATGATTGTTAAGATGAAGTTCTTAAGCATCAGCGGACCGAAGAATGACATCGACCGTGTCTGCGAGGTGTATCTGTCGAAATACGAAATGCAGCTTGAGAATGCGGCGGCGGAGCTTAAGACGACCGACAACCTGCAGCCTTTTGTGGAAGTCAATCCATACAAAGAGCCGCTTGCGAAGGCAGAACAGTTCAGCGCACTGTTAGCGGATGAAGACCAGAGGATCGATGTATCGATGAATCAGGAGGATATGCTGAACCTGATCCGGGATGTCAATCATGACTATCTGGATCTTGTGGAAAAGAAAGAGTTAACGAAGAAGCAGGTAGACGAATACAAAGAAAAGCTTCTGATCATGGAGCCGTTCCGGACACTGGAATTGGATATGCAGAAATCATTAAAGTATAAATATATGAAAGTCCGGTTCGGACGGGTAGATGTGAATTATTACAAACGTCTGGAAAAATATTTGTTTGATGATCTGAATGCGGTATTTATCGAAGGTACGAGGAATGAAAATTATGTGTACGGATGTTATTTCGTATCGAATGCAGATTCCAGTAAAGTAGATTCGGTATTCAATTCTTTGCATTTTGAAAGGATTGCAATTCCGTCCGAGTACATAGGAACACCGGAGCAGGCCTGTGAAGAGCTTGAAAAGGCAATCGAAGAAAAGCAAAAAGAGATTGCAGAGATAGAAAAACAGATCAGGGAGCTGATGGCGAAGAATGCCGCAAAGCTCCGTGGTGCGAAAAGGCGTCTGGAAGAACTGTCTACAAACTTTGATGTACGTAAGCTGGCGGCAAGGATCGAAGAGGGAGATAATAAAGAAGATTATTACATCCTGTGTGGCTGGATGGGTGAAGAAGATGTGAAAAAATTCCTGGCGGAATCGAAGAACGATGATAAGGTATTCGTTGTTGTAGAAGAAGATAAGGAGAAGTTTTTCGGAGAACCGCCGACGAAGCTTAAGAATCCAAGATTCTTCAAGCCATTCGAGATGTTCATACGGATGTACGGACTTCCGGCAAATGATGAGATAGATCCGACGATGTTTGTGGCACTGACGTATACATTTATCTTCGGTGCGATGTTCGGGGATGTCGGGCAGGGCTTATGTCTGTTCGTATTCGGCGGGCTTTTGTATCTGATCAAGAAGATCAACCTGGCAGGGATTATATCCATTGCGGGACTGTTCTCGACATTTTTTGGATTCATGTTCGGAAGTATCTTCGGATTTGAAGATGTGATACAGGCACGCTGGTTAAGACCTGTGGATGCGATGACGAACCTGCCGTTTATCGGACAGCTCAATACGGTATTCGTGGTAGCTATTGCATTTGGTATGGGACTGAATATCCTGGTGATGATCTTTAACGTGATCAATTCGATCAAGAGTCATGATGTGGAAAATATGTTATTTTCCCACAACGGAATCGCAGGGCTGGTGTTCTATGGATTCCTGGTGCTGACGATCGTGCTTTACATGACGGGACATAAGGTTCCGGGCAATATCCTGATGGTGATCTTCCTGGGAGTTCCGGTGCTCTTGTTCGTATTCAAGGAACCGTTGGGCAATCTGGTGACAAAGCAGCATAAGAAGATGGAAGAGGGCAAGGTAATGTTCTTCGTGCAGGCGTTCTTCGAACTGTTCGAGACGATGCTGAGTTATTTTTCTAATACCATTTCTTATGTGCGTATCGGTGCATTTGCCGTCAGCCATGCGGCGATGATGGAGGTTGTGCTGATGTTATCCGGCGCAAGTGCGGGACACACGAACTGGATCGTGTTCGTGCTTGGAAATGTGCTGGTGTGCGGACTGGAAGGGCTGGTCGTCGGTATCCAGGTACTGCGTCTGGAATACTATGAGATGTTCAGCCGTTTCTATAAAGGAACCGGACGGGAATTTAAGCCGTTCCACAGTCAGAGTGACAGAAAGTAATAAAATTCAAAGATATATTTACAGGAGGACAAAAATATGAGCCTGACAGTTAGAGTATTATTCGTTGTAACATTGTTGCTGAGTATTGTAATTCCATTTGGATATTTTCTGATCGGACAGAGGACGAAGAAGCGTTATAAGAGGGCTATCGGCACAAATATATTCTTTTTCTTCAGCACTGTTCTGATTGCAGGGATCATGCTTTTTGCGGGAGATCCGGTACAGGCAGCGGAAGCAGCCGGCAATACGGCGTCGAACGCAACAGGATTCGGATACCTGGCAGCAGCACTTTCAACCGGTCTTTCCTGCGTCGGCGGTGGTATCGCCGTTGCAAGTGCAGCAAGTGCGGCTCTGGGTGCAATTAGTGAAGATTCCAGTGCACTTGGTAAGTCACTGATCTTCGTAGGTCTTGCAGAAGGTGTGTGTCTGTACGGACTGATCATTTCCTTCATGATCTTGGGTAAATTGTAAGATGAAGATGTATCTGATCAGTGATAATATCGATACTCTGACAGGAATGCGTCTCGCAGGGGTAGACGGAATCGTGGTACATGAAAGAGAAGAACTCCGTTGTGCGATCGAGAATGCCATGGAGGATAAAGATGTAGGTGTGATTCTGTTGACGGAGAAATTCGGAAGAGAATTCCCGGACCTGATTGACGAGATCAAGCTGGAGCGGACAATGCCGCTTCTGATCGAGATTCCTGACAGACACGGGACCGGACGTAAGAAAGATTTTATCACGTCGTATGTAAATGAAGCGATAGGGTTGAAATTATAGACAGGAAGAAGGTGGCACATTTGACAAACGAAGAAAAGATCACGCATATCCGCACGGCAGCGATGGAAGAGGCAAGAGCGGAGGCGAATGCGATCATAAAGCAGCATGAGGATGCGCTGAGAAGTGTGTTCGAGCAGCACCAGATCGAAGCCAGACGGCAGTCGGAGACGAGAGTGCGTGCGGAGAGTGTGACTGCAAAACAGCAGCTGAATATGGCGATGTCAAAGGCGCAGCTTGAATTAAAACGTGAGATGGGTAAGATACAGACAGAACTTAAGACAGAACTGTTCGAAGAAGTACAGTTAAAGCTTCTGGCATTTATGAGAACAGAAGAGTATAAAGAGGTTCTGATCCGTTATATAGAGAAAGCAGCAAAGTTCGCATCCGGGATGGCGATGACGATCTATATCAATCCGTCCGATGCAGACAAGAAGACATATCTGGAGGAGCGCACGGGAATGACGCTGACGATCAGCAAAGTGGATTTCATCGGCGGTGTGCGTGCGGTTGTGCCTGAGAAGAATGTTCTGGTGGATTATGCATTCAAAGGGGCACTGGAAAATGAATACCAGAAATTCCGGTTCCGGGGAGGTGTAAAGGGTGAGTAGCGGAAAGACAGAAAAGATATATGGCATCAACGGCCCGGTCATTTACCTGAAAGGGAAGACGGATTTTAAGATGTCGGAAATGGTCCATGTGGGAGAGGAAAAGCTGGTTGGCGAAGTTATTTCCCTGGATAAGGACCGGACGACGGTACAGGTGTATGAGGAGACTTCCGGACTGCATCCGGGAGAACTTGTGGAAGGTACGGGAGCGGCAGTGTCGGTTACGCTGGCACCCGGTATCCTGAATAATATCTTTGACGGTATTGAGAGACCGCTGGAGCGGATTGCTGACAAGGGCGGGGCATTTATCACCCGTGGTGTCAGTGTGGATGCACTGGACCGCCAGAAGCTCTGGGAGACGCATATCACAGTGACGGAAGGCGATATGGTACAGGGTGGAACGATCATTGCGGAAGTGCCGGAGACGCGGGCTATCGTGCACAAATGTATGGTGCCTCCGGGAGTGGAAGGAACTGTTATATCTGTGGTTCCGGATGGTGAATATACGATTGATGAGACGCTGGTTACGATTGAACTGCTCAGTGGAGAAAAACGGGAACTTTCGATGACACAGCACTGGCCGATCCGTGTACCGAGACCGGTGAGCCGGAGATTCCCGGCAAGTGTGCCGCTGGTAACAGGACAGCGAATTCTGGATACGATGTTCCCGATTGCAAAAGGTGGAACGGCTGCGATCCCGGGAGGATTCGGAACGGGTAAGACGATGACCCAGCATCAGATCGCAAAATGGTCGGATGCGGATATTATCATATATATCGGATGCGGCGAGCGTGGAAATGAGATGACACAGGTTCTGGAAGAGTTTTCGGAGCTGGTCGATCCGAAATCAGGAAATCCTTTGATGGACAGAACGACGCTGATCGCCAATACCTCGAACATGCCGGTGGCTGCCCGCGAGGCATCCATTTATACCGGACTTACACTGGCGGAATATTACCGTGACATGGGTTATGATGTGGCGATCATGGCGGACTCGACATCCCGATGGGCAGAGGCACTGCGTGAGCTGTCCGGACGACTGGAAGAGATGCCGGCGGAGGAAGGGTTCCCGGCATATCTGGCATCGAGACTGTCGGCATTCTATGAAAGAGCCGGCATGATGCAGACATTAAATGGTGCAACCGGATCTGTCTCTATCATCGGAGCGGTGTCTCCGCAGGGGGGAGATTTCTCCGAGCCGGTTACGCAGAATACGAAGCGTTTTGTGCGCTGCTTCTGGGGACTGGATAAATCCCTGGCGTATGCGAGACATTTCCCTGCGATCCACTGGCTGACGAGTTACAGTGAATATCTGAATGACTTAAGCGGCTGGTATTCGGATCATGTGTCGCCGAAATTTGTTGATTACAGGAACCGTCTGATGGCGATCCTGAACCAGGAGAGCAGTCTGATGGAGATTGTAAAACTGATCGGCGGGGATGTGCTTCCGGATGATCAGAAACTGATCCTGGAGATCGCAAAGGTGATCCGTCTGGGATTCCTGCAGCAGAATGCATTTCATAAGGATGATACGTGCGTATCGCTGGAGAAGCAGTTCAAGATGATGGACGTGATCCTGTATCTGTATAAGACCAGTAGGAAACTGGTGGCAATGGGAATGCCGATGTCGGTACTGAAGGCGGAAGGTATATTTGAAAAGGTCATTGCGATCAAGTATGATGTGCCGAATGACAACCTGCAGTTACTGGATCTGTATAAATTAGACATTGATGACTTCTATAACCGCGTCATCGAGAAGAATGCGTAAAGGGAGGGACGTAAGATGGCAATAGAATATCTTGGACTGAGCAGTATAAATGGCCCTCTCGTCGTGCTGGAAGGCGTGGAAAATGCATTTTACGATGAGATCGTAGAATTTATTGTAGATCATAATACGAGGAAAATGGGGCGTATCGTAGAGCTGGATGAAGACAAGGCTGTGATCCAGGTATTTGAAGGGACAGAAAATATGTCACTGGATAATACCCATACAAGACTTACGGGACATCCGATGGAAGTTACTGTATCGGAGGAAATGCTGGGACGTACATTTAACGGAATCGGGGAAGCAATCGATGGACTTGGTCCGATTGCAGATGCAGAAAAAAGGGATGTAAACGGACTTCCGTTGAATCCTGTCAGACGGGAGTATCCACGAAACTATATCCGTACCGGAATCTCGGCGATTGACGGTCTGACGACACTGATCCGCGGGCAGAAGCTTCCGATATTCTCGGGAAACGGATTGCCGCATGACCAGCTCGCGGCACAGATCGTAAAGCAGGCTTCACTTGGAGACGATTCGGATGAACAGTTTGCGGTTGTATTCGGTGCGATGGGAGTCAAGCATGACGTGGCAGAATTCTTCCGTAAGACATTTGAGGAAAGCGGTGTGGCAGATCATGTGTGTATGTTCCTGAATCTGGCAAATGATCCGGTGGTGGAGCGTCTGATCACGCCGAAGGTTGCGCTGACGGTAGCGGAATATCTGGCATTTGAGAAAAATATGCACATTCTGGTTATCCTGACGGATATGACTTCTTTTGCGGAAGCCATGCGTGAAGTGTCTTCTTCCCGTGGCGAGATTCCGTCAAGAAAAGGATATCCGGGATATTTATACAGTGAACTGGCAACGATCTATGAACGTGCCGGTATTGTGGACGGGGCAAATGGTTCGGTGACGCAGCTTCCGATTCTGACGATGCCGAATGATGATATCACACATCCGATCCCGGACCTTACCGGATATATCACAGAAGGACAGATCGTACTGGACCGTAATCTGCACGGGCAGGCAGTCTATCCGCCGATCAGTATCCTGCCATCGCTGTCACGACTGATGAAGGACGGCATCGGAAAAGGATATACCAGGGAAGATCATCAGGATCTTGCGAACCAGTTATTCTCTGCCTATGCAAAGGTTGGAGAGGCGAGAAATCTGGCTTCGGTTATCGGAGAAGATGAATTGTCACCAATCGATAAACAGTATCTGAAGTTCGGTGAAGAATTCGAGAGACGCTATATTGGCCAGGGACCGGCGGAGAACCGGACGATGATGGAGACGCTGGATCTTGGATGGGAACTGCTTGGACTTCTGCCGAAGGAAGAACTGGACCGTATTGATACGAAGCTGATTGAGAAGTATTGGAAGGATACGAAAGAGACATTGGAGACAGAAGAGTAGGAGGGATGCATATGGATCCGAGAGAATTTCCTACCAAAGGAAATCTGATGCTTGCAAAGAATTCTCTGATGCTTGCACGTCAGGGGTATGACTTGATGGATAAAAAAGCGGAATATTCTTCTGAAAGAGCTGATGGGACTGATCGATGAGGCGAAAGACATTCAGGAAGAGATCGATGCAACCTTTACAAAAGCATATGCCTGCCTGCAGCGTGCTAATATCGAACACGGGATCAGTAAAGTCCAGGAACTGGCATTTACTGTTCCAATCGAGGATTCGCTGAAGATGCAGACCAGAAGCATCATGGGAACGGAGATCCCGCACATCAAGTATGATGCGAAGCAGAATGATCTGACGTATTCGTTCAGCACGACACATGAGTCGGTGGATATTGCAAGAGAAGCTTTCCGGGAAGTGAAGGAACTTACGATCAAGCTGGCTGAGGTGGAGAACTCGGCGTACCGTCTGGCCGCAAATATCAAGAAGACACAGAAGCGGGCGAATGCGCTTAAGAATATTACGATACCGATGTATACGAATCTGGTGCATACGATCAGTAATGCGCTGGAGGAGAAGGAAAGAGAAGAATTTACACGGTTGAAGGTGATAAAGAGGATGAAAATGTAACGACAAATTTTGCAAAGTAATTCCACTTATCCCCAACAAAAGAGGAGTTATCCACGGGAAACTGTGGATAACTCCTCTTTTGTCTGATAATTCCGATGCATGAATCGACATAGAATGACAACGATTATAATGAACGGGATTTTTCTGTACTTACATTAATGCATTCGATTACAGCACCACGCATGCCGGCTTTTTCAAGAGCCTCGCAGCCTTCGATGGTTGTTCCGCCAGGGGATGTGACCATGTCTTTTAATTCACCCGGATGTCGAGTGCGCCATAAAGAATGGCACCGCCCATATTGCCACATCCGATAATTCCGATTTTTTTTGTGATCATAATAATTCCTCCTAGTTTGGTCATGAGATGTTTTAGAGCAGATATTTATAAAGTGTACAGTATGCAATGACAGGAGCTTTAAGGAGTCAGCTTGTGCAGTTCCCATGCTTTTTCGATACTTCCCGGAGTTTCCATCAATAATTTCGTTCCTTCTGCCATACATCTCGCAACGTAGAACATACCTTTCTGTCCGATAGTCATACCGGCCTGTCTGGCAGCAGCCCAGTGATGAAGCGGGGTACCTTTACACATCGTAGCGGCACTTAAGGTGATCAACGGGACGGTGTGGCTGACCTGTGAAGCGTCCGTGCCGATAGCGATCGGAACCGGTTCATCTTCAAGCGGTTCCAGGCCGGAGAATAGTGTCCCGTCATTGATGAGTCCGGCTTCTTCTGTGATCTGCTTTGCAAAATCCAGCTCTTCCGGTGTATAAGCCGGTGTCGGAACTCTGGTCATAGCATCGTAATATAATTCTGTCAGTACCCGGTTAACTTTCATCTCACTGCAGCTTGCGACCAGTTCGATATCGACGGTGGTGTCTGTCATAAGAGCGGCACCTCTGGCGCAGTTGTCTACACGTTCGCTTGCATCTTCGGTGCGGGAACGTAAGTAGGAGCGGATGAAATAATTTGTCTTTGCGATATCCGGAACAACATTTGCCGGAAGACCGTTATCAATGTAGGCATAATGCATACGGACATCTCCCGGTACGTGTTCACGGAGATAATTGACGCCTACATTCATGAGTTCGGCGGCATCCAGGGCGCTGCGACCTTTTTCAGGTGCTTTGGCAGCATGGGAACTAAGTCCGTGGAATGTGTAGTTCTTAATGTCCTGTGCCTGCCAGATATCGTTGCTGACACGGTTGCGGTCGAATGGATGCCAGGTAATAGCAACATCGAGGTCATCAAAGACTCCCTGATTGTTCATCATGATCTTGCCGGACATGATCTCTTCGGCCGGGCAGCCATAGACGCAGATTGTTCCGGCTGCACCGGTTGCTTCCATATCGGCTTTTAATGCACATGCCGCTGCGGCAACGGCTGTTCCAAGCAGGTTGTGCCCGCAGGCGTGTCCGACACCTGCCAGAGCATCGTACTCGGCCAGGAATCCGAGGATTGGTTTTCCGCCTCCCCAGACTGCGGTAAATGCGGTGTCGATACCGGCTGTTTTCCATGTTATTTTAAATCCCTGGCTTTCCAGATAATCTGCCAGGCATTTGGAAGAAAGTGTCTCCTGATATGCAAGTTCCGGGTGATGGAAAATGTAATCAGCGGTATTCACCAGTTCTTCCTGATGATCGTCGAGCCAGCTGGCAATGATATTGTCAGGTGTATGTTCAGTTGTTAGTGTATTCAAAATATAGATACCTCCTCATAGAATCGGGTGTTTATCTATCATTTTAGCACAGAAAAACAGGATGTAAATAGATTTCATAGTTTTCTTATATGAAAAGTAAAAACTATTCAACCGGATAAAGCCCGTTCAATACATCCAGATATTCCTGTCCAAATGTATCTACATAATCAGTAAGTGCAAGTTTCACTGCCGTTTCTCCTTTTTCACCAAGATTATGGATCAGGGCCTGGCTGATAGTATATTTCAAATGTGCCGTATGGAAATTAAAATCTTTCATACAGGAAGTTCCAAGCTCGGTCTTTTTCTCCGCCAGTTCTTTTACCTCTTTCTGCGAGAGCGGATGTCCCCAGTCGAATTCGCAACGATCACCGCCCCAGCTCATAGATGTGGCAGTCGGGGTACAGACGAAGTCGGAACGGAAACCTTGGTAAACGGCATTGTCTACATTGACGCAATAATATTTCCCGTATTCGGTAATATTATGCTTTTTCCATGCTTCACACCAGGCACATTTGGCAATGTAAGTCTGAAGTGTCGGTTCGGTGCGAAGTGTTCCGAAGTCCATTTGTCCGGCGTAATCCGGTTTCCATTCACCGTATGCCTGATTGGTCATTGTGGTAAGCTCATCCCCGTGAGCGAGTGCATTTGCCGCCATACGGGCACCTCGCTCATTGCCGTATGTAGTCATTCCGGCAAGGATAGCTTCTTTGCCGGCGTCACCGCATAATTCAATTGCATGTTTGGCGAGAAATGCGAACATCATGGCGTGATGTTCGATTTTGCAGCTGACAGGACAGACTTTATTTTCATTTTCACTCATATTAAAACTCCTTTCGACATTTGTAAGTGATAATCTATTTATTACAATACTACATTGTAGTGAAAAAGTCTCGAGAAAAGGCTTGATAAAAAGGAAAAAAGCGGTATGATAGTAAAAAAGGAAAAATGCAATTACTTAAAAGTGAGAATAAAGTTGAAAATTAAAGAGGAAAAAAGTATGAGCAGGAAAAGTTAAAAAATTAGAAGACGAAAAGATCGTGCACAGAGAAAGATTCTGATTGCAGCAGTCTGTATAGCAGCAGTGATCATAGGTGTGGGAATCGGCGGGCATGTTATGAAAAAAGAATGCCGGTAAACGATGACAAACGGCCGAGACGGAAAGTAAAAAAGGCAGTATCAAAGAAAAAAGCAACTGCGAAAAAACATACGATCAATGAGAATGAAACTGATGCATCCAATAAAGAAAATCAAGGCCAAAAAGATCAGGCAGCTGACAGAAGTGAATTTGCAGTTCAACCAGGAAGAAAAGTGGGTACAACAGAACAATCGGATGAAAAAGTTGTCTATCTGACGTTGGATGACGGACCGTCTAAGAATACGCAGGCGGTGCTGGACATTTTGGATAAATACAATGCGAAAGCAACGCTTTTTTGTTACAGGAGCCATGCCGGAATATAAAGATATGATCAAAAAGGCTTATGATAAAGGACATACGATCGGAATGCATACATATTCTCATGATTACGCAAAGGTGTATGCATCTGTTGATGCATATTTTCAGGATCTTGACCAGATTGGACAGCTTGTAAAAGAAGAGATCGGCTATGTTCCGTGTTTTATCAGATTTCCGGGAGGATCTTCGAATACCATATCTGCAAGTTACACGAAGGGAATTATGACAACGCTTACGCAGGAGGTTCAGGCAAGAGGATATCAATATTATGACTGGAATGGAAGTTCGGGAGACGGGGCCGTGAGAACAACGGAACAGCTTGTGGATCAGGCAACCAGTTTCCATGACAATAATATCATCCTGCTGTCACATGATTCCGAGACAAAAGATACAACTGTGGAAGCGCTGCCGAAAATTATTGAATATTATCAGTCACAGGGATATGTGTTCAAAGCATTGGATCTTAACAGCTATGTTGCACATCATGGTGTGAATAATTAGTTATATATGTAGGGAAATGTGTTGATGGTTGTTGTACTTATGCTGAATAGAATAACGGAAGATCTGGCGGAAAACATGTAAATACAAAGAAGAAAAATGATGTTATCAACCAGAGTGAGACTACAAAGCCAGGTTCTGTCTCGTGAGGAGAACGGGTCTTGCCGGAAATATATTCAGACATTCCAAATGAAAATATTACACTGGAATAAAAAATGCAGGATGTCTAAGATCAGGAAATTCCGGCCGAGAATCCCGGAATATGTGTAAAAAACAGAAACAGTAAAAAACCATTCCGAGAAGCACACCCAGATACCGACAGTAAAAGAATGGTAAAACAACCGGATGCAGAGACAGATATTCCCATATGCTTACGAATAAAAAAGGAAAATATAAAAGTTTCAAATGTTCCCACACGGATTCATTAACCGGGCAGAAAAGTGCAATGATTGGAGACTGCCCGGATAAAAAATACAGGAAATGATTCAGTGTTCCGAGAAAGGCAGCGACCAGGACAAAATGCAGAGCTGTGCCTTGAATGCAGGAGATAATCTCTGTGCAGACAGTATGAAAGAGTTTTTTTGAAATTGGTTGTAACATAATGGATAATATGCTTCATAAATTCAACCCCCATATCAATATATGAGAGCTGTGCAAAAAAATATGATAAAAAAAATGAAAAAAAGTACTTGCAGTTTTTAAAAAAACCTTATTATATAATAAATCTTGTCGTTACGGAGAACGTAACACAGACAATTGAAGATGCGCGATTAGCTCAGTTGGTAGAGCACCTGACTCTTAATCAGGGTGTCCAGGGTTCGAACCCCTGATCGCGCACTAACAAATCACTGTTTTTAGAGGCTTAGAGCTCTGGGGACGGTGATTTTTTTGTGCCTGAAAATAGGGGCTTTATGGGGGATAAAACGGAAATCACTAGGGAAAGCAAGGGTGGAAAGGAAAGAATTATGCAAATTATTTCCGGAGAGGATTTTACAAAATACCGGATAAAGCTTGTGACGGGAACATGTTCGTGTTAGTATAATCATAATTTACGATAGAAGAAAAGAGTGAGAAGATGAGCAGTCATACACTGGAAGGAAAGAAAAAGACACAGAATGGTGTGAAGCGGCTGGCGTTCACAGTGCTTTCGATATTACTGGAAGTAGTGTTCCTGATTGGGATATTTAAGGGACTGAATGAATACGCGGTATTCATAGACAATCTGACCAGAATATTTGCCGTCATACTGGTTTTGAAAATATATGGAAGAAATGAGACTTCCTCGATGAAGACACCGTGGATCATCCTGATCCTGACATTTCCGATCCTTGGAGTAGCACTTTATTTTATGATCGGTATGAACGGTGGAACCCGGAAGATGCGGATGCGTTACAAAAAGATTGATGAGAAGCTCCTGCCGCTTTTGCCGGAAAATAAGGAAGTGCTGGAACGTCTGAATGCGTCAGATCCGAAGGCGGGAAATGTTTCTAATTATATAGAAAGAAATGCGTGTTATCCGGTGTATCAGAATACGGATGTGACTTATTTTGATGAAGCGGTCAAAGGACTGGAGGCGCAGCTTACGGATCTTGCAAAGGCGGAGCAATTCATTTTCATGGAGTATCATGCAATTGAGGATGAATATGCATGGAGCAGGATACAGACGGTGCTGGAAGAACGGGTGAAAGCAGGAGTAGAGGTCCGGGTGTTCTATGATGACATGGGCTCGATCGGATTCGTAAATCTGAGCTTTGCGAGAAAACTGGAAGCGAAAGGAATTGCCTGCCGGGTATTCAATCCGCTGCTTCCGGGACTTAATATGTTCCTGAATAACCGTGACCACAGAAAGATTACGGTGATTGACGGAAAGGTTGGGTACACAGGCGGTTATAATCTGGCAAATGAGTATTTTAACTATACACATCCATACGGGGAATGGAAGGATACGGGAATCCGGCTGGAAGGAGATGCGGTGGCTTCGCTTACGGCAGCATTTTTGGAAATGTGGGAAGCATCCGGGAAGACTCCGGCCGATGTGGATGTTCTGGATATAGAGGCACAGAAAAAATATCTGGTACAGCATCCGTATCAGGCAAAGCAGACGGGATATATTCAGCCGTATGCGGACTGCCCGTTAGACGGAATCCAGGTTGGAGAGGATGTCTATATCAGTATTGTCAACAAAGCGGACAGATACTGCTGGTTCATGACTCCTTATCTGATCATCACGGATGAGATGACACATGCACTTTCGCTGGCGGCCAGGCGTGGTGTAGATGTGCGGATCATCACACCGGGAATTCCGGATAAGAAGCTGATCTACAGTATCACCAGATCGTTCTATCACAATCTAGTACAGGATGGTGTAAGGATCTATGAGTGGACACCGGGGTTCTGTCATGCGAAGATGAGCGTGGCAGATGATTGCATGGCGACTTGCGGCACGATCAATCTGGATTATCGGAGCCTTTATCATCATTTTGAAAATGGGTGTTTTATGGCAGATTGTGATGCGGTGCTGGATATCCGGCGGGATATGGAGCAGACATTGGAACAGTGCAGAGAAGTGACGGAGAAGTATAAGTCCGGCCGGAGCGCGACTCTGCGGCTGGGACAGTTGTTTCTGCGATTGTTTGCGGAGCTGCTGTAGGAGAGAAGAAGTTAAGAGAACTGGGAATGCAGGCGTGCATTTCTGGTTCTTTTTATGTTTTGCATATTGACATATATCGAACTGCGATATATACTAAAAACAAGAAGAAAGCAAATTTTTTTACACTCAACTATCGAAAGTCGATATATAATGAAAGCAAATATAAGAAAGGAGCAATCACTATGAAAGTAAACAAAAATATGGTCTCAGGAAATACCGCAATGTTAATTCTCAAATTGATCTCAGAAAAGGATATGTACGGATATGAAATGATCGATACACTCTCAAAGAGATCGGACAATGTATTCGAATTAAAGGTAGGAACATTGTATCCGCTGCTTCACAGCATGGTACAGTCCGGATATTTGGAAAGTTATAACCAGGAGGCGAACGGGAAACTCAGAAAGTATTACCGGATCACACCTAACGGGAAGAAATATCTGGAGAAAATGATCGAAGAATGGAATGCTTATGCCAATGCAGTTACGAGCATGATCCAGTATTCCGTATAGCACAGGTAAGGCAGTGAAGGTGGTAGAAAAGGAGGGTGTTAGATATGAAGGAAAGAGAATATCTGAAAGAACTTGGGAAGAAGATTACCGATTCTTCTGTAAGAAAAGAGATTGTAAATGAATATGAAGCGCATATAGAAGACTGTAAAGCCGCATTAATGGAATCAGGGATGACGGAAGTTGAAGCAGAGGAAGAAGCAGTCCGCCAGATGGGCGATCCGCAGGAAGCAGGTGAAGCAATGGATAAGATCTATCATAAAGTGTTTGATTCCAATATGTTTCTGTGGATGCTGGCACTGGGATGTGTACCAATTGTATGTGTGTGCATTTCTTATCTTATCGCAAGAGATCCGAACGCATTTTTATGGTTGTGGAATGATGCGCTTGGCCTGAATAAAATCCCGGCAGTTATACACCGGAATATCGGAATCGGATTAGCTGTCTATGGAATCGGATTGAGCTTCTGGGAGAAATACACGGGCAAAGCTTTATTCTATGCAGTCGGAAGAGACTGGGGGCAGGGATGTTACGTTGCAAACAGCGGGCTGGTACTTTTTATCTCGGCATTATGTTTTGTTCCGAGTTTCCCGGTGAAGGGATATGCAGGAATCCTCTGCTGTGTATTGATAGCATGTCTGCTGAATATGGTACTGAGAGGATTTATGAATCTTTTGCAGAGCAGAAGAGAGACCAGACTTTTATGGGAGATTGGAACGGCAGATACCAAAATCAACTGGAAGGGAAAAGGATATCTGTGTGGACATCATATGAAAGTAAGAGTACAGGGATCTGAGAAAGGAACGGAGATCCCGGCAGGAGCACCGGTGATGGTTGTCGGAATGGAGGGATTTAAGCCGGTGGTGGCGCAGGTATAAAGAGAGAGACGTTAGATCTTGGATAGTAAGCGTATAAAGAGAGAGACGTTAGATCTCGGATAATAAGCGTGTATGAAAAATGAGAGGCAAAAGTTATGAATAAGACGGAAAAGCGAATGAAGATATTCACGCTGATCATGCAGGTGATCATCCAGGCAGTGCTATTATTTCCGTGGATGAACATGGGGACATGGAAATGCAATGTGCCGGAATATCTGATAAAATTGGGCTGCTTCGGGCGATGGGATGAGTTACATAAAGAAAAGTCTGAAGCCTTTGGGAGTACTGGACGGTGCAGATGAACAGATGATGGTTCAGATACTGATGCTGTTCATCTGTGAACTGGTAATGGTACTGGTAATCCAGGTGATAGGAATTGTGAATCTGATACTGGCTTTAAGCAATCACCATAAACTGCTTCTGGATATCATGTCACTGATCGCAGGATGTATGATATCATTTCTTGGGGCAGATGGGGCAGTATTTTCAGATCCGCTGTCACAGGTGTATCCATTTTTACTGGTAGTGCTTCTGGTGATCAATTTGATCGGTGCGAAGCTGATTGATTCGTGGCAGGAAGAGAAAAAGATACAGGAAGAAGTTAAAGCCAGAGAGAAAAATTACAAAGAAGAAAAGGAAAAGCATCTGGAATTTTCGGGGAAGTATCCGAAAGGATTCTATACGGCCCTGTGGAAGAATTTTAAAAGTTCAAAAGAGATTTTATTGTTTACGTAAGTATGAACCTGCTTCCGGCGACGTTGATATTTTCCGGAGTCGGAATGGCACAGATGCTGGCACCATTTAATAAAGAAGGAAATATACTGACGGGGCATGGAATCACGGCAATTCTGCTGGAATTCCTGATCGTGAGTCTGATCGCATCGCTGATGCTGATGATTACGAATCTGTTGTCATATTTCAGAAAACGGATGAGAAATTACAGTATATTTTCTACTCTGGGAATGCGGAAGTCTACACTTTATGAAGTGCTTGGAGCAGAGATTGTGGCTGGAATTCTGGGAATGCTGATCGGGGGAGCCTGCATCGGAAGTGTGATCCTGTGTATCATCCGCAGAATTTTCATGGCAAGATCCGGAGTGGGAGCACAGCCGGCGAAGATTACAGGATTCACATATTTGATCGCAAGTCTTATCATGATCGGAATATCCGGGATTGGACTGATGATCCTGCGGGATTTCTTCCTGTACAGGGAACTAAAAAAATGCAGCTGGGCGATGTGGAAAAGGAGAAGATGCCGGAAAAACGGATCGGTCTGTGGCTTACAATTGGCCTGGTCATTGTGGTATTTGGAATAGTGAATTTCGGAATGCGGAAGAATGCCGAAGGGTTACGGATACTTTTATTTATCTTCCTGGGCATTTATCTGGCGGAAAAGTTTGGATTTGGATTGTTCCTGAAAGTGCGGAAGCATAAAAAGAGTTATTATGCAAAGTTGATCCCATATAATTCGTTTTATTACCGTTTCAAGAGTACATTCCGTTATGTGTACGTGATCAGTCTTATACCGGTACTGATATTGTTCTTATTTGGAAAAGATATGATCTCAGCGAAGATCGCGCAAAAGCCGGAAGGACTGTTCCCGTATGATTTTGTATGTATGGCAACGGAAGCGGATGAGACATTCTGGAAACAGCTGCAGGAAAAATATGACGTGAAATTCCAGGAGTATCCGATGGTACGCGTGACGAATGTGGATAATTCGGAAAAGCTGGATGATGCCAGAGCAGTGATCATGCCGCAGGGACAGCATATAGGCATATCGGAGACGACGTATAAAGAACTGAATAAGGCACTTGGAAAGAAAAGTGAAAAAATGAATCTATCTGCTGACGGAAAGGAAATCTATATTATTTATCAACAGGATAAGAGTACGAAGGCACATCCACTGGATTACCTGAATTCGAGAAAAGAGCCGTACCTGCACATCGGACAGCCGATAGAATCTTATGGATTTCTTGATCGGGAAAAGATCTATCCAACACGAACCGTAAAGGGTGAAAAGACGGATATCCTGACAGGTGCATTTCGGCAGGGAAGTGAGGAGAATCTGGTTGTATTTTCGGATGAATATTTTGAAAAGGTTCAGGACGACTGGAAGAAATATAATTGGATCACCGGAGATCCGGTTGAGGAGGGTGAAGCAGAAGAAGGAGTGACGATCCATCACTGGCCGACAAAGCTTGTCCTTTTGAATGTGAAAAATGTAGATTATCAGAAGATAGAAAAAGAGCTCCAGGCTTTTCGGAAGGTACATAAAGAGGATGAAAGATTTGACAAGGATGTATTATCCTGCTATTCCAAACGTACAACGATGGAACAGATTGAAAGCGAACGCTTTATGACAACGGTAGTAGATATATTTATCATGGGAGCATTTCTGCTGGGAAGCGTTCTGGTCATTTACTTGAAATATGAATCTGAGATGACGGACAAGAAGAAGCGGAATCATTTCTTAACCTGTATTGGAATGAGCTCGAAAGAAAGAGAAAAGCTGATCCGGACAGAGACGGGAATCTTTTTCTGGATCCCGGCAGCAGTTGCGGTTGTTATGGTGCCGGTGTTAACCGGGGAGATATGGAACATGCGGGAATATACGAAGGCTGACGGTGTACATTATCTGCGATATCTGTTGATCCTTGCAGTTATATATCTTGTAGTGCAGGGCATCGGTGTAAAGGTGATTGAGCAGTATACAATAAGAAAGGTAGAAGGAAAGCATGAAAGAAATATTAAAGGTAAATAACCTGATCAAGAAATTTCCAAAAGCCGGTGGGGAGATTGATGATGCGGATGCGATTTCGGTACTGAAAGGCATTAACTTTGATGTAGAACAGGGAGAGTACGTCGGAATTATGGGAAAATCCGGCTGTGGAAAGACAACACTTCTGAAGATCCTGGGATTTATGGATCAGCAGACGGACGGAGATGTGATCTTTGACGGTGTGAATACGAATGAGCTTTGGAAAGAAGAACTTACGGATATCAGACGTAGAAAGATCGGATTTGTATTCCAGGATTTTAATCTGATGGACAGTCTTTCGGTAAAAGAAAATATCATGCTTCCGGTATTGCTGGATAAAAAGGAACAGAAAGAATGTGAAGAGAAAGCGGAAGCATTGGAAAAGCAGTTTGGGATTGAACATCTTCAGGAAAAGAATCCTTATGAACTGTCCGGCGGTGAGCGGCAGAGAGTGGCAATCTGCAGGGCGCTGATCAATGATCCGAGTATCATATTTGCAGATGAGCCGACGGGAAACCTCGACTCAAAATCCGGAAAAGTTGTTGCGGAGGAATTCCGGAAAATCAATGAGGAGTTAGGGAAGACCCTTCTGATGGTAACGCATGATCCACAGATGGCAAGCCGGTGTAAGAGAGTGATATTTCTGAAAGACGGATATGTGATGAATGATGTGAGAAAAGAGGGCACGGAAGAAGAATTTTACAGAACGATCATTGGGGAGATGGAGAAGTTTTAAGATGAGATAATATATAGATGGTGATATGGGCTATGCGGCGGAAGATAATTCTGCCGCTTTTTTTACGAAAATTAATCTTGTAATCATATGAACAATATGCTATTCTGAATTCACTTCAAAGAGTGACTTCTACAAACTCTTAAGTATTTCTAGGCCAAAAGGCATCAAGTTTCGACCGTTTCACACCTAAAAATGTCTGAAACATATTTCCGACTTGAGAGAACACGAAAATTTTATAATCTATTCAGGAGGACGTGCCTATGACAAACAAACTTCAACAGTATTTCCCGATGATTCGGACAAGGGAGGAGGTGTTGAATGAGATTGAAAGTAAAAGCAGATTAAAAAATTTATTTTATGAGTGGACAGAGGAAAATCAAAATGAATTTCTGGATTTTTGTACCGGAGTGAAAGGTATAAAAATCATGTATGATTTCATGATAAAAGAAATTCTGAATCCGGAGAATACACCGGAGAGAGTAAATGAATTACTCACGTTACTTCTCGGACAAAGAGTGAGAATTGTAGACGTATTACCAAATGACGGAACAAGATTAGCAGATGAATCTACGCTTCTTATTACAGATATGGTAGTACAACTGGAAGATGGAAGTATTGCGAACCTGGAAATTCAGAAAATCGGATACTATTTTCCGGGAGAAAGAAGTGCCTGTTACTCAGCAGATCTGTTGCTTCGGCAGTATAAGAGAGTGAGAGGAGTCAAAGGAAAACGATTCTCTTACAGAGATATCAAGCAGGTGTATACGATCGTGTTATTTGAAAAAAGTCCAACAGAATTCCAGAAATTTTCCAATAATTATATCCATCGTTTTATGCAAAAATCTGATACAGGAGTAAATATAAATTTATTACAAGAATATCTGTTCATACCTCTTGACATATTCAAAAAGAATCAGCAAAATGAAAATAGAAGTGTAAAAATAGAAAACCGGCTGGAAGCATGGCTTGCATTTTTTCTGCATGGATGATCCGGAGACGATTATAGATATTATAGAGAAATATCCGGATTTTAAAGAAATGTATGAACAGGCTTATGATGTCTGCCGGAATATCGAAGAGGTGATGCAGATGTTTTCGAAAGAATTGCTGGAGTTAGACAGGAATACAGTAAAGCTGATGATTGATGATATGCAGAAGGAGATAGACTGCCAGAGAGAGCAGTTGAGTCAGAAGGATGAGGAGATGTTAGAAATGAGGAAAGAAATACAACGATTACAGCAGCTATTGGATAAAAAATTAGCATGAAAAATGTCAAAAGGAATTGTTTTAGATACTTATAAAAATAACTAGTCAGTTGAAAGAGGTGATGTAGATGTTTTCGGAAGAATTGTTAGAATTAGATCGAAATACAGTAGAATTCATGATTGAAGATATGCGGAGGCAGATAGAAGAGAAAGATGAGCAGATAAAACAACTAGATGAGCAGATAAAACAGAAAGATGAGCAGTCAAGACAACTGGAGGAACAGATAAGACAACGGAATAAACAAATAAAAGAAAGTGATAAGCAAATAAGACAACTGGAGGAACAGATAAAAGAAAGCGATAGGCAGATAGGACAGTTGGAGGAACAGATAAAAGAAAGCGATAGGCAGATAAGACAGTTGGATGAACAGATAAAACAATCAGAACAAGAAATACCAAAAAATGGAGGAAGCAAAAGAGTAATACATAGCCTGGCTGTCTCAGGAACGTGAAACAGCCAGACCGCTTACCTCAAAGCATGTAATCCAGGGATATTCCATATAATTGATGCTGATATCCCCGTTTACAGTAACTCCATCAGGCAGATAATAGACATTTCCAAGAGGACTGGTCTCGCAGACATACCCCTGTGCGAGCATATCCTCTTTTTCTTTATCGGTAAATCCTACCGATATCTCCAGACGCGGAGGGGCACATCAACTGGTGATTGTTTCGATGGAAAGTATGATGTTGCGGAATCCGCGTTTATTCATATAGGCAATAGCGTTATTGTTTAGATGTACCATATATTCAGATCCTTTCAAAACTTAATATTGTTAGTCCCGGCAAAATGTTATCTGAAATATAGTGTAACATGAATGGTGAAAAATGTCCGTATTATCTATAATCTTTCAGAATTATCATGTAAATGAATATACTCCGCTACAGACCGGTCAAAAGTCTTGATATGCTGGAACAGCCAGTCTACAACATTGCGCTTTACCTGTTCGATAAACTGATCATCAGGCCCTTCGTTTTCATTAAGATAATCATATAATTCCTGAATGGATTTCTTGAATTCTTCATGTTTGGCATGATGTGCGGCAAGTTCCGGGTAAGATACCTTTTTCTGAAGTTCCTCTTCTTCCTGAAAATGAAAATTCGTATATTCATCAAGGTAATCTAACATTTTGATCGCTTTGATCTTACTGTCACCGGATTCGCATGCTGCGACGAACTGCCGGATGCGGTCGATCAGTTCCTGATGCTGGGAATCGATGGTTTTGTTGCCTGTAATTAAGTTATCGTCAAATGTAATATTCATAGAGAAACCTCCTGTCTTTGGTACACATTGAATCCCAGTCCCGCATAGTCTATAATGAATCGTAGAAAATGTTTATCAGCAGAGAAAAGGATTGGATTATGAAGTTACAACAGTTACAGATATTTCAGAACCTGACAGAAGAAGAACTGGAAAAAAGTCTTGTCTGTTCACAGGCTGTAGTAAAGAAATATCCGAAAGATACCTATATTTTCCGCCAGGGTGATGTGCCGTTAAAATTATATTTCATATTGGAAGGAATGGTTGAGCTTGGCAGTATCAACCTGAATGGTAAGATTACCCGGAGCAGTTACGTTACGGTGGGTGAGGAGTTTGGCGAAGTAGAAATGTTTCTGCGCCAGTCTGCTTACTCCGGTTATGCAAAAGCAAAAAATGAAGTGTCGGTTCTGGAGGTTTCACAGAATTTCTTTGGCGGAAGATGCGAAAGAAACTGTGTACATCACAGTAAGGTTGCCTTCAATATGCTTCAGCTTTTTGCGGAAAAAGCAGAGAAATGTAACCGTCAGATAGAGGTTCTTACCAGTGGAAACTTACGTCAGCGTGTAGCGGCGTACCTGTTGGAAAACTGTGATCCGGACTATCGGGTCCGTTTGCATATGAACAGGGAAGATCTGGCAGTATATCTGAATACTACAAGACCATCTCTGTCCCGCATGCTGCTTACTTTGCAGGATGAAGGTCTCATCCGTCTTGTAGGCCGTAAGGTAATCGAGATCACGGATTATGAAAGACTGCAGTCGGAAGAGTAATTAATCTTCTGCAACAAATACTTCTTTTCCTAATCCGCAGATTGGACATACCCAGTCATCCGGAAGATCTTCAAAGGCTGTGCCCGGTGCGATTCCGTTATCCGGGTCTCCTACAGCCGGATCATATTCATAGCCACATGGTTCACATACATATTTTTTTCATAGTTAAAATCTCCCTTTTATTTAAAATTAATTGGTTGTTGATTGTTGCTGTACAACTTATGTTGTGATTGTAGTATAGCGCTTTTGTAGAAGATAGTTTGTAACAAATGTTACGAAAATGAGAAAATTTGATAATTTAATATCAATTCAATTAGAAATTTCCAGATTAAAACGGGAAAAATATCAGTTGATCAATTATAAGAAGAAATTGCTGGGACAGAGTTATATATCTATATCAGCAATTTTTAAATGTCATATAAAGAATATTAAGTATTCTTAATTTATCGCCGCACTTTACCCACTGTAAATCAAAAATGCAACAAATTTCGTAAAAAAATATCACCAAAATTTAGACTGTATTCCAAACATTTATTTTAACAAAATTACCTCTTTCCTTTTTGCCTGTTATAGAGTATCATATTATTTGCACAACATCTTGTGCAGAAAAGATGTTTAAAAAACAATATTTAGTAGTATTTGAGGGTGAGCACATACTACATCGGCAATAAAAATAAGAGAGGGATAGACATGAACGCAGAAATAAAGACGAACGTAATTAAGAGAAACGGCGAAGAGGTAGCCTTCGATCTGGAGAAGATCATTAATGCGATCAAGGGTGCAAACAAGGACGTCGACAAACTGCATCGGATGAATGAATATCAGATCATGGCAGTGGCGGACAACGTTGCAAAGAAAATTGAGGAATCCACTCATGCTGTCAATGTAGAAGATATACAGGATATGGTAGAGACCGGAATTATGGAACTGCGCGGCTATGAAGTCGCACAGAAATATGTGCGCTATCGTTATAAAAGAGAACTGATGAGAAAGACGAATACAACAGATAACGGAATTCTTGCACTTCTGGAGCATATGAATGAAGAGGTGAATCAGGAGAACTCTAACAAGAATCCTGTGATCAACTCTACACAGCGTGATTATATGGCCGGAGAAGTAAGTAAGGACTTGTCAAGACGTGTCCTTCTTCCGGAAGAGGTTGTACGTGCGCATGAAGCGGGAATCATTCATTTCCATGATTCCGACTATTTCGCACAGAAAGAGCATAACTGTGACCTGATCAATCTTCAGGATATGCTTCAGAATGGAACTGTCATTAGTGAGACGATGATCGAGAAGCCGCACAGCTTCTTTACAGCATGTAATGTAACGACACAGATCGTTGCACAGGTAGCAAGTAACCAGTACGGCGGACAGTCATTTACACTGGCACATCTGGCACCGTTTGTCGATATCAGCCGTAAGAAGATCCGCAGAAATGTAATCGCAGAGCGTGAAGAGTGTGGAGAGAGCTTAGACGAGACAATTATTAATAAAGTAACAGAACGCCGTTTGAGAGAAGAAGTAAAGAGCGGTATCCAGACGATTCAGTATCAGCTGATCACATTGATGACATGTAACGGACAGGCTCCGTTTGTTACAATGTTCATGTATCTGGATGAGGTAGAAGAAGGAAGAACCCGTGATGACCTGGCTATGATCATCGAAGAAGTGATGATCCAGAGAATGCAGGGTGTAAAGAATGAAAAAGGTGTATGGATCACACCGGCATTCCCAAAACTGATCTATGTATTAGATGAAGATAATATTACAGAAGATTCCAAATACTGGCATCTGACAGAACTGGCAGCAAAATGTACAGCAAAACGTATGGTGCCGGATTACATCTCTGCCAAGATTATGAAAGAGATGAAGAACGGAGAAGTATATCCTTGTATGGGATGCCGTTCGTTCCTGACGGTAGAAGACAGTCAGAGAAATCCGGATGGAACTCATAAGTTCTACGGACGTTTCAATCAGGGGGTTGTAACGATCAATCTGGTAGATGTGGCATGTTCTTCAGAGGGAAATATGGATAAATTCTGGGCTATCCTGGAAGACAGACTGGAACTGTGCCACAAAGCACTGAGATGCAGACATGAGCGTCTTCTCGGAACGATTTCCGATGTCGCACCGATCCTGTGGCAGAATGGTGCACTTGCAAGACTGAAAAAAAGGCGAGACGATCGATAAATTGTTGTTTGACGGCTATTCAACCATTTCTCTTGGTTACGCAGGCCTCTATGAGATGTGTGTACGTATGCTTGGCAAATCACATACAGACCCGGACGCAAGACCATTTGCCATGCAGGTAATGCAGAAATTAAATGATAAATGTGCAGAATGGAGGGCAGCTGAAAATATCAGCTATTCGGTATATGGAACACCGATGGAATCTACCACATACAAGTTCGCAAAATGTCTGCAGAAACGATTCGGAATCATCAAAGGTGTAACCGATAAGAATTATATTACGAACAGTTATCATGTACATGTATCAGAGCCGATCGATGCATTCAAGAAACTAAAATTCGAAGCAGATTTCCAGAAGCTTTCACCGGGAGGAGCGATCAGTTACATCGAAGTACCGAATATGCAGAATAATATTCCGGCGGTACTTTCGGTTATGCAGTATATTTACAATAATATTATGTATGCAGAGCTGAATACAAAGAGTGATTACTGTGAATGCTGTGGTTATGACGGAGAGATCCAGATCAAGGAAGATGAAGCAGGAAAGCTGATCTGGGAATGCCCGAATTGCGGTAACCAGAATCAGGATAAGTTATTCGTGGCAAGAAGAACCTGTGGATATATCGGAACACAGTTCTGGAATCAGGGTCGTACGCAGGAAATCAAGGACAGAGTATTGCATCTGTAACATAAATGAAGATATGTCCAAAGTCCATAACTTGTGATGTTGATAAAGATTATAGCAGGAGTATATCGAAAGATATGCTCCTTTTCTAATTTGTCTATTCTTCGTGTTTAAACATGAATCAAAATAGTATATAATTAATAAATAGCAAATGACGCAAGGGGGAAATATAAGAATGGATAAGGAAAAAAATGATTGGTGATATCGTGACCAGCATAACCGATAAGGAATTAAAAAAAGACTATTTTTATAATGCGGTGCCACTTGCAGTGATTCTTGGAAAGGATGCTAAAGAAGGGACATTATGGGCAGCATTTGCAAGTTATGCACCGGGATGTAAGATGATAGAAGTTGCAGCTATATGTGATAATACCATACTTGGAAGCGGTAAGAAGGGGATTCTTTTCAGTACAGAAGGAATCTATGGATCTATGTTTAACAAGAATAGGAAACAGGGACCGATAGCCATGCCGATAAAATATGAAGAACTGGATAGTGCCAGACCGAGCCCGAGAGATAAATCAGAGGTAGAACTGGTATTTAAAGGTGGAAGAGTAGAAAAAATATATGTTTATACCTATACGGGATTTGTTATTACTGCATTGAACCGTATCTTAGAAGAACTGAAAGAGAAAAGAACGGGAAAAGAAGAAAAATCCGCAAAATACAGCAGGAAAAACAACTACATACAGAAACCATATATGAAACGACGAAAAATCCATCGAATGGAATCCGGACCAGTTTTTATGGGATAAGATTTGTGATTAATTTCATGGAGGAAAAAGAGTGTGGGCATCGCAAGTATAAACTAATGGAGGTTATTGAAGAAGATAATCAAATCAGTAATGTACTTGTAGGATGGGATGACAGGGAAGAAAATCCCGTGTACACGACTACCTATTTCTCATATACTCCAAGAGAGGGCTTCATAGATGTGTACAGGCTGAGAGATGAGCTGAAAATGCTGAAACTGGAGTTTGCCTTCCATTATCCGGAGCAGCAGGAAGCATGGAAAACACTGGAAAATGACGAATTCATGTGGGCGATAGGTGAAAATTATCAATACGTGAGAATGGAAGAGAATGTAGAATATCCGATTATTGAGGTAATACATTCCAGAGAGGAATAAAAGGAGACTTTACAAATCATGAATTACGGAAATATAAAAGAATGCGACATCGCAGACGGACCGGGCGTCAGAGTCAGCCTGTTTGTATCCGGCTGCAGGCATCACTGCAAGGGATGTTTTAATGAGGAGACATGGAATTTCAACTATGGACAGCCATACACAGAAGAGACGGAAGCGGAAATATTGAATTCGCTGGATTCTAACTTCATTCAAGGATTCACTTTGCTCGGAGGGGAACCGTTCGAGCCGGAGAATCAGGTGGAACTGGTAAAGCTTTTAAAGAAAGTAAGAGAAACGTATCCAAAGAAAGATATCTGGTGTTACAGTGGGTATCTTTTTGATTGCGATATGATCCCGGGAGGCTGTGTGCATACGAATGTGACTGACGAAATGCTGTCTTATATCGATGTGCTGGTAGACGGGGAGTTTAAGGAAGCATTAAAGGATGTGACACTGGTGTTCCGGGGAAGCCAGAATCAGAGGATTATTAATGTGAAAGAAAGTAAGAAACAAGGAAAAGTTGTACTTGAAGATTATTGATACTAGTGATGAGAATATAAAGTATCATGCAATGAAAAATATTATATATAGAAGAAAGATCATAAAGATGTATTATTGCTATGCAGGAAATTAAAAAAGCAGGAGATTATTTCTCCTGCCAGATGCGTAACATCTTGATGATCTTTTCTTTTTCCGCAACTGAAAAACCACGGAATACATTGAGCACTTCGTCATTTAACTGGCGCTCTTTTTCATCCAGAGGAGGAAGATCTCTTCCCGCATCCAGAATCGTGTCCACGGATACGTTACAAAGCTTTGAGTAGTAAAGAAGAACTCTTAAGTTAAGCTTAGCACGATTGTTCTCGACATTGCTGACGAAAGGAACAGTACAGTTCAGATCTTTTGCTACCTGTTCCTGAGTGATACCGCGTTCACTTCTTAATTGTTTCATTTTTAATCCGACTTTTGAAAAATCTACTTCGTTCATTGCTGGGCTCCTTTGAATTGTAATGTATAACGATATTATATAAGTATATATTATTATAAATCTTGCCAATAATCAATACAGAAAAATTTACTTTTCCTTAAAAAATAGTATAATTAAAATAACTTATACAAAAGACAGGATGATAAGACTAAAAAGGAGGCAAAAAATATGTTGACATGTATTTATGTAGTTGAGAAGATTGATGGTGACTATGCGGAACTGAGACGTGTGGATGCGCTTGCACAGGATCAGGAAGAAAACAAGGTGATGGCAAGAGCACTACTTCCGGCTGATATTATGGAAGGAAACAAAATTCTATATGAGAATTTACAGTACCGTCTGATCACAGAGTAAGATCAGGGCGGATATATCAATTTTGAATGTGCGTACATATAAAATTGAGATATACAACAAAATAATGAAAAGTAAGAAGTGTAACAGCATAAAAGCGGTTACACTTTTTTTAGCAGCCCAAAATCAATAGACAATCTTGAAAAATTGTCGTATTTCACAAAGAAACGAGAGGATTTCTCAAGAAGAAAATCGAAGAAATCGCTGTTTGTAGAAAAAGAAAGGAATTGAAAAATAAAAATTGTGCATTTTCCTTGTGAAAAAATAAATGGAAATTGGAACTACCATTTCGGCGTGGAAATTTGATGAG
>ENA-OPYU01000146-OPYU01000146.1-human-gut-metagenome-genome-assembly--contig:-NODE-146-length-27699-cov-2.480451_pt1 | contig 27699 bp, 35 predicted proteins | sample MGYA00242637_ERZ504482 | MGnify/ENA primary metagenome ERZ504482 (study PRJEB26092, sample SAMD00036237) | human gut metagenome | host: Homo sapiens | study: EMG produced TPA metagenomics assembly of... | reverse complement strand
CAGCTTTTAATCTCGAACAGAAGGAAGAACTTTTAGGTGCAGACCCCCAGAATAATTCTCCATTGTTGAATGATTATATTAAAGCTTATACGGAGGATCCGCAGATTGTTCCTAACTATCAGGTAAAATGGAACTCTGTTTTGCAGGAAGAAATACTAGGAGAGATAATTCCTAAATTAGTTAAAGATCAAATTACAGAAGAAGAGTTTGTCAGACGAGCAGACGAAAGTATTCAGCAATGTGAGATTTCCAAAAATAGTATACTTTTTTGTATTTGGAGTTGGATAATTATTACAGCAATTTTTAAAAACTTTGGTAATATTATACTCAACAACTGGACAACAAGATTGTCTAAAGAAAGGTAGGAGGAATTATGAAAGTGCAAAAAAATGTTGGCTGTCATGATGACGGCTGTAGTAGCTACTGGTATGCTTGCGGCTTGCGGTAGCTCTTCCAATGAAAAAAGCAGATGGGGAAAAGGCGGACGGAAAGGTTTACTATTTGAACTTTAAGCCAGAAGCGGATGAGTACTGGCAGGAACTGGCAGAAGCTTATACAGAAGAAACAGGGGTTCCGGTTACTGTACTGACAGCAGCTTCCGGTGAATATGAAAAAACACTGAAATCGGAGATGGCAAAGACAGATGCTCCTACATTGTTCCAGGTTAATGGACCAGTTGGTTTGCAGGGATGGAAAGATTATTGCTACGATTTGAAAGATTCTGATATAGCTAAGGAGCTCACGGATGATAGCTTTGCGCTGATGGATGGCGATAAAATGGCGGGAATCGCATACGTGATTGTAAAAATTACGGTATTATCTATAATAAGGGCTTGTTGAAACAGGCAGGATATTCAGACGGAAGATATCAAAAAGTTTTTGAATAATGATTTTAAAAAGGTTGTAGAAGATATTACAGCACGTAAAGATGAACTTGGATTTTCAGCATTTACTTCTGCAGGAATGGATGGATCTTCTGATTGGAGATTTAAAACACATTTAGCAAATCTTCCGATTTATTACGAATATAAAGATGAGGGAATAAATAGCACAGATGCAATCAAGGGTACTTATCTGAATAATTATCGTCAGATTTGGGATCTCTATATCAACAATGCAACATGTAAGCCGACAGAAATTTCAACTAAGACTGCAGACGATGCTACAGCAGAGTTTGTTACAGAAGAAGCAGTGTTTTATCAAAACGGAACATGGGAATATAATAATGTAGCTGACGTGGGCGATGAGAATCTTGGAATGCTTCCAATTTATATTGGCATGGATGGTGAAGAAGAACAAGGGGTCTGCACCGGAACAGAAAATTATTGGTGTGTAAATGCAAAAGCATCCGAAGAGGATATTCAGGCAACACTGGATTTCATGAACTGGTGTGTGACATCAGAAACGGGTGTGCAATCTATGTGTAAAGATATGGGATTTGTAATTCCGTTTAATGCGAATCTCGAATCTGAGAATGTACTTGTAAATGAAGCTAATAAGTATCTGGATGAAGGAAAAACACCTGTTTCATGGAATTTTTCAACAATGCCTTCAGAAGAATGGAAAAATGGTGTTGGATCTGCTCTTACAGCATATGCAGCTGATCAGACAGACGCTAACTGGATAAAGTTGTTACTGCTTTGTAGACGGATGGGCAACAGAGGCGGCAGCGGCAAAATAGAAGAGGATCAAACATAATGAAACGGCGGAGGTAGTTTTTAAGTCTTCGCCGATTTTTTTAAGGAGGATATAAAAATGGATTACGCAAAAGAATCACTGAGATTACACGGAGAATGGAAAGGCAAAATTGAGGTTGTGACAACTGTTCCGGTAGAGACAAAGGATGATCTTTCCCTGGCTTATACTCCGGGTGTAGCGCAGCCTTGTCTGGAGATCCAGAAGGATGTGGACAAATCATACGATCTTACAAGAAGATGGAACATGTGTCTTGTTGTTACCGATGGTTCCGCAGTTCTTGGCCTGGGTGATATAGGACCGGAGGCGGGAATGCCGGTTATGGAAGGAAAATGCGTTCTTTTTAAAGCGTTTGGCGATGTGGATGCGTTTCCTCTGTGTATTAAAAGCCATGATGTAGATGAGATTGTCAATACCATTTATCTCATCTCCGGTTCTTTCGGTGGTGTAAATCTGGAGGATATTTCCGCTCCAAGATGCTTTGAGATTGAGAAGAAGCTGAAAGAGTGCTGTGATATTCCGATTTTCCATGATGACCAGCACGGAACTGCCATCATTACTCTGGCAGGCCTTACCAATGCCCTTAAGGTTGTGGGCAAGAAAAAAGAGGATGTTCGCATAGTCATGAACGGAGCAGGAGCAGCAGCCATTTCCATTGCAAGACTGCTTCTGAAGGCAGGATTTAAGAATATTACTCTCTGCGACAGAAAGGGTGCCATTTACGAAGGCCGTGCAGAGGGAATGAATGCGGTTAAGGAAGAAATGAGCAAGGTAACAAACCTGGATAAAAAATCAGGTTCTCTTGCTGATATGCTTGCAGGCGCAGATGTGTTTATCGGTGTTTCCGCGCCGGGCGCTGTGACAACAGAAATGGTAAAAAGCAATGGCAGAGGATGCGATTATTTTTGCCTGCGCCAACCCGACACCGGAGATCTTCCCGGATGAAGCAAAAGCAGGCGGTGCAAAGGTTGTTTCCACAGGAAGAAGTGACTTCCCTAACCAGATCAATAATGTTCTGGCGTTCCCGGGCGTATTCCGCGGCGCTTTTGACGTAAGAGCAAAAGATATCAATGATGAGATGAAGATTGCAGCTTCTGAGGCGCTGGCAGCGCTGATCTCCGATGAGGAGCTTTCACCGGATTATATTATCCCCAAGGCTTTTGATAAGAGAGTGGGACCTGCGGTTGCAAAGGCAGTTGCCGATGCTGCAAGAAAAACAGGCGTGGCAAGAATCTGATATATTGTACAGAAGCAGTGCCGCCTTCCATTTTGGGCTTACCGGAATGGAAGGCGGTTTTTTATTTTTACAGCAGAGCTCCCCTCATGAAAGCTTGACAATGGGAAAGATCGGTACAATAGCAGATATGTAATGCGGAATAAAGAAAAGGAGTGGCGAAAAATATGCAGACCTGGGAAGCAAATGTCCGCAGGGTGGTTCCCTATACACCGGGAGAGCAGCCTGATCATCAGGACATGATTAAACTGAACACAAATGAAAATCCTTATCCGCCGGCGCCGGGAGTGTGCAAAGCTCTCAGTGGGATTGAACCGGAGTCATTAAGACTGTATCCGGATCCGGCAGCAGATGATCTGGTGAAAGCCATTGCAGAAGCCTGCGGAGTCAAAAAAACAGCAGGTGTTTGTGGGAGTGGGTTCTGACGATGTGCTTGCTAGAGTTTTCTTACATTTTTTAACGGTAAAAAAGCCGATTTTGTTTCCGGATATTACATATTCTTTTTATGATGTCTGGGCGGAGCTTTTTCGGATTCCTTATGAACGTCCGGTTCTGGATGAGCATTTCCATATCAAAAAAGAAGATTATTTCAGAGAAAACGGAGGAATTATTTTTCCCAATCCCAATGCTCCTACAGGGGTAGCCCTGTCTCTTGCGGATGTGGAAGAGATTGTGGCGCATAACAGAGAGGTCGTTGTGATCGTAGATGAGGCATATGTGGATTTTGGCGCACAGTCAGCCGTTTCTCTTGTGGATAAGTATGATAATCTCCTGGTTGTGCAGACTTTTTCAAAGTCAAGATCTATGGCAGGAATGCGGATCGGTTTTGCCATTGGCGATTCGAAGCTGATTTCTTACCTTAATGATGTAAAATATTCTTTTAATTCTTATACGATGGACACAACAGCTCTGGCAGCAGGGGTGGCGGCAGTAAAAGACAGAGAATATTTTGACGGAACCTGCCGTAAAATTATTGAGACAAGAGAATGGACAAAAAAGGAACTGAAAAGCTGGGATTTCTTTTGAGGATTCCATGGCAAATTTTATTTTTGCTTCTCATGAGAGCTGTCCGGCGGAGAAATTATTCCAGGCGCTTCGAGAGCATCATATTTATGTCCGGTATTTTCCGGGAAAAAGAACAGGTAATCATCTGCGTATTACAATAGGAACGCAAAAGGAAATGGAAGTTCTTACAGAATTTCTCAGAAATTATCTGAATGAGCAAAAAATTTAATCAGCAGGAGGTAATATGGAAGTATTAGTACAGTGGTTTACAGATAATCTGTCCCAGTTTATTTCGGCAGAGATGGTTATTTTTATTATTTCAATGGTTCCGATTCTGGAACTGAGAGGCGGACTTCTGGCAGCTTCGCTTTTGAAGATTCCGGCAGCGACAGCCATTCCCATATGTATAATAGGAAATATTATACCGATTCCGTTTATTCTTCTGTTTATCAGACAGATTTTTAAACTTATGAAAAAACAAAGATTTTTCATGGTCTGATTGAAAAGCTTGAAAACAGGGCTATGGGAAAAAGCGACCAGATCAAAAAGTATGAGTTCTGGGGGCTGATGCTGTTTGTGGGAATTCCTCTTCCGGGAACAGGGGCATGGACAGGAGCGCTGATCGCTTCTCTTCTGGAAGTTGATATCCAAAAAATCTTCTCTGGCTATTCTGGGAGGAATTATTATGGCAACTGTGATCATGTATGTTGTATCCTATGGACTTGTAGGAAATATCGTTCACTGATCTTTCACCAAAAAGTAAAATGAAAAATTTTATTTTACAGATAATCGGAAATGAAGCTGTTCTGCTGCGGAAGATGGCGTATATGGGGCATTGTCCGCAGGCTGATGTTTTGCCGGGAACTCTGGCAGGCATTTTGACCGGGCTTTAGTGAACAGAATAAAGTAAGAGGTTTCATCCGGTAGACAGAAGAAATAAAATATGCTAGAATAAAATTTGAAAATCTACAGTATCAGGGACAGTGATCCCGGGAAAAAGACGGTTTATCCGGAAAACAGGATTATCTGTTTTCCGGAATTCTGATGTTCGTGTCGGTTCCGACAGAGTATCCCGTAAAATATTTATATCATAATATAGAGTTCCGGAATTAACCGGGTATTATTTTTAGAAAAGGCTGAGGGAATTTTTTATGAGAGAAAAATACGAATCCTTGTCACTTGCGACATTGAAGGAGCTGGCAAAGGCAAGAGGCCTGAAAGGAATTTCCACGTTAAGGAAGCCAGCACTGATTGAACGTATGCTTCAGGAGGATGAAAAAGGAGCGGAAAGATACAGGAGCAATTTCGGAAACTGTACAGAAAGAAGAAATCCGGGAAGAAAAGAAAGACAGGCAGGAGGAACATCAGACTCCGGTGCGTCAGTACAGACAGAATGGACATGTTCAGGAATCCCGGGCATTTTATGACAACAGAAGAAAAATAACTGGCAGGAGGGCGGAACGAGAACCTATAACAGCGCCAGTGAAGGCCGCAGATACGGCAACAGTCAGAGCGAGTTTTCAAAAAATCACGGCAGTCAGAATGAAGGCCGCAGATACGGAAATACTCAGGGAGAGAATTTCAGAATGTACGGAAGCCAAAATGAAGGCCGCAGATACGGAAATACTCAGGATGAAAATTCCAGAATTTATAATAGTCAGAACGAAGACAGAAGAAGCGGATACAGCCAGGAGGAGAATCCGAGAACATATAATAATCAGAATGAAGGCAGAAGAAGCGGATACAGCCAGGAGGAGAATCCGAGAACATATAATAATCAGAACGAAGACAGAAGAAGCGGATACAGTCAGGAGGAAAATCCGAGAGCCTTCAGCAGTCAGAATGAAAACAGAGGAAGCTATATACAGCAGGATGATGCAAAGATTCCGGCAGAAACAGCGCAGCTGGACAGCGGCCAGAAAGCCAATGGAATTCTCGAGGTCCTTCAGGACGGATATGGGTTTATCCGCTGTGAAAACTTTCTTCCGGGAGAGAATGATATTTATGTTTCTCCGGCCCAGATCCGCAGATTTAATCTGAAAACCGGAGATATCGTTCAGGGAAATATCCGCATTAAAACTCAGGGGGAAAAATTCAGCGCTCTTTTATATGTAACTTCTATTAACGGATTTCATCCCAGCGAAGGGCAGAAACGGTATAATTTTGAGGATATGACTCCCATATTTCCAAATGAAAGGCTTCAGATGGAGCGCCCGGGGGGAAGTATGGCAATGAGGATCGTGGATCTGATCAGTCCTAAGTCGGAAAGGGACAGGAGGGGGATGATCGTTTCTCCGCCAAAGGCAGGTAAGACTACCCTTCTTAAGGATGTTGCCAAGTCTATTTTAAGAAACAGTCCGGACATGCATCTGATCATTCTTCTGATCGATGAACGCCCGGAGGAAGTGACAGATATTAAGGAAGCGATCCAGGGGCCAAACGTTGAGGTGATCTATTCCACTTTTGATGAGCTTCCGGAGCATCACAAAAGAGTATCGGAAAATGGTTGTGGAGAGAGCCCGCCGTCTGGTGGAACACAGAAAGGATGTGACCATTCTTCTGGATTCTATTACAAGGCTTGCCAGAGCATATAATCTCTGTGTGCAGCCAAGCGGAAGAACCCTTTCAGGAGGTCTTGATCCTGCGGCTCTTCATATGCCGAAAAGATTTTTTGGCGCAGCCCGCAATATGAGAGAGGGCGGAAGCCTTACGATCCTTGCCACAGCGCTTGTAGATACAGGAAGCAAGATGGACGATGTGATCTATGAGGAATTTAAGGGAACAGGAAATATGGAGCTGGTGCTTGACCGCAGGCTTCAGGAAAAACGTGTATTTCCTGCCATTGATATTCAGAAATCCGGAACCCGCCGCGAGGATCTTCTTCTCAGCCGTGAAGAGCAGGAGACCGTATCCTCCATGCGCAAGGCTCTGAACAGTCTGAAGGCAGATGAGGCCGTGGAGCAGATTCTGAATATGTTTTCCAGAACCAGAACAAATGCGGAATTTGTACAGACTGCAAAAAAACAGAAATTTTTATAAATATCTTGCATTTATGAAAGGAGTATGTTATACTCAGGAGGCTGTAAAATAATAAATTCGTCTACTCATACACGAATAGAAAATAATAGAAAGAAATACAGAGAGGTGAAAATCATGCGCGAAGGAATCCATCCGAATTATCATCAGGCAACTGTAACCTGCAACTGTGGAAACACATTTGTAACAGGTTCTACAAAAGAAGATATCCATGTGGAAATCTGCTCTAAATGCCATCCGTTCTACACAGGACAGCAGAAGGCTGCACAGGCTCGCGGACGTATTGATAAGTTCAACAGAAAATACGGCTTAAACAAATAATTAAACAATATGAAAACGTGAGAACAGGTTGAGGTTGGGAAATCTCAACCTGTCTTTGCTTTCAGACAAAAGAGCTTATGACAGATGGAGAATATGAAAATATGAAGTCATCAAATATTGGCGGCCAGGCAGTTATGGAAGGAATCATGATGCGGCATAAGGATAAGTATTCCATTGCTGTCCGCCGTCCTGACGGAGAAATTGAGTTAAAGGTAGAAGATTATAAATGTACGTTTGGCAATGCCGGAATCTGGCGGAAGCCTCTGATCCGGGGTGTGGTCAGCTTTGTGGACAGTCTGGTAGTGGGAACCAGATGTCTCATGTACTCTGCGGAGATTGCAGGCGATGAAGAGGATGAGAAAGAGGCTGAAAAAATGCGGCTCTTTCAGAGGAAGAGCGCGCTGCCAAAAAAAGGAAAGAGGACAGACAGTTTAAATGGCTGCTTTACGCGACAGTAGCGTTTTTCCATTGTGATATCGGTAGCCGCCTTTATGCTGCTTCCCTATGCTCTTGCCAGTCTTTTAAAGAATGTAGGCGCATCTGAGGTTGTGATAACAGTGGCGGAAGCCTTTGTGAAGCTGGCATTGTTTATGGGGTATATGCTTCTGATATCCAGAATGAAAGATATCCAGAGAACCTTTATGTATCATGGCGCAGAACACAAATGTATCAACTGTATTGAGCACGGACTGCCCTTACCGTAGAAATGTTATGAAAAGCTCCCGGCAGCACAAGCGCTGCGGAACCAGATTTTTTATTTCTGGTCATGCTGGTCAGCATTTTCCTGCATTTTACTTTTTGTGCTGGTTCCGTTTACTGGGTGAGACTGCTGGGAAGACTTCTGATGGTGCCGGTTGTAGCAGGAATTTCTTTTGAGATGATCCAGTGGGCAGGCAGAACTGACAATAAGCTTGCGTGTCTTTTAAGCAAACCGGGACTTGCCATGCAGAAGCTTACAACAATAGAACCTACGGAGGATATGGTTGAGGTGGCTATTGCTGCGGTAGAAGCAGTTTTTGACTGGAAAGCGTATCTGAAAGAGGAATTCGGCTGGAAGCCGGGAGAAGAAACAAATGAAAACTCTTGAAATGCTGCTGCGGGAAGGAACTGAGATCCTGGAGACAGCAGAAATAGGTGAAGCCAGGCTGGATGCCTGGCTCCTTCTGGAATATATTACTGGAAAAAACAGGGCATATTATTATGCGCATATGGATCAGGAGACAGAAGAGGGGCAGGAAAAAGCATATCTTAAGCTTTGCCGTAAAAGGGCTGAACACATTCCTCTTCAGCATCTGACCGGAACAGCCTGCTTTATGGGATATGATTTTTTTGGGTATGAGAGAGTGCTTGTGCCAAGGCAGGATACAGAGATTCTTGTGGAAGAGGCGCTGAACCTTCTGAAAAAAACAGAGAAGCCGCGTATCCTTGATATGTGTACAGGTTCCGGGTGTATCCTTCTGAGTATTCTGAAGGAAATTCCGGAGGCAGAAGGCACGGGGGCAGACCTTTCGGAGGGAGCTCTTCAGGTTGCAGAAAAAATGTTCGGAAGCTGGGACTGGATCACAGAGCCGTTCTGGTACACAGTGATCTGTTTTCCGGGGAATATTTTTCTGAAACCAGTGGAAAAACACAGAGAGAGTATGATATGCTTGTGTCAAATCCTCCGTATATTCCAACAGGGGAGATAGAGACTCTGATGGATGAAGTACGGACTCATGACCCATATATGGCTTTGGACGGAAAAGAGGACGGACTGTATTTTACAGAAGGATCACAGAGGAGTGCAGGAAGTACCTGAAGCCCGGCGGCTGGCTTGTCTATGAAATCGGCTGGGATCAGGGTCAGGCAGTGACCGGAATTATGGAAAATGCAGGTTTTGAACAGGTAACGGTCAAAAAAGATCTTGCGGGACTTGACAGGGTGGTTCTGGGACAGAATCCCAGAACAAAAATTTTTGCCTAAGAATAAAGTAACAGGAGGAACAGAATGTTTGATAAATTGGAGGATCTTCTGATCCGGTTTGATGAGGTTCTCAATGAGCTGGGAGAACCGGGAGTTACAGATAATCAGGAGCGGTTCCAGAAGCTTATGAAGGAACAGAGCGATCTGCAGCCGATCGTGGACGCTTATAAAGAATACAAAGAGAATAAAGAAACTATTCAGGACAGTCTTTCCATGCTGGAAGGGGAGAAAGATGAAGAAATGAGAGAGATGCTCAAGGAAGAGCTTTCCGACGCGAAAAAAACGCGTGGAGGAGCTGGAGCATGAGATCAAAATCCTTCTTCTTTGCCCCAAAGACCCCAATGACAGCAAAAACGTTATTGTGGAGATCCGCGCAGGCGCAGGCGGCGATGAGGCTGCTCTTTTTGCAGCGGAAATTTACCGTATGTATGTGAAATATGCGGAAAGCCTCAGATGGAAAACAGAGATGATGAGTCTCAATGAGAACGGAATCGGCGGCTTTAAAGAGGTCACTTTTATGATCCAGGGAAACGGCGCTTATTCCAGACTGAAATATGAAAGCGGCGTTCACCGGGTACAGCGAGTGCCGGAAACAGAGTCAGGCGGAAGAATCCATACCTCTACCTGTACGGTGGCTATCATGCCTGAGGCGGAGGAGATTGATTTCCACCTGGATATGAACGACTGTAAATTTGATGTATTCCGTGCGTCGGGAAACGGCGGTCAGTGTGTCAATACCACAGACTCTGCGGTACGTCTGACCCATATTCCAACAGGAATCGTGATCTCCTGTCAGGATGAAAAATCACAGCTGAAAAACAAAGACAAGGCTCTGAAGGTACTGCGTTCCCGTTTGTATGAAATGGAGATTGCAAAACAGCACGATGCAGAAGCCGAGGCAAGAAGAAGCCAGATCGGAACAGGAGACCGTTCCGAGAAGATCCGTACTTATAACTTCCCTCAGGGGCGTGTGACAGACCACAGGATCAAGCTTACCCTGCATCGTCTGGACAGCATTCTGGGCGGCGACCTCAGTGAGATCATTGACAGTCTGATTGCGGCTGATCAGGCGGCTAAACTGGCAAATCTCAACAATGAGGAAGCGTAAGAAATAAAAATATTACAGTACTGAAGTCTGTAAAATGTAAAATATACAGATATCAGCATAGATAATATATAATGGAGGAGAATAAAATGAAAAAAACAGCACTGGTGATCATGGCTGCCGGAATCGGAAGCCGCTTTGGAAAAGGAATCAAACAGCTTGCGCCGGTTGGCCCAAATGGCGAGATTATTATGGAGTATTCTATTTATGACGCTCTGGAGGCAGGCTTTAACAAAGTTGTTTTTATTATCAGAAAGGATCTGGAAGAGGAATTCCGCGCTGTGATCGGCAATAAAATTGAACAGATCACAGAAGTTGAGTATGCGTTTCAGTCACTGGAAGATCTTCCGGACGGCTTTGAGAAGCCGGCTGACAGAACAAAGCCATGGGGAACAGGTCAGGCAGTTCTTGCGGCAAAGAATGTTCTGTCTGAGCCGTTTATGGTAATTAATGCAGATGATTATTATGGAAAAGAAGCATATGTAAAAGTACATGACTATCTGGTGCAGGAGCAGCCGGAGGATGGACTTCTTCATATCTGTATGGCCGGATTCCGTCTTGGAAATACTCTCAGCGATAACGGAAGCGTAACCAGAGGCGTCTGCCATATTGAAAACGGAGCGCTGGTTGGCGTAACAGAGACTCATGATATTTATAAGACTGAGAACGGGGCAGAATCCAGAAACGCAGACGGAACAGCAGAAGAGCTGGATGTAAACAGCCTTGTTTCCATGAATATGTGGGGACTGACTCCTGCATTTATGGACGTGCTGGAAAAGGGCTTTGTGGAGTTTCTTCAGAATCTTAACGCAGCTGATATTAAAAAAGAATATCTTCTTCCGGAGATGATCGACCGTCTGATCAAGGAAGGAAAAGCAAAGGTTGATGTACTGGATACAAAGGATACCTGGTTTGGGGTGACCTATCAGGAAGACAAAGAAGTGGTGATCGCTGCTTTTGACAGACTTGCAAAAGAGGGCGTTTATCCGGAGACACTTTATAAATAAGCAGTTTCCCGTTGTGTCGGCACAATGGACTTCAAGGAGGAATTATTATGGGAAAATATTTTGGAACAGACGGCTTTCGCGGTGAGGCAAACGTGCAGCTTACAGTAGATTATGCTTTTAAAGTAGGACGTTATGTGGGCTGGTATTACGGGCGCGATCATAAGGCGAAGATCGTAATCGGAAAAGATACAAGAAGAAGCAGCTATATGTTTGAATACGCGCTGGTGGCAGGTCTGACAGCTTCCGGAGCAGATGCATATCTTCTTCATGTGACCACAACTCCCAGCGTTTCCTATGTGGTCCGCACAGAGGATTTTGACTGTGGAATCATGATCTCTGCAAGCCACAATCCTTTTTATGACAATGGAATCAAGCTTCTTAACGGAAACGGACAGAAGATCGAGGCTGAGGTAGAGGCAAGGATCGAGGCTTACCTGGATGGAAAGCTGGAAGAGCTTCCTCTGGCAACCGGCGAGGATATTGGAAGAACAGTAGATTTTGCTTCCGGAAGAAACCGTTATATCGGTTATCTGATCTCTATTCCATGCCGTGATTTCAAAAACATCCGTGTGGGTCTGGACTGTTCAAACGGAAGTTCCTCTGCAATTGCCAAAAGTGTGTTTGACGCTCTCCGGGCAAAAACCTATGTGATCAATAATGAGCCGGACGGAACAAACATTAATACCAACTGCGGTTCTACACACATTGAGGTGCTTCAGAGATTTGTTGTGGAAAAAGGCCTGGATGTGGGATTTGCTTATGACGGCGATGCAGACCGCTGTATTGCAGTGGATCACAGAGGAAACATTATCGACGGCGACAAGATCATGTATGTATGCGGCAAATACCTGAGAGAGCAGGGAAGGCTGAACGGAAATACAGTAGTTACCACGGTTATGTCAAATATGGGACTTTATAAGGCTCTGGAGCGCGAGGGAATCAGCTATGAGCAGACGGCAGTAGGGGATAAATATGTTGCGGAAAATATGCTGGAAAACAATTACAGTATTGGAGGAGAGCAGTCCGGACATATTATATTCAGCAAGTATTCAGCCACCGGAGACGGAATCCTTACTTCTCTGATGCTGATGGAGGCCTGCGTGGAGAAAAAGACCACTCTTTGTGATCTTGCAAAAGAAATGAAGGTTTACCCGCAGATCCTGAGAAATGTACGCGTTGCAGACAAAGTGGCAGCCAGAGAAAATCCAAAGGTAAAAGAGGCTGTGGAGGCAGCTGCCAGAGCGCTTGGCACAGACGGACGCATTCTTGTGAGAGAAAGCGGAACAGAGCCTCTGATCCGCGTTATGGTAGAAGCGGGAACCGAAGAGATCTGTGCGGAACATGTGGACAATGTGGTAAAGGTGATCGAAGCCGAAGGGCTTATTGTAGAATAAAAAGGATATACATGAAAACAGGAAAAATCGGACGGATACTGGCAGTCTGTATAGGAGCGTCTCTCCTTACAGGCTGCGGAGGTGAAAAACAGAATACTTACAGGCAGGCAGAAGAAAATCTGGAGCAGGGAAGTTATCAGGAAGCGCTGACAGGTTATGAGACTTCTGTTTCCTACAGCTATAAGATGGCGGAGTCTCTGAGAGGCGCAGGAATCGCAAAACTGCGCCTGGGAGATTATCAGGGAGCTGTGGAGAGCTTTACTCAGGCGCTGTCACAGAACCGGGTGAAAAAAAATCCATAAGGCAGGATCTGCTTGCATACCGTGCAACTGCACAGCTGAAAGCAGGGCTTCCGGATGATGCCATGGCAGACTGTCAGGCTCTGGCGTCTGATTATTCCATGAATGCAGATCTGTAGTTTTTTAACAGGCTGTGTGGCGCTTGCAATGGATGCCTATGATGAGGCGGCATCAAAATTTTGAACAGGCATACGGAGAGAAAGCCGATTATGACATGGCTCTTCAGATTTACGAAGCCTACCAGAGCAGAGGCATGGAGGCTGACGGGACACGGTATCTGGAAGCAATTCTGAAAACTGAGCCCGGGAATGCAGAAGATTACTGCGAGCGGGGCCGTATTTATTACTATATGCAGGATTATGAAAATGCCAGGAACGAACTGACAAAGGCTTCTGAAAAGGGAAGCGTGGAGGCACTCTCTTTGCTGGGAATGGTATGTTTTGCCCAGAATGATACTGCTGCAGCCAGATCCATGTATCAGGATTATCTGAATGCAGAAGAAAGCCGTAAGGCAGAGGGATACAACGGGCTGGCTCTGTGTGATATAGCAGACGGAGATTATCAGAGCGCACTGGTAAATATTGCCAGCGGACTTGAGGCTGCAGATACAGACGAGATGCAGGAGCTTTTATTTAATGAAATTGTTGCATATGAGAAACAGCTTGACTTTAACACCGCTTTTTCAAAGGCTCAGGAGTATATGAAAATGTATCCCGATGACCAGGAAGCAAAGAAGGAACTGGAATTTCTCCAGTCCAGGATCGCGCAGGAAAATGTAGAGGAACCTGCCCCGGAAGAAGGACAGGACACAGCTTCGGCAGAAGAACAGACATCCTGGGAGGGTTGATATGCAGTTGTATGATTTTAAGGAAATTCAGGAGCGGGTGATCCTTGTAGGGGTGCAGACTGATATCGGAGATGATGTGGAGGCATCCCTGGACGAGCTTCAGGAGCTGGCAGAAACTGCAGGAGCAGAAACTGCGGCAAAGGTCATTCAGAACAGAGAAGCAGTACATCCGGGAACCTATATCGGAAAAGGCAAAATTCAGGAAGTGAAAAAATCTCCTGACTGCTCTTGATGCAAACGGAATTATCTGTGATGATGAGCTTTCACCGTCGCAGCTGAATAATCTGGAGCGGGAGCTGGAATGTAAGGTTATGGACAGAACGCTGCTGATCCTGGATATTTTTGCGGGAAGAGCAGTGACCAGCGAAGGCAAGATCCAGGTGGAGCTTGCTCAGCTCCGTTACCGGTCCGCACGTCTGGTAGGATTAAGAGATTCCCTGTCCAGACTGGGCGGAGGTATTGGAACAAGGGGACCCGGCGAGAAAAAGCTGGAGACGGACAGACGTCTTATCCGCACCAGGATCTCGGCATTGAAAGCGGAGCTGGTACAGGTGGAAAAACACCGTGAGCTGATCCGCGGCAGCAGATCAAAGGGAAGACTGAAGACCGCTGCTATTGTGGGGTATACCAATGCAGGAAAGTCTACGCTTCTGAACACTCTCACAGGAGCAGGAGTGCAGGCAGAGGATAAACTTTTTGCAACCCTTGATCCCACAACAAGAGTAATGGAGCTTGATGACGGACAGCAGATCCTTCTGACAGATACCGTAGGGTTTATCAGAAAGCTGCCTCATCATCTGGTGGAAGCCTTTAAAAGTACATTGGAAGAGGCGAAATATGCAGATTACATCATCCATGTGGTAGATGCTTCCAATCCACGGGCTGAAACACAGATGCAGGTAGTTTATGAAACTCTGAAGGAGCTTGGTGTTTCCGGGAAAAAGATCATTACACTTCTTAATAAACAGGATCTTGTGCCTGATTCAGAGCTGCGTGATCTGCGGGCAGACTATACGGTAAAAATGTTCTGCCAGAACAGGCAGGGGACTGTGTGAGTTAAGAGAGCTGTTATCCCGGCTTCTGGCAGAAAGCCAGATTTATATTGAGGAGCTGTATGCTTATAAAGAAGCCGGAAAAATCCAGATGATCCGGGAATACGGGCAGCTTCTGTCTGAGGAATACAGAGAGGACGGAATTTTTTGTCCAGGCAAAAATCCCTGCAGAGTTTTTTTGTGAATGTTATGCCCCGGGACTGATTGTAACAGGAGCGCTGTAATTTTGGCTGTCCTGGATAACAAGGCAGGTTACATTTGTATAAAAAAAGTAATTTCCGGGTTTTGAAAAAGCACCGGAAAGCCTGTAAATACAGGAAAACAGAACCATCATATAGAGTGTGAAAGGAATGATCACACAATATATGGTGGTTTTTGCGGTTGACGGAACCTGTGACCTTTGCTACAATGTAATCTATCAGCAGAAAATAAGAGCGAGCAAAGCAAGGGAGGAAGAAGGACTTATGTTTCAGGTAGTAAAACGTGATGGGGAAATTGCTGAATTTCAGATGGCTAAAATTTCGTCTGCTATCAGCAGAGCATTTGATGCAAAAGAAAAGAATTACAGCAAGGATATGATCGATCTTCTGTCGCTGCGTGTGACAGCTGATTTTCAGGATAAGATTCAGGATGACAGGGTCACTGTGGAGGATATTCAGGACAGTGTGGAGAACGTTCTGATCCAGGCCGGCTACAGCGATGTGGCAAAGGCGTATATTCTTTACCGCAAGCAGAGGGAAAAAATTCCGAAATATGAAATCCACGATCCTGGACTACAAAGAAATAGTAAACAGTTATGTAAAGGTGGAGGACTGGCGCGTAAAAGAGAACTCTACAGTTACTTATTCAGTAGGAGGTCTGATCCTCAGCAATTCCGGAGCTGTCACTGCCAATTACTGGCTGTCTGAGATCTATGACAATGAGATTGCAGACGCTCACAGAAATGCGGATATTCATATCCATGATCTTTCCATGCTGACAGGCTACTGTGCAGGCTGGTCCTTAAAACAGCTGATCCAGGAGGGGCTTGGAGGTATTGAAGGCAAGATTACTTCTGCTCCGGCAAAGCATTTAAGCGTACTCTGTAATCAGATGGTAAATTTCCTGGGGATCATGCAGAATGAATGGGCGGGAGCTCAGGCATTTTCTTCCTTCGATACTTATCTTGCGCCCTTTGTCAAAGCAGATAAGCTGTCTTACCGTGAGGTGAAAAAAATGCATTGAAATCCTTTATTTATGGCGTCAACACTCCAAGCCGCTGGGGAACACAGGCTCCGTTTTCCAATATCACTCTTGACTGGACAGTCCCGGATGATCTGGCAGAGCTGCCTGCAATTGTTGGCGGAAAGGAAATGGATTTTAAATATAAGGACTGCAAAAAAGAAATGGATATGGTAAACCGCGCCTTTATTGAAACCATGATCGAGGGAGATGCCAATGGAAGAGGTTTCCAGTATCCGATTCCCACCTATTCCATTACAAAGGATTTTGACTGGTCAGATACTCTGAATAATCAGCTTCTTTTTGAAATGACAGCAAAATACGGAACGCCGTATTTTTCCAATTATATTAACAGTGATATGAAGCCAAGTGATATCCGCAGCATGTGCTGCCGTCTCCGTCTGGATCTTCGTGAGCTTCGCAAAAAAAGCGGCGGCTTTTTCGGCTCAGGAGAAAGCACGGGGTCTGTAGGGGTGGTTACCATTAATATGCCGAGAATCGCCTATCAGTCAAGAAATCCGGAAGAGTTTTACCGCAGACTGGACCATATGATGGACATTGCGGCAAGATCTCTGCATATCAAGAGACAGGTGATCTCCAGACTTTTAAATGAGGGACTTTATCCTTACACAAAGAGGTATCTGGGAAGCTTTGACAATCACTTTTCCACGATCGGCCTTGTGGGAATGAACGAGGCTGGGCTGAATGCAAGATGGCTGGGCTGTGATATGACAGATGAGCGTACCCAGAAGTTTACAAAAGAAGTTCTGGAGCATATGAGAAACCGGCTCTCCGATTATCAGGAGCAGTATCAGGGCGAGCTGTTTAATCTGGAGGCAACACCGGCGGAGTCCACAGCATACAGGCTTGCCAAGCATGACAGAAAACGCTGGCCTGACATTAAAACAGCAGGAAAGAGGGCGATACCCCGTATTATACAAACAGCTCTCATCTTCCGGTTGAATTCAGTTCGGATATTTTTGACGCTCTTGATATCCAGGATGAGCTTCAGACCCTTTATACATCAGGAACAGTATTCCACGGATTTCTGGGAGAAAAGCTTCCTGACTGGAAGGCCGCCGCTTCTCTTGTGCGGAAAATTCGCAGAAAATTATAAGCTGCCTTATTATACGATTTCTCCTACTTACTCTGTATGCAGCGAGCACGGATATTTTAAGTGGCGAGCACTTTACCTGTCCGAAATGCGGCAAAAAGGCTGAGGTATACAGCCGTATTACAGGCTATTACCGTCCGGTCCAGAACTGGAATGACGGAAAGGCTCAGGAATATAAAAACAGAACCCTTTATGACGTTGTGCTTTCTTCCCTGAAAAAAGTCCATACAAGTGTAGTCACAATGACAGAGGACGACGTAAAGGTACAGCCTGTAGAAACCCATAAATACCTGTTTACCACAAGCACCTGCCCAAAGCTGCCGCATGGCGAAAAAAATTGCTGGAGGGCGAGGAGCTGGAGATCATTGACGCAGAACAGAACCCGGATATGGCGAGACAGTTCGGCATTATGCAGGCGCCTACCCTGGTGATCACAGACGGAGAGCATCTGAAAAAATTATGTAAATGCATCCAACATACAGAAGTATGTGGACGAGGAGCTTTAATGTACAGGATATTTCTCGCAGAAGATGACGAGATGCTCTGTTCTCTGATAACAAAACATCTGGGAATCCTGGGGATATCAGGTAACGGCAGCGGAGGATTTCAGGGATATTATGGGAGAAATTTGTGCGTTCCGAAGCCCATCTGGTGCTTCTGGATCTGAAGCTTCCGTAATTTTAACGGATTTCACTGGTGTGAAGAAAATCCGCCGGGTATCGCAGGTTCCTGTTAATTTTTCTTTCCTCTGCGGCAGATGACATGAATATGGTTATGGCAATGACCAGAGGAGCAGACGAATTTTGTTGCCAAGCCCTTTAATCTGGAGGTCCTTTCTGCAAAGGTTCAGGCGATACTGAGAAGAACATATTCCTTTGGAAACAGTGGGAACCTTCTGGAACACAGAGGCGCTGTCCTGAATCTGGGAAGCGGAAATCTGAGCTATCAGGGACAGTCTGTAGAGCTTACCAGAAATGAACTTCGGATACTGAACCTTCTTTTTTCTCAGGCAGGAAACGTAGTTTCAAGAGAAGCGATTATGCAGATGCTCTGGGAAAATGATGATTTTGTAGATGACAATACTCTGACAGTAAATGTCAACCGCCTGAGACGCAAGCTGGAAGGAATCGGCCTTGAAAATATGATTCTCACAAGAAAAGGGCTGGGCTACATAGTGCAGTAACGGAGGACAGAAATGGCAGGGTATCTGAAAAAATATGGAAAACAGCAGCTTTGTTCCTGGCTTCAACCGGAATCATGGCAATGGTATTATGGCTGTATAACTGTCCTGATGAGCCGGTTCTTTATGGAAGCCTATTATGTATGGCTTTGTTCGCGGGAGCATTTGTGTATGGATATTTCAGGTTCCGCAGCAAAGCGCAGGTTTTGTCTCAGATTGCAAAAAGTATTCCTCTGGATCTGGAAAAGCTTCCTTTGCCCCAGGACAACAACGAGGCGGCGCTTCAGCAGATGATCCATGAACTGAACCGAATGAGGATGGAAGCAGAGGAAGCCAGGATGACCTCTTACAGAGAGATGGCGGATTATTATACCATGTGGGTGCATCAGATAAAAACACCTATTGCCGCCCTGAGGCTGCTTCTTGGAGAACAGCCTCAGGAAAATAAAACGGCTCTTGCAGAGGTTTTTCGGGTAGAAGAATATGTGGAAATGGTTCTGGGGTATCTGAGATCTGAGGATATGTCTTCGGATATGAAATTTTCAGAGTGCGATCTGGATAAGATCATTCGGGAGCAGATTCACAAATACGCGTCAGTTTTTATCGGGAAAAAGCTGCAGCTTGACTATGAGAGAACACAGGAAAAGGTTCTGACAGATCCCAAATGGCTGGGATTTGTGATCGGGCAGTGTATTTCCAATGCCTTAAAGTACACAAAGACAGGTGAGATACGGATTTATCTTTCGGAATCCCGTCCCCATACGCTGGTGATTGAGGATACGGGGGCAGGAATCAGCGCGGAAGATCTTCCGAGGATTTTTGAAAAGGGATTTACCGGATATAATGGAAGAACGGAGACCAGATCCTCAGGAATCGGCCTGTACCTTTCCAGAAAGATCATGAAAAGGCTGGATCATGGTATTTCCGTGGAATCAGAACCGGGAAAGGGAACACGAGTTTATCTGAGCCTTGGCCGCCGGAGGGCGGAGGTGTTTTAAACATCATTTTTATCAACCTTACAAAAATGTCACATACAGAGAGAAACTGTAAGCCAAAGTTATGGCATACGGTTTCTCTTTTCTGTATACTGAGGTTACAAAATAAAACTGCGCGCTGCACACAGGAAATGTCAGATATGGAAGTGAAAGGGGCGCGTATGACGGGAGGAAACAGAATCATGGCTTTACTGGAAGTAACAAATGTAAAGAAAATATACAGTACGCGATTTGGAGGAAATCAGGTTCAGGCGCTTGCCAACGTGACTTTTTCTGTAGAAAGCGGAGAATTTGTGGCGATCATGGGAGAATCCGGATCCGGAAAAACAACGCTTCTGAATATCCTGGCGTCTCTGGATCGTCCTACAGAGGGAGAAGTGCTTCTTGATGGAAAAAGCATTGTCCATTTAACGGAAAAGGAGATTTCCGCTTTCCGGAGAAATAATCTGGGATTTGTATTCCAGGATTTTAACCTTCTGGATACGTTCAGCCTCAGAGACAATATTTATCTTCCACTGGTGCTGGCAGGGGAGGATTACCGTGAAATGGAGCAGAAGATCCGGCCTGTTGCAAAGGCTCTTCGCATTACAGAGATCCTGGAGAAATATCCCTATGAGGTTTCCTGGCCGGACAGAAGCAGAGGGCGGCAGTAGCGAGGGCTCTGATCACAGATCCAAGGATTATTCTGGCAGACGAACCTACAGGAGCCCTGGATTCCAGAGCAGCAGCTTCTCTTTTGTCCATGTTTGGGGAGATCAATGATGCAGGACAGACCATTCTTATGGTAACACACAGCGCCCAGGCCGCAAGTCATGCCTCCAGAGTTCTTTTTATTAAAGACGGAGAAGTGTTCCATCAGATTTACAGAGGAACGAAATCACGTCAGGAAATGTATCAGATGATCTCAGATACGCTGACAGTTCTGATGACAGGCGGTGAGGCTTATGCGTAAAGGGATGTTTCTGAGACTTGCGCTACAATATTAAGAAAAACAGGGGAACCTATATTCCGTATATGCTTTCCTGTATGGGATGTATTGCAGTCCTTTATATCATGATGTTTATTGTCACCAGCCCGGACACTGTAAATATGAGAGGCGGCAGGGATGTGGCAGCCATTGTGAGCATGGGAGTCTTTATTCTCGGCGTTTTTTCAGTGATCTTTCTTCTGTTCTGCAACAGCTTTCTGATGAAAAGAAGGCAGAAGGAGCTGGGACTTTACAATGTACTTGGTATGGAAAAAAATGGCACATCAGTCATCTGATGCTTGTGGAAACAGTGTTCACAGGTATTGCGAGCCTGGCAGGAGGACTGGCGGCAGGAATCCTTGGAAGTAAGCTGGCGCTTTTGCTTCTTCTGAAAATCCTTCGTATTCCCGCAAAGTTTGGATTTTATATTTCCTGGAAAGGAATCAAGGTCTGTGCGGTATCCTATGGAGTGATTCTTGTACTGACACTTTTTAATAATCTGAGGCGGGTGCATTTCAGCCGGCCGGTAGAACTGCTGTCCGGAGGCAATGCAGGAGAGCGGGAACCAAAAAATGCAGCTTTTTTATGGCCATTGCGGGATTTGGCTGTCTGGGAACCGGATATTATCTGGCAGTTACCACAGAATCGATTATTGATGCGCTGGGAGTCTTTTTTATGGCAGTCCTTCTTGTTATGGCAGGAACATATCTGGTATTTACTTCAGGCAGTATTGTGATTTTGAAGCTGCTGCGCAGGAGAAAAAAGTTTTATTATAAGCTTCAGAATTTTACCAGTGTCTCGGGAATGCTCTATCGGATGAAACAGAATGCGGTAGGTCTTGCAAGCATCTGTATTCTGAGTACAGGAGTGCTTCTGATGCTGTCTACTACGGTAAGCCTGAATATGGGAATCGAGGATACTATCCGTTCTCAGTACCCTTGTGACGTAAATGTGGATTTCCACGGACATTCTCCGGAAGAAGCGTATATGGCGCAGGAGTTTATAAGAACGGAACTGGAAGAAAAAAATTATTCCGGTAGAAAGTGTGGAGTCTCAGATTTATCTTTCTCTCATAGGCGTTATGGAAGGAAACCGGTTAAATATGGACCCGGAAGCAGGACGGTCGCAGACACAGAACCTTGTAACTGTGGTGATTATTCCGGACAGCTTCAGTGAACAGGTGACAGGAGAAAAGCAGGATGTGCCTGAAGGCAGTCTTCTGGCTTACGGAACAGAAGAAAACAGCATTATTCTGGAGAACCAGGAATTTAAAATATCCGGCAGACTGAAAAAGCGCCCGGAGATCTCAGGTCAGCTGAGTATGGATTTTGTAAAAACTCTGTACTTTGTAGCAGATGAAAAAACCCTTTGAAAAAATTCAATCAGTTGCAGAATGAAGCGAAGGGCGGCGGATATTCCATTACATCCAGCATTGGAGTTCAGGTGCCGGGAGATGATGCGGCAGCCATTAAGTGCAGGCAGATGCTGAATGACAGTATTCAGAAGTTTAAAGAGCAGGGATATTTTGCTCAGGAACAGGATTATGTTTCCAGTCGTTCTTATGCAGAGGAAGGAGAAAACTTTTACGGGCTGAATGGAGGACTGCTGTTTGTGGGAATCCTTCTGGGCGGAGTGTTCCTTATGGGAACAGCGCTGATCATTACTACAAGCAGATTTCTGAGGGGTATGAGGATAAGGCGCGTTTTGAGATCATGAGAAAAGTGGGAATGAGCCGCAGAGAAGTAAAAGCTTCGATTCACAGACAGATTCTTATGGTATTTTTCCTTCCGCTGATTACGGCATGTGTCCATATTGGAATGGCATTTCCTTTGATGAAAAGGCTGCTTCTTTGGTGGGCATGTCAAATTACCAGGCTGTTTCTTATATGTACGGCAGTAACAGTGATTATATTTGCAGCAGTCTATGGCGTGATCTATGCAGTGACAGCAAGATCCTATTACAGGATTTTGGAAAAAGCAGAGTAAAGGAAAGATGGAAAAAGCGAGCAGATATGAGAGAATTCATATCTGCTCGTTTTCATGGGCTTCCCGGTAAATAGCGCAGGCTGCATGATGACGGCAGGTTTTGTGGGCGCAGTTCATAACATCCAGTTTCCTGCCGCTTTCGGTGGGAATATATTCGCAGGTGACAGTCTGCATGCTGTTGCAGGTACGGCAAAAACCGGAGAGATTGATTTCAATGATTTCCTCTTCCATGGAAAACCTCCTTAAAGTGTATACCTGTAAAAAAGGTGAATAAAATTTCATTTATCAGTATACACGTTTCTGGCGTGTACCGCAACGGAAAAAAGAACGCTTTCGGAAGGAGCGTTTTATAAAGAATATTGCATTTTATACATTGTATAATTTTAATACAGGGCAAAATGTCATGGCGGAAGGCGATTTGGAATATATTCTGACCGGATTACCGGGAACGGAAGGAGCAGCAATATCTGACTTCTGTTATCAGGGTTATAAACAGAAGATTTGTGAAAAAATACGCAAAAAACACATTATGCAGACAAAAAATTTCTGTTTACAATTCCACCGGAAAAATGTATAATCATACATAAATGAGGAGTGGAGATACAATGGAACAGAACACAAATAAACAACAGTTCATGCAGGGACTCCGGGATGGGGTTCCTGTTTCTTTGGGATATTTTGCAGTATCCTTTACCTTTGGAATGATGGCAGTTGCGGGAGGAATGTCTGTATGGCAGGCAACCCTTCTTTCTCTGACCAATATTACCTCGGCAGGCCAGTTTGCAGGTCTGGAGATTATTATTGCCTGCGGTTCTCTGTGGGAAATGGCTCTTACGCAGCTTGTGATCAATCTGAGATACAGTCTGATGTCTTTTTCTGTTTCTCAGAAGCTGCAGAAAAATATACCGTCAGGGCACAGATTTCTTGTGGCTTTTGGTATGACGGATGAGATCTTTGGACTCAGTATAAGCCGAAGTGGAAAACTGAATCCTTGGTATCACTACGGGGCAATGTGCGCAGCGATTCCGGGCTGGACACTGGGAACTTTTGTAGGGGCAATGGCAGGAAATATCATGCCGGGCTTTCTGTCCAGCGCTTTGAGCGTGGCTATTTACGGTATGTTTCTGGCGCTGATCATACCTCCGGCAAAGAAACACAGACCGGTACGGGCGGTAGTGGCAGGAGCCATGGCTATCAGCGCTGTTTTTGCAGTGGTTCCGGTGCTGAACAGGATATCATCCGGCTTTGTGATTATTTTTTACAACACTGATCGTAGCCGGGGCTGCAGCTTATTTCTGTCCTATAGGGGGACGGAGAGGAGGAAACTCATGAATCATAGTGTTTATGTTTATATACTGGTTATGGCGGGAGTTACTTATCTGATCCGTATGCTTCCGCTGGTGCTTTTTAAAATGGAGATTACAAGTCCGTTTGTGAAGTCTTTTTTGATTTTATGTGCCTTATGCCTGTCTGGCAGCAATTGACATTTCCGGCCATACTTACCGCGCCGTCTTCCGGAATGATTGCCGGGGCAGCAGGCCTTGGCGCTGCTCTGATCGCAGCATACCGGGAAAAAATGTCTTCTTACGGTAGCTCTCTGCGCCTGCGTGGCAGTGTTTGTGGCAGAGCAGATTCTTGGATTTCTGGGATAATATAAAATAAGTGGAAAGTCTTTGTCTGAGAGTGTGTAAGCTTTCAGACAGAACCATTTTTTACACCTTTATATTGTTAAAGTGATACGTAAGTGTTATACTTTAAGAAAATGGTATACCTGTTTTGGGCATAAGCAGGTCACAGGATACCGGGAAAATAAGGAACGGAAGGTAAAATGAATGAAAGAAAATTTGTTAAAGGAAACGCAGCAGGCTCACAATAAGCCGTTTTCCGGTAATATTGTTCTGATAGGCTTTATGGGCGCGGGAAAAATGTACGGTTTCTGAATACCTCAGCAGAAAATACAATATGGATACCGTGGAAATGGACCAGATTATTGCAGAAAGAGAAAAAAGTGAGCATTTCCGATATTTTTTCAGTGCATGGGGAAGAATATTTCCGGGATCTGGAAACAAATCTGCTTATTGAAATGCAGGCAAAGACCAACACAGTAATTTCCTGCGGCGGCGGTGTTCCCATGAGAGAGAGAAACGTAAAGGAAATGAAGAAAAACGGATGCGTGGTTCTTCTTACCGCTGCACCGGAAACGATTCTGGAGCGGGTAAAAGATAGCCATGACCGGCCGCTTCTGGAGGGAAATAAAACAGTTTCCTATATTTCTGAGCTGATGGAAAAACGCCGCGAAAAATTATGAGGCTGCTGCTGATCTGATCATTGAGACAGACGAAAATGCACTCAGGAAATCTGTGAAGAGCTGGATGCAGAAAATGGCAGGAGGACAGAAGATATGGAACAGAGAATAAAGGGAACAACAGGACTTATGATGCTGATCGGAAGCCCGGTAGGACATTCCGGTTCACCGGATATGTATAACTTCAGCTTCCGGTATCATAAACAGGATTATGCATATATGGCTTTTGATATTAAGGAAGACCAGGTAGGCGCAGCTTTGGATGCCATGCGGCTTTTTAAAGATGAGAGGAGCCAATGTTACCATGCCCTGCAAAAATGAGGCTGCAAGACTGGTAGACGAGCTTTCACCGGCAGCACGGATTATTGGAGCAGTAAACACCATTGTAAATGAGGACGGGAAGCTTGTAGGTCATATTACAGATGGAACTGGTTTTGTACAGAACCTGAAGGAGCATGGAGTTGAGGTAAAAGGAAAGAAAATGGTGGTTCTTGGAGCAGGCGAGCAGCTACAGCCATTCAGGTACAGTGCGCCCTTGACGGAGCTGCTTCTATTTCTGTTTTTAATCCTGATGATCCGTTTCTTGAGAGAGCTCATCAGACAGCGGAGAAGCTGAAAAAAGAGGCTCCGGAATGTAAGGTTCAGGTATTCTGCCTGGATGATGAAAACAGACTGAGAGAAGAAATTGCCCAGGCGGATATTCTGGTAAATGGCACTCTGGCAGGCATGAAACCCCATGAGGACACCACTCTCATTACAGATAAGAGTATGTTCCGCCCGGAGCTGGTTGTGGCAGATGTGGTATACAATCCTGAGGAGACAAGACTTCTCCGTGAGGCCAAGGAGGCCGGCTGCAAAACCATTGGCGGCAAGGGAATGCTTTATGGCAGGGTGCGGCAGCCTATAAACTGTATACAGGCCTGGACATGCCCGTAGAAGAATACCGTAAATTCCAGGAACAGCAGGGCTGATTACACATAAAATCTATAAGATATAAACAAGACGGACAACTCGCTGAGAGGATTTCACTTTATTCTCTCAGTCAGAGTGTGTCCGTCTTGTTATGTTTGCCGTTGCTGTACCTTTTATATAGAAGAAAGATCAATTTCGCCCTCGAACACTGTAGTTGCCGGGCCTGTCATGTAAACAAGATTTTCCTGGCGGTTCCAGAGGATCTGAAGATCTCCGCCCAGAAGTTTAACGGTAATAGGCACGTCCTCGTCAACCAGGCCGTTTAAGGTGGAGGCCACAGCTACTGCGCAGGCGCCTGTTCCGCAGGCCAGTGTTTCTCCGGAGCCTCTTTCCCATACACGCATCTGGAGAGTGCGTCTGTCAATGACTTTGACAAATTCTGTGTTGATCCTGTCCGGAAAATTAATGTGGTTTTCAAACATAGGCCCTACCTTTTCAATGTCCAGACTGTTTACATCCTCCATGTAGGTAACTGCATGAGGATTGCCCATGGAAACAGCAGTGATATTCCAGATAGTTCCGTTTACGTCAAGTGGCTGGTTGATCACCTGTTCTTTGTCTGATACGACAGGGATCATTTTTGCAGTAAGAATGGGAGAACCCATATTTACTTTTACAGAGGAGACTTTTCCGTCTTTGATATCAAGATCCAGATATTTAATTCCGCTTTTTGTATTAACAGTAATATTCTTTTTATGGACGATGCCGTGATCGTAGGCGAATTTTGCCACACAGCGGATCCCGTTTCCGCACATGGCTCCCTGCGAGCCGTCCAGATTATACATATCCATTTCGCAGTCTGCCACATCGGAAGGCTTGACCAGGATCAGACCGTCAGAGCCGATACCGAAGTGCCTGTCGCTGACAAATCTTGCAACAGCCGAAGGATCGGCAATGGTTTCTTCAAAGCAGTTGACATATACATAATCATTTCCAATACCCTGCATTTTTGTAAACTTCATAGAGTTCCTCCTCATTATGTACTATTTATACTCATTCCCGGATAACGGTATCAAGTATAGAGATAAAATGTTATGGTTTTGTGAAATCAGAATAAAAATTTCCAGAAATTTTATATCAGTTTATAAATATCAGGAAATGGTTCAAGGCTTCTTTTCAGGATTCCTGTGACCCGGGCGATCAGAATACCGTAATTTTAGTAACAGGAACGTTCTGATCCTGACAGCAGGCAATCCGGTATTTCATCTCTCTTTCATTCAGCATACAGCCGCCGCAGTGTACAACCAGTTTGTAATCCTTCAGATCATCAGGAAATTCTGTTCCGGAGGTGAAAACAAACTCCGGTTCTTTTTTTGTATAGCTTCGGATCCAGTTAGGGATTTTTACGGTTCCAATATCGTCACACTGACGGTGGTGAGTGCATCCTTCCGCGATCAGGATCTTATCGTTGTCCTGAATGTTGTCAAGAGCGGCAGCGCTCTGTACCACTGTGGCAAGATCTCCTTTATATCTGGCAAACAGAATGGAAAAGGAGGTGAGAGGAACCGTATCCGGGGTATCTTTTGACACCTTTGAGAAAACCTGACTGTCGGTGATCACAAGTTTCGGAGTGATTCCATGATTTCTGAAACTTTCCAGAGTGGATTTCAGCTCTGTATCTCTGACTACAAGAGAAAGGGCTCCTTTTTCCAGAACCGCGCGGATAGTCTGCTGCTGGGGAAGGATCAGGCGTCCCTTTGGCGCTGCCTTGTCAATGGGAACCACAAGGAGAACAAGATCTTCCGGGGCAATCAGATCCGCGATCAGTGGATATTTATGCGTTTCTTCAGGTTTCAGGGAAGCAAGCATTTCTTTCAGCTCATGGATGCCCCTGCCAGTTTTTGCGCTTACATAGATTTTCATTTGTTTTTTCCGGATTCCGAGGAAGCCGGAGAAGCGCTTTCGCCGGAAGCAGCAAAAGTGTCAGAATTACTTTTGATAGAATCAGCAGTGGAAAAAGCTTCCGTTTCAGAAGCAAGATCTGTCTTATTATAAATCCAGGA
>ENA-OPYU01000145-OPYU01000145.1-human-gut-metagenome-genome-assembly--contig:-NODE-145-length-27732-cov-3.017279_pt1 | contig 27732 bp, 38 predicted proteins | sample MGYA00242637_ERZ504482 | MGnify/ENA primary metagenome ERZ504482 (study PRJEB26092, sample SAMD00036237) | human gut metagenome | host: Homo sapiens | study: EMG produced TPA metagenomics assembly of... | reverse complement strand
AGTGGTAAATCTGTACTTTTGATTGATGCAGACCTTCGTAAATCCGTACTTATGGGACGTGTACAGGTTGAGGAAGAAGTGAAGGGACTGACCCACTACCTGTCCAAGCAGGCGAAACTGCAGGACGTTATCTGCGCAACCAATCTTCCCAAGTTTCACATTATTTTTTCCGGTGTTGTACCGCCGAACCCGGCAGAGCTTTTAGGAAGCAGACAGTTTAAAGACATGATCCGTGTTGTAAGAGATGTATATGATTACATTATCATAGATACACCGCCTCTTGGACGAGTAATCGACTGTGCAGTTGTGGCGGATTCCTGCGATGGAACTGTCATTGTAATTGAATCCGGCAGTATCAGCTACCATTTTGTACAGGAGATCAAGGGGCAGCTGGAGAAGACCAACTGTCCGATCATCGGTGCAATTTTGAACAAGGTAGATACTAAGGAATATGGTAAATACGGTAAGTATGGTAAATATGGCAAATATGGCAAGTACGGAGAATACGGAAAATATTGATCCGTCATTATTCGAGATTGTTATATGAAAAGATTGGAAATGGGCGAAGCGAATGAAAGGTATTTATGATATTCACTGTCATATTGTTCCGGGAGTTGATGATGGAGCGAAGGATCTCAAGACATCTGTACGCATGCTCCAGAAGGAATATGATGATGGTGTCCGCAACATTATTGCCACTCCGCATTTTCGATATGATATGTTTGAGCCGTCTCTGGAACAGGTTAAGAAGCAGTTCCTTCGTGTGAGGAAGGCTGCCGCTGAGATTGGAGAAGACGGTATTCAGATGTATCTGGGCTGCGAGCTTCATTCCAGTATGGATATGACAGACTGTCTGAAAAAAGGGGAAAGACTTACCATGTCAGGTTCCCGTTATGTGTTAACGGAGTTTCGGACTTCAGACGAAAAGTCCTATATCAGGGAACGGGTGCAGGCATTGATCCGGAAAGGGTATTATCCTATTATCGCACATGTAGAACGCTATCATTCGGTAGTAAAAAACGGTCTGGATTTTATTGATGAACTCAGGGATATGGGTGCCTATATTCAGATGAATGCGGACAGTATTATTGGTGAGGATGGCTTTATGATCAAGCGTTTCTGCAAGAAAGTAATTAAAGAAGAAATGTTGGATTTTGTGGGGTCTGACGGTCATGATCTGGCCAGACGAACGCCTCACATTGGCAAATGTTACGACAAAATTGAAAAAATGATGGGTACGGATTACGCGGATATGATTTTTATCAGCAATCCGGAGTGCATTATAAATAACGAGAGATTTTGACTTTTATATATGGGATGTCGTTGGAAACGATGTATCTGTTTAGAAAAAGTAAAGAAAATTACAGGGTAACGGAGAAGAAGAATGGAAAATCAGGTTACAAATAATAACGATGAAATTGAAATCGATTTAGGTGAGATTTTTCACCTGATTCTTAGCAGGCTGGGAGTGATTATTCTTTCCGGTATCATTCTGGGTGTGATTTCCATTATCGGAACAATGCTTTTTATCACTCCACAGTATGAATCTACCACGAAGATCATGGTGCTGAATAAACAGGACAGCAATACACTGACCAGTGCTGATATGCAGACCAGTACACAGCTGACTAAGGACTATGCGGAACTTATTAAGAGCCGTACAGTTCTTGAAGGTGTAATTGCACAGCTGAATCTTAATATTACCTATCAGCAGCTGCTTGGCAAACTGACGGTAGATACTTCTACAGACAGCCGTATTGTAACGATCATAGTATCTGATGAAGATCCATATACAGCAAGCGAGATGGCCAATGCTATCCGTGATATGGCAGCAGAGCACATTCAGTCAGTTATGGATATTGAGGCGGTTAACGTAGTTGACAGCGCAAACATCCCAAGTGAAAAAGCCAGCCCAAGCCTTGCGAAGAATGGTGTGATCGGTGGACTTTTAGGTGTTATCATTGCAATGGCGATTGTGATCATCATTTATCTTACAAATGATACGATCAAGGTTGAGGAAGATGTAGAGCGTTATCTTGGACTTTCTGTTCTGGGAAGCATTCCATATTCAGAGAAAGAAAGCAGATCCAAGAAACAGAAATCAAGAAAACGTCGCTGATGAAATTGAGTATAAGGAGCTGCAGATATGCGTAAATGGTTGATTGTTTTAATGGCGGCAGTGGCAATAGGAGCGACCGGAATCCTGGGATGGCTGTATATGAGGCAGGATCGCAAGGGACCGGAAATTACCATTGCAGAGAGCAAGAAAAAATCAGCTACACTTCGGATATGACAACGGAAGATCTTCTGGAAGGAGTAAAAGCTGTTGACAAGAGAGATGGAGATGTTTCAGCCAGCCTGACAGTTGAGAATGTTTATCCAAATGCAAAAAGGGGATGAAGTCACAGTTGTTTATGTTGCAAAGGATAACAGTAACAATGTAACAAAGGTAACTTATCATATGACTTCCGAGGGAAATCTTATGGGATTTACTTCAGAAACCAAAACTTCTTCTGACAATACAGATACAGATGCAGAAACGGATGAAGCCCTGCAGGATGAAAATGAGACTGATTCAGAAGATGAAGAAGAACCAGAAATGACAGAAGAAGAAAAAGCGCAGGAAAGGGAAGAAGAAAAGATTGACCAGCTGAACCCTCAGGATCCGCGTTTTTATCTGAATACTTACTACGTTGAAATTGCCAAGGGAACACAGATTGACAGACTGAGTTATGTCAAAGACATTCAAGACGATAAAGATTCAACAAGTGATCTTTATCGTAAGATTCAGATCACTGGAACCGTTGATGTGAATACTCCGGGTACTTATGAACTGACTTATTATGTTGTTGACTCCAATGGCAATGCTTCAAACGGAGCTGTTCTGACAATTGTAGTAAAATAATGATTACTGTGAACGGAGTGAACAGTAATCAATAGCGACTGCTGGTTATGAAAGAACCGGAAGAAAGATTCCTTTTTGACCATGCACATGTACATAGGAGCAAATATATGAGATCTACCATATGGAAGAAGACCCTTATCTGCCTTGGCGCGGTGCTGTTTCTGGAAAGCCCGGCTGTGAGTACGGCGTTTGCATATACAGTAAAGGCAGAGAATACGGATGCTGAAGCGGCCACCAGCAATATCAAGAGTATTTTGCTGATCGGACAGGACAAAAGAGAGGGAGAGTCCCGTCAGCGTTCCGATTCCATGATTCTTGCTACATTGGACAAGGATCAGGGTACTGTAAGCCTGACCTCTTTTATGAGAGATCTTTATGTTGCCATTCCTGGATATTCGACTACTCGTATTAATGCGGCTTACGCATATGGAGGAATGGATCTTTTGGACCAGACTCTGGAAGAAAATTTCGGAGTAAAGATAGATGGAAATGTGGAAGTGGATTTTGAAGTTTTCCAGGTTCTGGTTGACAAGGTTGGAGGAATAGATCTGGAGTTGACTCAGGCGGAAGCAGATTATATCTGCGGACGAGATCAGAGTGTTCTTTACCCTCAGCCTCTTCGAAGCGACTGGAATCTTCAGGAAGGAATGAACCATCTGGATGGAGAACAGGCACTTATCCATGCACGCAACCGTTCTATTGGAAATTCCGATTATCGGAGAACAGAGCGGCAGCAGGAAGTACTTATGGCTGCTTTTGCCAAGATAAAAGATCTGGGAGTTTTTGATATTGCAGGTCTGGTTAAGGATGTTCTTCCAATGGTTACTACGGATCTTTCTTTGTGGGATATAACCGGATATGCCATGGATGTGATGAACATCGGTACAGATGAAATTGCATCATACCGGATTCCGGAGGATGGAGCCTACACACCTCAGACGATTGACGGCATGCAGGTTCTGGTTCCTGATCTTGAGCAGAATCGGCAATATCTTCAGCAGATCCTGTATCACGCAGGTGAATAAGAATTAAAAAGAATTAAGACGGTTCGCACCACACGAACCGTCTTTTACGCTATAATAACGAAATAAAAGCAGCTGTTGAGTTCCTTTGCAGTTACACACTGTCTGCTGAACCATTATAAAAATAAATTATAGAAATATATAGACAGCAATCAGAATTGAAAGCGGGTGGAGGATAAGTGGAATTGCTTGAATGGATACATAATATTGATGCACAGATTCTGCTTTTTATACAGCAGTATTTAAGAAGTGATCTGTTTACCTGGCTGTGGAAGGGAATTACCTTTCTAGGAGACGGAGGCTGGTTCTGGATTGTTTTGGGGCTGCTCTTTCTTTTTCCAAAGAAGACAAGAAAGGCAGGTGTAACCGCACTTCTGGCACTAGCTATAGGGGCAGTGGTTACGAATTTATGCCTTAAGGATCTGGTAGCGCGTATAAGACCTTATGATTCTGTGGAGGGACTTGTGCCTCTGGTTGCCAGGCTGAAGGACTATTCTTTTCCATCAGGTCATACCTGCGCATCTTTTTGCCTGTGCAGGCGTATATTATAAAGCCTTTCCTGGAAAATGGGGAAAAGCAGCCATGGTCCTGGCAGTACTGATCGCTTTGTCCCGATTGTACGTGGGAGTACACTATCCTACAGATGTGCTGGCTGGAGCCCTTGTAGGCACTTTTAGTGCGTTGGCGGCGCTGAAGCTAGAGCACGCTCTAGTCAGATATTATGAAGAACGAAAAGCAAAATAAAGATAAGGGAGAATTTATGGAAGAGAAAAAAATCACAGACAGTCTGTCCATACGCAAAAAAGTGCGGTGGGTGCCAGTATCAGGGTGTGCCTTATTCCGCACAGCTTAAAAAGAAACAAAATCAGGTACAGGGGCTTTTGAAGAAGTTTGGGAATGTGAAGCCGGTAATTGGAATGAAAGATCCTTATTTTTACCGGAATAAAGTTCATGCTGTATTTGACCGTGACCGGAAGGGAAATATTATTTCTGGAATTTATGAGGCTGGTACCCACAGAGTGGTTTCTATTGAACAGTGTCTGATTGAGGATAAGAAGAGTCAGGAAATCATCCGTACCATTCGGGGAATGCTGAAGTCTTTTAAGATCAAAACATATGATGAGGATACCGGATATGGACTTCTGCGCCATGTACTGGTGCGTCGTGGCTTTTCTACAGGTGAGGTAATGGTAGTACTGGTGGTCGCCTCTCCTATTTTTCCATCCAAGAATAACTTTGTGAAGGCATTAAGAAAAGTTCATCCAGAGATCAGTACTGTGGTATTAAATATTAATGACAAAAATACAAGCATGGTTCTTGGCGAGCGGGAAATCGTGCTTTATGGCAAGGGATTTATCCGTGATACCCTTTGTGGAAAATCCTTCCGTATTTCACCGAAATCCTTCTATCAGGTAAATTCAGTGCAGACCGAAATTCTTTATGGAAAGGCTGTGGAATTTGCAGGGCTGACAGGGAAAGAAAAAGTCATTGATGCATATTGTGGAATTGGCACCATCGGTCTGGTAGCTTCTGGTAAGGCAAGAGAAGTGGTCGGAGTGGAACTGAATAAAGATGCAGTCAGGGATGCAAGGATCAATGCAAGAGAGAATAAGGTGGTAAACATATCTTTCCGCCAGGGTGATGCCGGTGAATTTATGGAGGCAATGGCAGAAGCTGGTGAAAAGGCAGATGTGGTATTTATGGATCCTCCCCGCTCAGGCAGCAGCGAGAAATTCCTGAATTCCGTAATAAAACTCTCTCCGAAGAAAATTGTTTACATTTCCTGTAACCCGGAAACACTTGCAAGAGACCTTAATTTCCTTACGAGAAAAAACTATATAGTTAAAGAAATCCAGCCTGTGGAAATGTTCTGTTTTACAGATCACACAGAAGTGGTGACCTGGCTGGAGCAAAAATAAGAAACTGTTGCTGTTTACAGGCTGTGTAGCAATGAAAATATATTCTGTAAGAAAAGGTATCCTGTCAGCAGGAAAAAGGAGGTACCTATGATGACGACCATAACTGGAATTATGGAGTGGGTTCTGGAGAATATTGCTGGTTTTCGCCATTGTAATTTTTTGAGTTTATTGGAGTTGCCATTATTATCTGGAGTGGAATTACCGGATTTATCAAATGGCTGAAACATGCCGGAGATACTGGTGTCTATCTGGCGAGGGGACTTGCCATGGGACTGGAATTTAAAATGGGAAGTGAGATTCTACGTACTGTAGTGGTACGTGAGTGGAAGGAAATCGGAATTGTAGCCGGAATTATTGCTCTTCGTGCAGCTCTTACGTTCCTGCTTCACTGGGAAATCAAGGAGGAAGAAAAAATGCGGCGGACATGAGGAATAGAGGTTCGCTGTTTATAGATGATATCTGCGGGTTTATAGGAGCACACATAAAGATTGATAAAGGTATAATAAACAATGGAAATGAAAGTAATTGCTCATATCAGAAGTGATTTTCCAACGAAATTTGGAATTCCCCATCAGAGCGGCAGAATACAGGAACTAAAGGCGGATATTATTTTTGAACCGGAATATCGGAACCATGAGGCATTTCGAGGGCTGGAAGAGTATACCCATATCTGGCTGATCTGGGAATTTTCACAGGCTGTCCGCAAGGAGTGGTCTCCTACAGTGCGTCCTCCAAGACTTGGGGGAAACGTCAGAATGGGCGTTTTTGCTACAAGGTCTCCTTTTCGTCCAAATCCCATAGGACTTTCCAGTGTAAGGCTGGAGAGCGTAGAGTTTTCTGAAAAGTATGGACCGGTGCTTCATGTATCAGGAGCGGATCTTATGGACGGAACACCTATTTATGATATAAAGCCCTATCTGGCTTACGTGGACAGCCATCCGGAAGCAGCGGGCGGATTTACCGATCAGATTCAGGATCATAAGCTGAAAGTAGAGTTTCCGGAAAAGCTTTTGAAGAAGATTCCAGAGGAAAAAAGAGAAGCACTTCTGGCTGTCCTTGCAAACGATCCAAGACCTGGGTATCAGAAAGACCCTGAAAGAAAATACGGAATGTCTTTTGGATCCTGGGATATTCATTTTAAAGTAGATGGAGAACAGCTGCAGGTATTGGAGGTATTTAACACTTTCACGAATTAAATCGAAAAAACCCTTGCAAAAAGTCGAATTTTTTCATAAAATGGAGAAAAAGTTTTTGAGGAGCATAAGGATTATGAGAAAAGTTGTAAAGTTTGGCGGAAGCTCCCTTGCAAATGCGGAGCAGTTTGAAAAAGTCGGAGATATTATCAGAAGTGAAGAGAGCAGACGTTTTGTTGTTCCTTCTGCACCAGGTAAGAGATTTGACGGGGACACGAAGGTAACAGATCTTCTTTACAGCTGTTATGACGCAGCTGCAAATGGCGGTGATTTTGAAAAGGTTTTAGAAGAAATCAAATCTCGTTATTATGAGATTATTAAAGGGCTTGGCCTTGCTCTTTCCATGGAAGAGGATTTCCAGTTGATCAAAGAGAATTTTAAAGCACAGATTGGCAGGGATTACGCCGCTTCCCGTGGAGAATATCTGAACGGCAAAGTGATGGCTGCTTATCTTGGTTATGAATTTGTGGATGCAGCAGAGGTGATCCGTTTTGATAAAAACGGAAATCTGGATTCGGAGAAAACAGACAAACTTCTGAACAAGCGTCTTTCCAAATGTGAGAATGCAGTTGTGCCGGGCTTCTATGGTGCAAAGGACGATGGAACTGTGACCACTTTTTCCAGAGGTGGTTCTGATGTGACAGGTTCTCTGGTTGCCAAGGCAATTAAGGCTGATATGTATGAAAACTGGACTGATGTATCCGGTTTCCTTGTAACAGACCCGAGAATTGTAAAGAATCCGGCTGTGATTGAGACCATTACATACCGTGAACTTCGTGAGCTTTCCTACATGGGAGCTACTGTTCTTCATGAAGATGCTATTTTCCCTGTAAGAAAAGAGGGAATTCCGATTAATATCCGCAACACCAACCGTCCGGAGGATAAGGGAACTTTTATTGTGGAGAGTACCTGCCGCAAGCCGAAATATACCATAACCGGTATTGCAGGAAAGAAAGGTTTCTGTTCTATCAACATTGAGAAGTCCATGATGAACAGTGAAATCGGATTTGGCAGAAGAGTGCTTCAGGTATTTGAAGACCAGGGAATCAGTTTTGAGCATGTTCCATCCGGTATTGATACCATGACAGTATATGTTCACCAGGATGAGTTTGAAGAAAAGGAGCAGCAGGTAATTGCGGGAATCCATCGCCTGGTTCAGCCGGATTTTGTGGAAATGGAATCTGACCTTGCCCTGATCGCAGTTGTAGGACGTGGAATGAAATCCACCCGCGGTACAGCCGGAAGAATTTTCTCTGCCCTCGCACATGCAAATGTAAACGTCAAGATGATTGACCAGGGTTCCAGTGAGCTGAATATTATTATCGGTGTGGAAAACCGTGATTTTGAAAATGCAGTGAAAGCAATTTATGATATTTTTGTGCTGACACAGATTTGAAATTGAGTGGATAGGTCACCTGTCGGCAGCATTCACATATATGAAAATCTGCTCATACGTTCAGAACGTCTGGTATTCATGAATTCGCTGATGTAAGCATGTACCATTTCTGGCTGTCGTCCGGGAGCTTTAATAGTAAAAGAATGAGATAAGAGCCGTAAATCAAAGGTAGTGTTAGAATTAATCTTTGATTTATGGCTCTTTTTGTATAGGAAAAAAATTTCGTGCCGTTTTATGATATTGACAAAACAGAACGTATGTTCTAAAATGAAACAAGAACAAACGTTCTGAAATTGAGGATAATAAAGAATGCGAAACACAGATTACATAAAAGGAGCTTTGTTACGGGATGATTATTCAGGAATCAATGACATTGAAGCGGAAGCTGGAGATTTTATCGGATGCCGCGAAATATGATGTGGCTTGCACATCCAGTGGTGTGGATCGAAAGGGAGATGGAAAGGGCATGGGAAACAGCATTGCTGCCGGAATCTGTCATAGTTTTTGCTCAGGATGGCAGATGTATCAGTCTTTTGAAGATCCTTTATACAAATGAATGTGTATTTGACTGTAAATACTGTATAAACAGAGCCTCCAATGATGTGGTGCGTACCAGTTTTACCCCAGAAGAAGTGTGTCGTCTGACTATGGAATTTTATAGGAGGAACTATATTGAAGGACTGTTTTTAAGTTCCGGAGTAAAGGAAAGTCCAGACAGGACTATGGAAGAACTGCTTTGTACAGTAAATCTTCTTCGTAATAAATATCATTTTCAGGGATATATTCATTTGAAAGCCATTCCAGGTGCTGCTCCTGAACTGATCGCCAGGGCGGGGTATCTGGCAGATCGCATGAGCGTGAACCTGGAACTTCCTACTGCAGACGGGCTTAGGAAACTGGCACCGCATAAGAGCAGGCAAACCATTCTTCGCCCCATGAAGCAGATTCAGCAGCAGCGAGATCAGAATAAGGAGGAATTGGTTCTGTACCGTCATGCCCCTAAGTTTGTACCAGCCGGTCAAAGTACCCAGATGATTATTGGAGCTATGGGGGAGAGCGATTATCAGATCGTGTCAGTAGCAGAATCTTTGTATAAGAACTTTGCATTAAAAACGAGTTTTTTATTCGGCTTTTGTCGCCGTAAATGAAGATAAGGATCTGCTCATGTCCTTATCAGGTCCGCCTCTTCTTCGAGAACACCGACTTTATCAGGCAGACTGGCTTATGCGGTTTTATGGTTTTCGGGCTTCAGAACTGCTTTCAGAGAAGCATCCGGATTTTAACCTTCTTCTGGATCCCAAGGCAGACTGGGCAGTGTCACATCTGGAGTTTTTTCCGGTAGAGATCAACCAGGCAGATTATTATGAACTTCTTCGTGTACCGGGAATCGGTTATACCTCTGCCAGAAGAATCATTGGGGCCAGGAGAACCCATTCCCTGGAATTTGCAGATTTGAAGAGGATTGGTGTGGTTCTGAAGCGTGCCTTATATTTTATTACCTGTAATGGCCGCATGATGTACAATACCAGGTTGGAGGAATCTTATATTACCCGTAATCTTCTGGATGAAGAGAACTGCCGGAAGCATGGGAATGAAGCTGCATTTCAGCAATTATCCCTCTTTGGAGATGAGATGGGAGCAGAAGACTGTATACAGAAAATACAAAGAATCATGTGGACAGAAAGGTGGGAGCTATATGAATCAAGAGAAAAGAATCCTGGTATGTGAGGACTCTATGGAGGGAATTTTTTTGCTGCGTCTATGATGGATGGAAAGAGTGTGCAGGCGGCTGTAAAGTGAGCATTCAGACCAGTTTTCCTGTAAGCATGGAATTGTTCACTTCTTATCGGGAGATTGCTACAGATCAGAGTAAGGCTGGTAAGGTTATGAGGACGATTCTTATGAGACTGGGAAGCGAGGTTTACGAACAGATTTGTCTGGCGGCAGCTTCAGCAGATGAAGACAGGGGAACTGCCATTTATTATGTGCTGCACCGGGCTTTTGGGGGAGGCAGATGCGAAAAACGTGTAATGGAGGCACTGGCAGATCCATATGTATCCAGGGTTGCGAAACTGGCACTCTGCGTGAAGCGGGAATATCACCATTATTTTGGGTTTGTCCGTTTCAGGGAGATTGGCGGAAGGTTTCTGTTGGCAAAGATCCAGCCGGGGAATGATATCCTGTCTCTTATGGCTCTTCATTTTTTCCAATCGCTTTCCCAATGAGAACTGGGTAATCTATGATGAGAAGAGGCAGAAGGCGTTGTGCCATGAGAAAGGGAAGGAGTGCGTCATGAGAAAAGAAGTGCGTATACAGGTGCCAGGGAGCGCCGTAGGGGATATGGGAGAGTACGAGGAACTGTGGCAGACATTTTGTGATAGCATATCCATTGAAGCAAGGAGGAATGAGAAACTTCAGAAGCAGATGCTTGCTTTGCATTTTCGGAGTAATATGCCGGAGTTTTCTGTGAAAGGATAGGCCGATAAGTAAAATTCGTGTTATAATGCTTACAGATAAGGTATCTTTGTTTGGACGGCAGCAGACCAGTAAAAGGCGGTAAATTGGAAATGGACAATCCGGTAACACGAATATCAGTAAGAAATCTTGTGGAGTTTATATTGCAAAGCGGTGATCTTGATAACCGAAGAGGTACTATAGACAAAGATGCTATGTTAAAGGGCAGCAGACTGCATCGGAAGCTTCAGAAACAAATGGGCGGAGACTACAGAGCAGAGGTTGCTTTGCGGATGAATTGCAGCTATGAGGATCTGGACATTCGGTTAGAAGGTCGTGCAGATGGAATTTTTACAGAAGATGAAGTTGTCTGGATCGATGAGATTAAAGGAATATATGGAAATGTGGAACAGATGGAAGAGCCTGTGAAGGTTCATAAGGCTCAGGCTATGTGTTATGGCTATATTTACGGTGTTCAGGAAGGCTTGTCGAAGATTGGAATCCAGATGACATATGCCAACCTGGAGACAGAAGTGGTGAAAAGGTTCCGGGAGGTGATCTCCATAGAGGAACTGAAAGAATGGTACCAGAAACTTCTGGATGAATATCATAAATGGCTCAGTTATCAGAAAAAATGGAAGGAAGAGAGAAATCATTCTCTTCAGAGCCTGGAATTTCCATTTTCCTACAGAGAAGGTCAGAGAAAGATGGTGAGCAGTGTTTACCATACAATTGGAGCCAGTCGTCAGATTTTATTCAGGCACCTACCGGCGTAGGAAAAACCATGTCTACCATTTTTCCGGCAGTTCGCGCTGTTGGCGAAGGGAAAGGGGAGACGATCTTTTATCTTACAGCCAAGACTATTACAAGAACAGTGGCTCAGGAAGCTTTTGAGGTGCTGCGGGAAAAGGGAATGAAATACAAAGTGGTGACCATTACAGCCAAGGAGAAGCTGTGTTTTATGGACGAAACCAAATGTGATCCGGTACATTGTCCTTACGCCAGGGGACATTTCGACAGGGTCAATGACGCTGTCTATGAGCTGTGGACGACGAAGAGCAGATATGACAGGGAGACTATCCGGGAGCAGGCAGAGAAATGGCAGGTATGTCCTTTTGAAATGTGTCTGGATCTGTCTGTGTGGGTGGATGCTGTAATTTGTGATTATAATTATGTGTTTGACCCTACGGTTCATTTGAAACGTTTTTTCGGGGAAGGTGCAGGTGGAGATTATATCTTTCTCATTGATGAAGCTCATAATCTGGCAGAACGGGGAAGAGAGATGTACAGCGCTTCTATTTGCAGGGAAGATGCTGTTCGGGTTCGAAAAGTTATGAAAGAAAGAGCACCCCGGCTTTACCGCTCCCTTGGAAAGCTGGATAAACAGCTGAAAGAACTACAGGTGGACTGTGGAAATTACCTCGTTCTCCCAGGCACGGGTTCCATAACTATGACGATTTAAAGGTTCAGGGAGAATTTGATGCTTTTTCTGGAAGCACATAAGGATGTGGAACTGGAAGATGAAGTAAGGAAGTTTTATTTTGATATTCGTAATTTCTTGAATATTGCAGAACTGATAGATGAGAACTATGTAGTTTATGCTGAGAATGGAGAAGATGGTCTGTTTCGCCTGAAACTGTTCTGTGTAAAATCCCGGCAGTGAACCCTAGGGGGGAATATCTGAAGAAAGGCCGCAGTGCCGTATTCTTTTCTGCCACATTGCTGCCCATGAGCTACTACAGGAAATTGCTCAGCAACAGGCAGGACGATTATGGAATCTACGTGGAATCACCGTTTTCACAGAAGAACCGCTGTATTTTAAATGCCGGCGATGTAAGTTCCTTATATAGTCGCAGGGGATATGAGGAATATCATAAAATTGCGGAATATATAGCAAAGACTGTATGGCAGCGCAAGGGAAATTATATGGTATTTTTTCCTTCTTACAAAATGTTGGAAGAGGTTTATGCAGTCTACGAAGAAGAATTTTCTGTAAACTGGGTGAAGTGTATCTGTCAGAACAGCTCTATGAAGGAACAGGAAAGAGAAGAGTTTCTTCAGGAATTTGAACAGAATCAGGAATCACTGGTAGCTTTTTGCATTATGGGTGGTATTTTTTCAGAGGGAATTGATCTGCTGGGAGAAAAACTGATTGGAGCCATTTTAGTGGGAACCGGATTGCCCCAGTTGGGAAATGAGAGGGAAATTCTTCGTTCTTTTTACACAGAAAATGGGGAAAATGGATTTGATTACGCCTATAGGTATCCTGGCATGAATAAGGTTCTGCAGGCTGCTGGAAGAGTAATCCGCACAAGGGAGGATCATGGTGTTATTCTCCTTTTGGATGAACGGTTCCGGCAGAGAGAATACAGCAATCTTTTTCCGGTGGAGTGGAATGACAGGAAAACGTGTACATTGTCAAATGTGGAAGCACAGCTGCAAAAATTTTGGGAGAGTATTCCGGACAAAATCTCTCACAAATTGTGACGTACATTTTGCAGAAAGCCTTCTTCAAACTCATTACAGAGTCTGTAAAAATATCATGGCAAACAAAGAGGTTGCATACAAAGCAGAAACAGGTTATACTGCCCTTATTAAAAGGAGAATAACATGAAAAAAGGCAAAAAAACCAGATGGCTGTATAAAGCAGCTGGAATGGCAGTCCTTTTGGGGGCAGCATTTTGGTGCAGCAACAGCGGGCTCCTGTTATGGAAGCCTGAAGTTCTGACTGTATTGGCGGAATCAGAAAGTAGCGGCAGCCTGTCATCTGTTACAGAGGAAGCTAAGATACTTCCTATTCCCAACAGTGATGGCAAATATATGTTGAAAAGTGACGGCTTTTACTGTCTGAATGAAGATGGTTCAGGAGACTGCGTTCAGGCTATACATTATTTCGACCATTTTGTTGTAGATGGAACAGTGTTTAATGGATATTATTATCACGACGAGACAGGAAAATTTAAAGCTTCTAAAGCACATCTTACAGCCATTTCACAGGAAGCACTCCCGAAAGCAGAAGATGGAACTGTGGAAGCAGGATGGACTTCGGGGATTTATGTGGTAAATAACCTTGGAAGGCTTTCCGGTACCGGAAGAGTTTGTATTCTAAAAGAAGAGATTGGACAGATAAAACTAGATGGCGGGTATTACGTTGACAGAAATGGAAGAGTGTGTCAGGAAGGTGGCATTTATTATATCCAGGAAATGAATGTGGGAGAAAAGAGATTTTCCGGGTATTATTATTTTGATGAATCAAGCGGCGTATTAGTGGAAGAAGCTGGTACTACACCAGAGGGCTTGACAATCCAAAAAGATGGCAGTATCAAGGAATTGACGGATCCGGGGATCAAAAATCTGAAGAAAGCTGTGAAGGAATTTACGGAAAATTTGGAAGGGGACTGGAGCGTCTATGTGAAAGATCTGAAGAGCGGAGAGAAGTTCTCTATCAATGATAAAGCCATGTCTTCTGCAAGTCTGATAAAAGCATTTACAATGGCTGCAAGTTATGAAAATATGGAAAAAATCAGGATAGCTGAGGGGATGCTTCTGAAAGCAGATTCAGCTAGTCAGATTGTGACAGACAAGCTGTTTCGGCTTATGGAGAATATGGTAACTTACAGTGACAATGAGTCTTTTAATGAAATGGTAAGGCTTCAGACTGCTTCCAATCAATTCAATGCAGGTGCACGTGTAATTAACAGGTATCTTAGGGAACAGGGTTATAAAGAGACAGCTGTGCTTCATACGCTTGCGCCTTCGAATACAGATCCGGAAGGGCTTGGCAGCAGTAATATGACCTCTGTGGAGGATTGTGGCACTCTGCTAGAGAAGATTTACCGAAGAGAATGTGTAAGTCCGGAGGATTCTGACCAGATGCTGTCTTTGCTTCTGAATCAGGATACCAGAACAAAGATTCCTGGCGGGCTCAAGGAATCTGTTCAGGTAGCGAATAAAACTGGTGAAAATGATAAAAGCCAGCACGATATTGGAATTGTCTATGGAGCCAGAACGGATTATATTCTATGCGTAATGTCTGAGAATGCAGGAAAGGAAGCAGATGCTGTTTCCAATATTCAAAGGATTTCTGCGATGGTTTATTATTATTTGAATTAGAGCATGTTTGAAAAAGGCTTTCTGCAAGATGTGCGTCACAATTTGTGGGAGATTTCGCCCGGATGAGGGCGCCGTAGCGGGCTACGGCAACCGAATTCGGGTGAAATCTCCCGCAAAGTGGGGCGTGCAGATTGCGGGAATGATTTTTTAAACACGCCCTAAGACTGTGCAGCAAACATTATTTATGTAATAGGAAAATCCTGCAAGGCAGAATCCGTTCCAGACTTGTACAAAAAATTTACTTTCCAGATTCGTAACAAAAAAGTTGCTTGACACTAATAAATTTTGCGATAGCATGAAGACAATAAAGAAAAATTGAAAGGAGATTTACACCATGAAAGTAGTTTATACAGAGAAGGCACCAGCAGCAATCGGACCATACTCCCAGGCAATGATCTTAAATGGAGTATTATTCACATCTGGACAGATTCCGGTAAATCCTGCAACAGGCGAGATCAACGGAGATACCATTGAGACTCAGGCAGAGCAGGTTATGAAGAATCTTGGCGAAGTACTGAAAGAAGCAGGAAGTAGCTTTGAGAAGGCAGTTAAGACAACATGCTTCCTTGCTGATATGGGAGATTTTGCCAAGTTTAATGAAGTATATGCGAAATACTTTGTAAACAAACCAGCACGTTCCTGTGTCGCTGTGAAAACTCTTCCGAAGAATGTTCTTTGCGAAGTTGAGGTAATCGCAGAAGTTTAATAGTACTGTCCACAGGAAAATGTGTCAAATGTTTTTGTATTTAAAGATATGCAAATATTTAGAATATATATTGTCAGGCCTTCTGGGGTTCAGCCCGGGGAGGCCTTTGTCATAAATGAAAAATTGTGCAGAATTCTGTTGCAACGCAGTCTGGAATGTCAGACAGAAATCCCTGGCATATTCAAACTGTTGACGGATTGCGTTTTTAGTTGGAAATCATGTATAATAGCGAACGATAGCATGGGGATTTTTGCTATGCAGGAAAATCCCTTTCAAGAAGAAAGGCAGGGACGAAATGTGGATAATCTTATGAAAGTGGGAATGGGATATGATGTACACAGACTGACAGAGAACCGGAATCTGATCCTTGGCGGTGTGAAGATACCGTGGGAGAAAGGCCTGCTGGGACATTCAGATGCAGATGTACTGATTCATGCGATTATGGATGCTCTTTTGGGAGCTGCAGCTCTTGGAGATATTGGACAGCATTTTCCAGATACAGATCCGGCATACGAGGGGATTTCCAGCGTAAAGCTGTTGGAACATGTAGCCTCTCTTCTGGAAAAAAAGGATATGGTGTAGGAAATATTGACGCTGTGATCATTGCCCAGAAGCCGAAGATGGCACCTCATATTCCACAGATGAAGGAAAACATTGCGAAAGCGCTGCATATGGAGCCTGACTGTCTGAATATCAAGGCTACCACAGAGGAGAAGCTGGGTTTTACCGGAAGAGAAGAGGGAATTGCTTCCCAGGCAGTCTGCCTTTTATACAAGAAATAATGTTGTTGTGCGCACAAGCACAAAATGCTGCAGAAGTCTGGAATTGGCAGCTGCGAAATAACATTTAGAGAAATTGACCGGAGGGAGAAATAAAATGAAGATTTTTAATACGCTGACCCGTCAGAAAGAGGAATTTTGTAACCCCCTTGAAGAGGGAAAGGTAAAAATGTATGTCTGCGGACCTACTGTATACAACCTGATCCATATTGGTAATGCACGTCCAATGATCATTTTTGATACAGTCCGCCGTTATCTGGAATATAAAGGATACGAAGTAAACTATGTATCCAACTTTACAGACGTAGATGACAAGATCATCAAAAAAGCAATTGAAGAGGGAGTTTCTGCAGAGGAAATTTCCCAGAGGTATATTGAAGAGTGCAAAAAGGATATGGCAGGAATGAACGTGAAGCCTGCTACTACACATCCTCAGGCAACTCAGGAAATTGACGGCATGATCAGCATGATCCAGACTCTTATGGATAAAGGATATGCTTATGCAGTGGCAGACGGAACTGTATATTTCCGTGTAAAGAAATTTAAAGAATATGGAAAGCTTTCCCACAAAAACCTGGATGACCTGCAGTCTGGATTCCGTGCACTTCAGGTATCAGGAGAGGACCAGAAAGAAGATCCGCTGGATTTCGTACTCTGGAAACCGAAGAAAGAAGGGGAACCATACTGGACTTCTCCGTGGTGCGATGGCCGTCCGGGCTGGCACATTGAGTGCTCTGTTATGTCTAAGAAATATCTTGGAGACGAGATTGATATCCATGCCGGTGGTGAGGATCTTATTTTCCCGCATCACGAGAATGAAATCGCACAGAGCGAATGCTGCAATGACAAAATTTTTGCAAGATACTGGATGCACAATGCATTCCTGAATATTGATAACCGTAAAATGTCCAAGTCCCTTGGAAACTTCCGTACTGTGCGTGAGATCAGCGAGCAGTATGACCTGCAAGTGCTTCGTTTCTTCATGCTGAATGCACACTACAGAAGTCCGCTGAACTTTAGTGCTGATCTTATGGAGTCTTCCAAGAATGCCCTTGAGAGAATTACAGAGGCAGCAGGACGCCTGAAAGACCGTAAGGAGAAGGCATCTGCTGTTGAACTTACTGAGGCTGAGGAGAAACTTCTTGCAGAGGCAGAAGGATATGTAAAGAAATTTGAAGAAGCAATGGAAGACGATTTCAACACAGCTGATGCGCTTGCAGCTGTATTTGAACTGGTCAAATTTGCCAATACAAATGTAACAGAAGAAGGCAGCGCCGCTTTTGCAGAAGGAATTCTTGAAATTCTTGTGAAGCTTTGTGATGTGCTTGGACTTGCTGCTGTGAAGAAAGAAGAAATTCTGGATAAAGAAATCGAAGATCTGATTGCAGAGCGCCAGGAGGCAAGAAAGGCAAAGAATTTTGCAAGAGCAGATGAGATTCGTGATGAACTCCTTGCAAAGGGAATCATTCTTAAAGATACACGTGAAGGAGTAAAATGGAAACGGGCTTAAGTGAATTAAAAGAACTGTTTGAACTGAAAGACAGGGATCTGCGAACCTATTCCCCGCTGACACTGGCTTATATTGGAGATGGTGTTTATGAACTGGTGATCCGGACAATCCTTGTTAAAAAAGGCAACTGTCCGGTGAATCAGCTTCATAAAAAGGCCAGCAGCCTGGTAAAGGCAGGAGCGCAGTCAAAGATGATGGAGCTTCTGGAACCTGATCTTACAGAAGAAGAACTGGCTGTCTATAAAAGAGGCAGAAATGCACATTCCCCTACAATGGCCAAGCATGCTACAATGGCAGATTACCGCAGGGCTACAGGCTTTGAGGCACTGATGGGATATTTGTACCTGAAAGAAGATTATTCCAGAATTGTGGAACTGGTGAGAAAAGGAATTCCGGAAGAGAATTTATAAAGAACAACAGCAATGATTTTACAAAGGCAATAAGAGACAGGAGGCTGCAAATGAGCGAGCAGATTGAAGGAAGAAATGCGGTATTAGAGGCATTTCGCTCAGGAAAATGCGTGGACAAGCTTTTTGTTCTGGACAGATGCCAGGATGGACCAGTACGCACCATTATCCGTGAGGCAAGAAAAAAAGATACGATCATTAATTTTGTACAGAAAGAGCGTCTGGATCAGTTAAGCGAGACAGGCGCCCATCAGGGCGTGATCGCGCAGGTGGCTGCATATGAATATTCCACAGTTGAGGATATTTTAAATAAAGCAAAGGAAAAAGGAGAAGCACCTTTCATTTTTCTTCTTGATGATATCGAAGATCCCCATAATCTGGGAGCTATTATCCGTACTGCCAACCTTGCAGGCGCACATGGTGTTATCATTCCGAAAAGACATGCGGCAGGGCTTACATCAACAGTTGCAAAAACTTCTGCAGGGGCTTTGAACTACACACCAGTTGCCAAGGTATCTAATCTTGGACAGACCATCGAAGAGCTGAAAAAAGAGGGTATGTGGTTCGTATGCGCAGATATGGGCGGAGATCTGATGTACAATCTGAATCTTACCGGTCCTATGGGTGTGGTAATCGGAAATGAGGGAGAGGGCGTGAGCCGTCTTGTAAAGGAAAAATGTGACTTTGTGGCAGCTATTCCTATGAAGGGAGATATTGATTCTCTGAATGCGTCTGTTGCAGCAGGAATCCTTGCCTATGAGGTGGTTCGCCAGAGAATGAAATAAAATCCGGAGGAAATATGGGAAAGTTCGATGGTGTAAGTGATGAAGAACTGATTGCCCGTCTGCGGGCTGGAGAGACAGCCATAGAAGATTATCTGATGGAGAAATATAAGGGGCTGGTGCGTCAGAAAGCCCGGGCCATGTTCCTCATCGGAGGAGATACAGATGACCTGATTCAGGAAGGAATGATCGGTTTGTTTAAAGCAGTCCGGGATTTTCAGACAGATAAGGAGGCATCTTTTGCAACTTTTGCCAGAGTGTGTATTGACAGGCAGATATACAGTGCCATTCAGAATTCTAACCGCCAGAAGCACCAGCCTCTGAATTCCTATGTATCGTTGAATCAGGAGGATGAAAGCAGTCCAATCTGGGAACTGAGCGTGGAGAATCCGGAATCTATCATTATTGATCAGGAGACTACAGAGGATCTTCGGAAAAGAATTTCAGATTATTTAAGTCCTATGGAAAATAAAGTGCTGGATTTGTATCTGAAGGGAAAAGGATATGTGGAAATTGGAGGAATCCTGAATAAATCTCCAAAATCTGTTGATAATGCTCTGCAGAGAATCCGATCTAAAATCCGCGAGGTTATAAGCTAAAGCCTTTTTCAAACATGCTCTGATACAGGAAATAGAAAAATTCTATTTCCTGTATTGACTTTTTTCAAAAAAGCATGTTATCATATCAATTAATCAATGCGTCACAGAAGACGCGTCAATTTAATCTTTAATTCAAATTTGTTAATTCAGTTATTAAATTCCATTTAATTAATTATTGTACCTTAGAAATTGTTAAAATATTAATAATTGTAGTTTCTATTTATTTCACTGATCTCAGATATATTTATAAATCAAATCTTTTATTCTTTTACTATTTAATTTTCGAAAAAATCCCTAATGACAGATATGACCGTTCTGGTTCTTTGTAAAGGAGGTGGTACCCATGTGCTGATTTTATGGTTACTGGTCTTTTTGAGCAGTAGCTGTTTTGCAGCAGGTCTGCAAAATAACAGAAATTCCAGGAGGAAAGGAGTAAGCAGGAACGGTTCCTGCCGTGATTGATCCATGAGAAAGAAATGGATGCTGTTTGTACTAGCGTTCTGCCCTTTTGGCGGGAGCAGCAGGTTCTATGGTGTATGCCTATTTAATTGACCGCCAGGAAACTGTTAACAGGATAAAGATAGTGGAGAATAAGACACACATTGAAGAAGAGTTTGATCCTCCGGCCGATCCTGGACCAGGATCGGTCATAAAGAAAAAGCCATGTATTGTAAATGATTCTGTGATTCCGGTATATGTCCGGGTCAGGGTAGTATTCAGCAATCTGGATGCACAGGCGCAGTGTGAGCCTCTTAAGATAAAAGACAGTTGGAAAACAGGAGAAGACGGATACTATTATTATCAGAAACAGCTTCAGCCAGGACAGCGAACAGATACGGTTTTTGATAATATTGTTATAAAAAACACAGTAAAAAAGAAGATTTAGTTCCATTTGATATTCTTGTGTATGAAGAGTCGGTTCAGAGCGAAGGATTTTCTTCTCCGGAAGAAGCCTTTGCAAGACTGTAAGGAGGTGCACATGAAAAAAATGAAAAAGGCAGCACTGATCTTTGGAACCGGGTTATGTCTGGCTGTGGGAACTGGCGGCACACTTGCTTATCTTGGTGACACAGGACAAGTTGCAAACAGGCTGACATTTGCCGGGGAAAAAGGCCTGGATGCAGTTCTTACAGAGCCGTCCTGGAATCCACAGAAAGGATTACTTACTGTTCCAGGTTCTTCTGTTGCAAAAGATCCTCAGATAACCAATACATCAGAACTGAATATGAATGAGCTTGCAGCATTGAAATGTGAGTTCGTTTACAGTCAGAATTGCCCGGATAAGAGCAAAAGAGGAAAAGTCTTAAGCGTTCAGGATATGGAAAAAGTAGTCCAGGTTTATACCATTGATTATAACAGTGATGATGCCGCTAAAGGAGAATGGGTGCGATTTGCTGATCAGAAAAAGACAGACCCTGTACAGTATTTTACTACTCGAAAGTTTTGAAAAGGAACCTGAATGGTACAGGAGAAACAACTGTTCCTCTATTTACAAAGGTCTGGGTGGATAAAAAGGTAAATAACCGCAGGCAGACCTGGATTCAGGAAATGGGCGGGGTGGAAATTAAGATTTCCGGACAGATTCTTCAGCAGATGACAGGAGAAGAATATTTTGGTCTTAACAATCCAAAAAGTGCGTATGAAGCAGGATTGTTTCATTTTTAATGAGAGAAAGGAAGAGAAAATATGAAAATGAGCAGAGGAAAAAGAAATGTATTATTTGCGGGAGTACTTTCATGTGCCATGTTATTTGGAATTGGAAACACAATGGCTTATTTCACGGAAAATTCTGTGCAGACCAATGTTTTTACCACAGGGGACCTTGATATTGGTCTGAAAGAACCGGACTGGGATCCAAATGAAAACGATGGAAAGAATATGTATCCGGGATACACGGTATACAAAAATTCCAACTGTAAAGAACATCACCTCCGACAAAAAAGCGGGGAACGAGCCCTGTTATGTGAGAATGAGTGTGGACATTCTGAATAGTCAGGGGACACCGATCACAGACGATCAGGCGTTGAATCTGATTTATAAAACCATTTATTTTGATAAGACTTTTACCGGTGGATATGACCAAAAAAGAAGGTAAGGCTACCGGACTGATTCAGGATAGGATTCCTGGCTACAACCTTGCACAGCTGGCAGCCTATCCAATGGTAAATCCATTGTGGACAAAGGACACGGCACGCTCCACTGCTTCAAAACTTGTTTTCAATTATATGGGAGCAAAAGGGGATGGAATTTTAAATATTGGAGAGGAGTCTACCCTGTTTACCAATATTGCGATTCCTACAGACTGGAACCAGACACAGATGCAGAAAGTTGGAAATTATCAGCTGAAAGTAACAGCACAGGCAATTCAGAGCAAAGGATTTGCTACCCAGTCAGAAGCTTACCGCATGTTGGATGAAGAAATTAAAGGAGGAACCTTGCAGGAAATAAACCGCGGCAGTGAGAACTGATCAGAAAGGAAGAGATACCATGAAGAAGCATAAGTGCACAAGTATCTGCATAACTGTGGTGGCAGTACTGCTGCTTGCATGCGGTACTGCGCTGGCTGCCTGGAATGTATCTGAATATGCAGTAAATCTGCTGTCCATGTCCTCTTACAAAAATTCCATACAGGAAAATTATGTAAGGCCAGATCATGTAGATCCGGGACAGAAAGTGGTGAAAGAGGTAAATATAAAAAATGAAGGAACTGTGGATTCCTTTGTCCGGATAAAAATTGGAAGAGTGTTTGGGAGTATCAGTGAAACCGGTCAGTTTCTGGAAAATCGGGAACTGGATCCTGAGATGATCGAAATTCATTACAACACCGATCTCTGGAAGCTGTGTGAGGACGGCTACTGGTACTATAAGGATGTATTGCCGGCAGGAAAAACCACGAAAAAGCCTCTGATGGACAGCTACTATCTCTCTGAAAAAGCAGAACAACCTTATAAGAACAAAGAGGCAAGAATTATTGTAAATCTGGAGAAGTATACAGGCAGAGAGCGGCGAAATGAAAGCAATATGGGGAAAAATGAGAAGGATCTTGGAATTACCTATCAGCCATGTACTTGCGAAGTTGTTACCAGTGTGATTTTTGACAAAAATCATAAGCTGATCATTGGCGGCGAGAAAACAGATCTGTTTGCAAATTTTAAGAAACTGCAGCCTGGATGTACAAGAAGCCAGACAATAAGGCTTGCTAATAACTCGGATTTAAACATTAAGATGAGCCTTCGGGCGGAAGCTGCCAAACAGAACAAGTACAGCAAAAAGAATCTGGAGCTGATACGGAAGCTTCTTACCAGTTATGCAAAGATTGAAATTCTGGAGAACAATAAAGTTCTTTATCATGGAACTGTAGATGGAAATCTGACGAAAAAGGCTGGAGCATGAAAAAAGACATTTCCCTTGGTGAGTTTAAACCAGGAGCAGGAAAAATCTGATTGTAAAATTGTCTTTAAGTGAAGAGATGGATAATGAATATCAGGAACTGTTGGGAAAAGTGAAATGGGTATTTTCTGCGAGTCAGGCCTCTTCGGATTCATCTTCCGGTCAAAATGGAAATGGTGACCGGGGGCACAATGACGATGAGAACAATGGAGATGACGGAAATAACGGAAATAACGGCGGAAGTGGAAATAAAAGCGGAAATGGAAAGTATGGCGAAAACGGAAACAGTGGTGGAAGTGGATACAACGGTGGAGGGGAAAGCTTAAATGGAGCAGCAGGAGAAAAAGTGTATGCAACTGCGTCTGCAAGCCCTAAAACCGGAGATAACACAAATCTGCTGGCAAGATGGTTTGCGCTATTTGCAGCTGCGGTGGTTCTTGCAGTAACTGCAAGAAAACTGTACAGAAAGGAAAAAGACAGATGAGATTAAAAATCTGGGGAAAAGGTCTGTTGAAAATCATATGGGTGAATTTTTTGTCATTTTGTTAGTCGGACTTTCGTTTCCCCAGATATATGGCATGAAATGTTACAGCGTAATGTCTGGAAGCATGAGCCCTGATTTGCCAGTTGGAAGTGCCATATATGTGAAGGAAAAGGAGCCGGAAAAAGTAGAAAAAGGGGAGATCATTACATTTACCACAGAACAAGGGAGAACAATGATTACACACCGGGTAGCTGAAAACAATAAGGAAAAGCATTTTTTTGTAACAAAAGGGGATTCCAATCAATATCAGGATACAAAACCGGTAAAGTGGGAAAATCTGCAGGGCACGGTTGTATTTTGCATCCCTTTTGCCGGATATGTGCTGAACTTTACAGGAAGCAGAACGGGTAAAATTGCGGCAGTCTTTTTCCTGTTTGCAATTTATCTGGCAACAGAAATTTTTGAAGGGCAGACAAAAAGGAGAGTGAGATAAGTTGAGGAAAAAAAGAAGCTTTTTGGCAGTTATGGGGCTGCTTGTCGGAACTATGTCTTTTGCCGGGGGAACAGCTGCGTATTTAAGCAAATCTGCCGGCGAAGTAAAGAATGTTTTTACGGCAGGATCTGTAAAGGCGCAGCTTACAGAAGCCCACTGGGATACGCAAAAAGCGTCAAAGGTTTATCCCGGTCAGATCCTGGAAAAAAGATCCGGTTGTAAAAAATATAGGGGAAAAACAGTGCAAATGTTTTTCCTGGAGGTAAATGTTCCTATGAGAAGTATAGCTGTTCTGGATGGCAGTACAGGCAGAAAAACAATAAGAGAAAACAGAGAATTGTTTACATTTCAGGCAGACGAGACGAAGTGGACTCTTCTTTATCAGGAGAAAACCTCAGGAAACAAAAAAGTATATTTACGGCTATAAAAGTGTTTTAAACCCAGGAGAATCCACTACACCGCTATTTCGAAAATCTTGCTGCTGTTTCCTATTTAGAGGGGGAATTGGATGCAAGTGTAAGCTATGATGTACCTGTGATTGCCAGCGTTATTCAGGAACAGGATGGAAGCAAAACCATGAAAGAAATCTATCAGGAATATTTGAAACAGGCTGATATTGACCAGAAGGAGGCGAGGGGATGAGAAAAAGAAATCTGAAAAAAACTATATTGGCCGCGGCTCTGGCTGTGCCTGTAGCGTTCTCCTATCCTGGCTGGGCAGTAAGGGCACAGGAAGATGAGAAGGTGTCAACTGAAACGGAAGCGCAGGAAGTAATGCAAGACAATACAGCGCCTGAAGAAGCTGAATGTGAAGAAAATCCTGCTCATGATGAAATGGATGGGGCAGAAACAGATAGTACAGAAACAGACAGTACAGAAGCCGATAGGAATGTTTCAGAAGAGGAGAAATTTTTTCAGAGTGGACTGATTGCAAATGAGGATGGAGAATTTTTGTCTTCTTTGGAGGAAATGGAAACTTCAGGAGAGGATTCCATGTTTTTTCAAGATGGTCTGGAAGTGCTTGAAGATGGCAGCACAGATGACTTGATTGATGCATATGTTGCTCCGGAAAATTATGCACAGGAAGGAACTCCTGTAAGAGAAGGAAAGGGCGGTTTTACCGCTGTTGCAAATGGAAGTACGCTTTTCAGCAGCAAATATACAAGACTTGGCTGGAATGCGGATACCCAGGTTTATTCATGGAACAATGCAGGAAATGACGTTATTTCAGGAATGAAGCAGGGAGCAATGGTAGAGGGACCGTATTTTGTTCCACTTAATAACAATGCAAAAGGAAAATTTGGTTTTCGTGTTACACATGTAGGATACAATAAAGAAGCAAATACGAAGGTAGACCTTCTTCTTACCTGTAATAATTATCAGGATTATACCTACGATTACAAGGGAAATAAAATAACGGGAATTTATCCTATGTTTGGTGTCAGCAATTCAAATGAATTGTGGATCAGCTTTAAGGATGAGCTCTCTGCACAGGAAATCAAAATTGATATTGTAAAAAGCGGTACAGATATTCCGGTTGCAGGCAACTATCGTTTTCGATGGCTGGATATTGATTTGTACCAGAGATTTGGAATCAATCTTCAGAATGGTTCTATAGGACACCGGTATGCGACAACTGATTCTGTAGTAAATGTAGTGAAGAAAACTTTATTTTCCAAAAACTTTGAAGTTCTTACCGCACCGGCACCTGCCGTTGACGGAGAGATTCCGCAAAATACAGTTGTTTATGAGCTGGACAATTCATCCGGCTTCTATCTGGCAATTCTGCGGCCTGGTTGCGGAGCTTATTCTATTGAAACAGCAAGCAGGATCAAAAGTGTATTTGCTGATGTACAGACTGGAACCTGTAAAACGTCTGCCGGACTTAACTGGGATGCGAAAGGCTATGGTCCGGTAGAGTATCCTGGCCTTGTAAAAAAGACTGGAAATACACTGGCTTCCCAGGGAACGTCAAACACCTTGTCTGACAGTACCTCGGAATTTTATTATACCTTGCAGACAGATATCCCGGAAGAGCATTCAGCGTATTATTACAGCTCTTGCGAAGTCAGTGATACCCTGCCGGCAGGAGTCGATTTCGCTGGTTACGCAGCTGTAAAGATGCTGCCTTCAGAGAATGATGTAACCTCATGGTTTAGTATTTCTACAGATGGGGATGTGATAAATTTTCAGGCTACACAGGCAGCATTGTCACAGGCGGACTTTTATGGAAAAACATATGAGTTTCAGATAAAAGTGAGAATGGATCCTACTGAAATAACACCGGTTTACAGTGGTGACAGTTACCGTTATGAGGTAAAAATAAGGCTTCGATTACCTGTCAGCATATAAATGGGCTCGCAGGAACTTCCTGGTCAGATGAAGTGACTACAGATTGTACAAGATATAAAAACAAAGTAGTGAATGCTTCTGTAAAGAAGTATACTGCCAATTTGCAGGATGGGGTATGGAGAGAAGACCTTCTTCTTCCAGGTCCGGACAGTGAGTATAAATATAAACTGAATATAAATGTGCCGGATAATGAATTTGGCGGGTATATGACCAGAATGGAAATTGCAGATACATTGCCTGCGGGAGCAGAATTGACAGCTGCAACAGCGGAGGTTTATGAAAACGGGCAGAACAGAGTGGATGGACGGTTCCAGATATCTGTAAATGGAAAGAACATTACCTTAAAGGCAACAGAAGCTGCTCTTGGTGACAGAGGATTTTATGGGAAATCCTATGATGTGAATTTTTAACGCCAGAATGGTACCAGGAGAGATTTCCTGTACTTATAACGGAACTGTAGCTTCTTATGTGACCAGCAATCATTTTACTGTTACGACACAGCATAAAGGAGACTCGCAGGCTGTAACAATTACCTCGAACAATGTTGCAGATAGGGCAAGCGTAAACAGAACCGAACCAAAGAATCCTCAAAAATGGATTCTAAGGGAAAATCAGAGAATAGTTACTGCAGAGTATAATGGCAGAGATTTTGAAAGTGTGTTTGAAATTGTTCAGGAAATTCCTTCCAATAAAAGAGAATGGAAAATTTCCAAATTTAAAATCCAGGATACTTTGGCAGACTGTTTTGAACTGAAAGGGGTTCAGATATATCTTGATCAGACAGTAGAAGCTTCATTTGGCGCTTCTGACAGTGTACGCGGAGATTGGAGTCTGAATGTTGCTGGAAATTCGATTACCTTGTCTTCTGTGGCAGAATTGCCAGAGCGCTGTTATGGAAAATCCGTGCGTCTTTTACTTACTGTTGGATTGAAGAGTAACAGTGACTTACAGCAGTACTATGTAGCAAATCAAAATCCGGATGTACTGGAAGCCCATATATACAATATTGCTACAAGTACTTTTAACTGGATTGGAGGAGAACCTTCTTCCACATCAAAAAATACAGAAAAGACCAGGGTGATTGTAAAGGAAAAAGTTCCAAAAGGTCATATTACTATAAGAAAAGTGGATGAGACAGGAAAGGCACTGCAGAATGGAAAATTTCAGATCACAGCTTTGGAGGACATCCGTTCTGCTTCTGGAAATATTTTGCTGAGAGCTGGGACTGT
>ENA-OPYU01000144-OPYU01000144.1-human-gut-metagenome-genome-assembly--contig:-NODE-144-length-27921-cov-3.475894_pt1 | contig 27921 bp, 24 predicted proteins | sample MGYA00242637_ERZ504482 | MGnify/ENA primary metagenome ERZ504482 (study PRJEB26092, sample SAMD00036237) | human gut metagenome | host: Homo sapiens | study: EMG produced TPA metagenomics assembly of... | reverse complement strand
AAATCTCACGCGGATAACCGGAAGCTTTGATTTTTTCTCAATTGCAGCGTATAATTCTTCCATTTTATGTTCTGCAGCAGTGCATGCCATCAGGGCTTACCCTCTCAGTTCTTTTTGACTGCCGCATACTCCTTTCCTGAATTTTTTCGATTAAATATGATTGTATAATATCCGCCCCTGAAATGTCAAACCACATTTTAACCAAATCCTGGTTATCGTAATTTCTTCGTGAGCAAAGAAATCCTGATTTGTATGATTTCGTACCATACTTCTCGTTTTTTGTATAATTTTTTATAACTCATCTGTTATTTTATTCTACTCTCTACATTTTTTGCCATGGCTTTTGTGGTTTTTTGTTTTTTGCTTTTGTGTATTTCGTTGTGTTTTTCTTTGTTTTTGATATTTTTCCATTGTTTTTTTGCACCAATTTTCTGTTGACATCTGACTGTTTTTGTTGTATGCTATTTTCTACAGAGAGGCACTCCATTTGGTACAAGGATGTATCTATGGAATGCCTCAACTCGTATCTAAAGGGAGGTAATACTTATGAAAATGAAACAGGTTTTAGCAACAGGCGCAGCTTTATCAATGGCCCTCTCCATGACTCCGGTCACCGCATCCGCCGCAGACAAAGTAGACATAAACGTCATTGCTGCACAGTATGGTCAGCAGACTGCTGACTGGTGGGCGAACTTCGTGACAGAATTTAATGAAGCAAACCCGGACATTAACCTGAACGTAGAAGTTGTTTCCTGGAACGATATCTACACCGTAGTAAATACACGTATCGCCAATGGCGAAGCTCCTGATGTCCTGAATATCGACGTATTTGCAGATTATCAGGCAGATGATCTCCTTCTTCCAATCCAGGACGTTGTTTCTGAAGAGACCTACAGCAAGATGTACGATGCATTCCTTGCACAATCAGAAGTTGACGGAACTGTATGGGCTATCCCGGATCTTGCATCTGCACGTGCTATGTACTATAACAAAGACATCCTTGATGCAGCAGGCGTAGAAGTTCCTACTACCTGGGATGAACTGAAAGCTGCATGTGAAGCTCTTAAGGCTTATGACGACAGCATTTATCCATGGGGTATCGATATGACTACTGACGAAGGTCAGGCAGCATTCGCATACTACACCTGGAACAACGGCGGCGGATTTGTTGACGATGAAGGTAACTGGACACTGAACAGTGAGCAGAACGTTGAAGCAATCCAGTACGCAATTGATCTTGTAAATTCCGGTTACACAAACACCGATCCTGCTAACGATACCCGTTATGATCTGCAGGATATGTTCGGCGCTGGCAAAGTAGCTATGCTCATCGCACCGAACAGCTTACCTACCTACATTGCTACAGGCGGAAATGAAGTAAACTACGGCGTTGCTTCCATTCCGTCCAATACAGGCGAATCTGTATCCGCAGGTGTTATGGACCGCTTCATGTGCTTCGATAACGACTACTCAGATGATGAGAAAGCTGCTATCTCCACATTCTTTGATTATTTCTATGATGATGCCCGTTATACAGAGTGGGTTGACATGGAGGGATTCCTTCCGGCAACCAAGTCCGGCGGCGAGGCTCTCGCAGCAGCTAACGAAGATATGGCAAGCTGGATTGATATCTTAGACAGCTGTAAATTCTATCCAACAGCGAAAGCAGAATGGGCAGATGTAAAACAGGGCGTTATCAACGTAGAGCAGAATGCTCTTCTTGGCGGCGACGTTCAGGAATTACTGGATGACCTTCAGGCAGAAATCGCTGGCTGATCTTAATCCACTGTTTTCCCATTACGAGGAAGATAATGGGCCGGACTTACGGGTCCGGTCCATTTTTAAGTTTGCGAAGCAAACGCTACTTCTTGTGCCAGGCACAAGAAGGTTCCACCTTTTTGCGAAGCAAACGCTGCTTCTTGTATTTGTCACAAGAAGGTTCTGTTTTCTGCGTAACAAACGCCGTTTTCTGTGCTTGTCTGCGCAGCGTCAACGCTATTTTATAAAAAGAGAGGTATCCCTGTGAAGAAAAATTCAAAAAAGTGGAACCATATATATGGATCCTGCCAAGTGTCCTTCTCATGGCAATTTTCATCCTGGTTCCTATTATCTTTGTATTCCGTATGGCCTTAAGCGACGTCAGCAAAGCTGGTCTGATCAAAGGCTTCGCCGGATTGGAAAATTTCCGCAAGGTAACAAGCAGCCCTGTTTTTGCCATGGTGCTGAAAAACACCCTTGTGTGGACCGTTGCCGTAGTCGGCATCTCCACACTCCTTGGATTTATCCTTGCGATCCTCCTCAACAATGAATTTAAAGGCCGTAAGCTTGCACGTGCCGTTGTTGTTTTCCCATGGGCCACAACCCTGATCGTTCAGGCAAGTATCTGGAAATTCATCATCGACACAGATTACGGTACCTTAAATACACTGTTGATGAAGCTTGGCATTATTGACCACGCTGTGAACTGGACTCCTACTGCCGGTGCTTATTTCGCCTGGGAAATTGCCTGCGGTATTTTTGTTACCATTCCATTTGTAACCTTTACCGTACTTTCCGGTCTGCAGAGTATTGATGCCAGCTACTATGAGGCAGCAGCCGTAGACGGAGCCAGCTACTGGCAGAAAATGTTCCAGATCACCATCCCGCTGGTACGTCCGAATCTTACCATCAGTACCATCCTGAACATTATCTACGTATTTAACTCTTTTCCGATCATATGGACCATCACCAAGGGTGACCCTGCTAACCGTACCGACACCCTGGTTACCTATCTGTACAAACTGGCCTTCTACAACGGCAAACAGGGACAGGCAGCAGCCGTATCTGTTATCGGCTTCCTGATTCTTCTTTTCTGCGCCAGCCTGTACATGGTTTCCGTACTGAAGAAAGGAGACGAATAATATGGCAAACACCAATGCTTCAGTTAAGAAAAAAAATTACCAGAAACACAGTTTTGCGTGTATTGCTCTATGTAGTGATCATCGCCATCTGTCTGATAACTTTATACCCATATTTTGTAACTGTATGTACTGCTCTTAAAAGCCGCGCGGAAATCTTTTCCATGAATGGAACTATTTTCCCTGTTGAGGCCATCTGGTCCAACTTCACAGACGTATGGAAGCTGGCTCCCATGAGCAATTACATGATGAACTCCATTGTGATCGCAGGAGGCTCCACTCTTCTGGCTATGGTCTGCGGTATCCCAGCTGCTTATGCCCTGTCCAGAATGAAATTCAAAGGCCAGACTGCTTTTCTGGGATTTGTTATTGTCTCCCAGATGTTCGCACCGGTTGTACTTCTCATCGGTATCTACAAGGTTATGATGGCGTTCCATCTTACCAACAGCATTATCGGCCTGATCTTTATCAACGCAGCATTTAACCAGGCATTTGCTATCTGGCTGCTCCGCGGTACTTTCCTGAGCATCTCCCCTGAGATGGAGCAGGCTGCCACTATTGACGGCTGTAACCGCGTACATGCCCTTTTAAGGATCCTTCTGCCTGTTGCTGCACCTGGTATCGTTACAGCGCTTATTTTCCGTATTTATCAACGCCTGGAACGAATATACAGTGGCACTGACACTGATCTCCACTGATACCTTCAAGCCTCTCACCGTTGGTATCAATATTTTCAACGGTTACAATATGATCGAGTGGCAGTATCTGTTTGCTGCTTCCCTCTATGCAATTGTTCCAGTTGTGATTCTGTTCGTCGGAATCGCAAAAAAATCTGGTTGGAGGACTCACTTCTGGTGGTGTCAAGGGTTGAGTTTTTAGTTTTTTTCCAAGTATAATAGAGGAAGATGCGGACGCGAGAAAGGGTTGCCCAGGGCAGCCCTTTGTTCATGCCCCATAACTATTCAGAAGGCAGTATTCCGCCAGGTGATTTTTGTGAACATTGTTCACAGCTGCGGCGCGAAATCATACAAAGCATGTTACTGGTCATCCAGTAACTGTTTTATTGTGTACGGTAAAATTTCACATACGGAATAACCCCGATGATTCCGCACATTTCAGGAACTCTATACCGGAGATCACCGAATGATTCTTCTGTCCTGCTGACGAAAATTTCAGCACATTTCACAGATTTTTTAAAATCAATGGTTTTGACCTTGACTTTTCTGTAGAATACTGTAATATTGATAGTGCACAACATCTAGTATGTAATCAAAGATTTAAACACAATATATGGAGGGATTTGAAAGAATGAGTACTGAGGTCAATGCAAACGTCATTAAACGAAATGGCGTGGAAGTTATTTTTGATAAGGCGAAGATCATCAACGCCGTTGAAAAAGGCGAATGAGGAGGTTCCCAAGCTTCACAGGCTGAGTCATTACCAGATCACTGCGCTTGCTGATATGATTGCCACCCGTGCCCTTGAATCCTCCCACGCTGTCAATGTGGAAGATATTCAGGATATGGTAGAGACCGGCATTATGGAGATGCGCGGTTATGAGGTTGCACAGAAGTATGTGCGCTATCGCTACAAGAGAGAGCTTACCCGCAAGTCCAATACCACAGACGACAGCATCCTTGCTCTTCTTGACCAGATTAATGAGAATGCCAAGCAGGAGAACTCCAATAAGAACCCTACTATTAACTCTACCCAGCGTGATTACATGGCAGGCGAGGTCAGCAAGGACCTGACCATGCGTGTTCTTCTTCCTGAGGAGATCGTAAAGGCTCACGACGAGGGAATCATTCATTTCCATGATTCCGATTACTACGCACAGCGTGAGCATAACTGTGACCTGATCAATCTGCAGGATATGCTCCAGAACGGCACGGTTATCAGCCAGACACTGATTGAGAAGCCTCACAGCTTCTTTACCGCATGTAACGTTACCACACAGATCGTCGCACAGGTAGCCAGCAATCAGTACGGCGGACAGTCCTTCTCTCTCGCCCATCTGGCTCCTTTTGTAGACATCAGCCGCCAGAAGATCCGCAACAAGGTAATCGAGGAACGTAAGGCTTGCGGTGAGCCTCTTGATGATGAGATCATCCAGAAGGTATCGGAACGCAGACTGAAGGATGAAATCCAGAGTGGTATCCAGACGATCCAGTACCAGCTGATCACTCTTATGACCTGTAACGGACAGGCACCATTTGTAACGATTTTCATGTATCTTGATGAAGTTCCGGAGGGACGCACCCGTGATGACCTTGCACTGATCATCGAGGAAGTTATGAAGCAGCGTATGCAGGGTGTTAAGAACGAGCGCGGTGCGTGGATCACACCTGCATTCCCGAAGCTGATCTATGTGCTGGATGAGGATAACATCCACGAGGATTCCAAATATTGGTACCTCACAGAGCTTGCAGCGAAATGTACTGCCAAGCGTATGGTTCCGGATTACATCTCAGCCAAGATCATGCGCCAGTTAAAAAAGCGGCAATGTTTACACCTGCATGGGATGCCGTTCCTTCCTTACCGTTGAGGAGAAACAGAAGAACCCGGACGGTTCCTACAAGTTCTACGGTCGTTTTAACCAGGGTGTTGTTACCATTAACCTTGTAGATGTAGCCTGCTCCTCAGACGGCGATTTTGATAAGTTCTGGGAGATTCTGGAGGAGCGCCTGGAGCTTTGCCACAGAGCACTCCGCTGCAGACATGAGCGTCTTCTTGGCACAGTTTCCGATGTTGCCCCGATCCTGTGGCAGTATGGTGCTCTTGCACGGCTTAAGAAGGGTGAGACCATTGACAAGCTTCTTTATGACGGCTATTCTACGATCTCACTTGGATATGCAGGTCTCCATGAGATGTGCATGAGAATGTACGGAAAGCCTCATACAGACCCTGAGGTTCGTCCGTTTGCGCTGAAGGTTATGCAGCGCCTCAATGACAAATGTGCCCAGTGGAAGGCAGCTGAGAACATCAGCTACTCTGTATATGGCACTCCGATGGAATCCACCACATACAAGTTTTCCAAATGTCTCCAGAAGCGTTTTGGCATCATTCCAGGAGTTACGGATAAGAATTATATTACAAACAGCTATCACGTTCACGTTACTGAGGAGATCGACGCATTCTCCAAGCTGAAATTCGAGTCTGAATTCCAGAAGCTTTCTCCAGGAGGAGCCATCAGCTACGTGGAAGTTCCGAATATGAAGCAGAATATTCCGGCAGTTCTCTCTGTTATGAAGTTTATCTATGATAACATCATGTATGCAGAGCTGAATACCAAGAGTGATTTCTGTGATGTCTGCGGATATGACGGAGAGATCCAGATCAAAGAAGACGAGAACGGCAAGCTGATCTGGGAATGCCCGAACTGCGGTAACCGCAATCAGGACAAGATGAGCGTTGCCAGAAGAACCTGCGGATACATCGGTACCCAGTTCTGGAACCAGGGACGTACCCAGGAGATCAAGGATCGTGTATTACATCTGTAATAAGTAATGGTTCCCGGGTTTTCTGTGAACTACGTTTTCAGAACCTTATATAACGTTACCACTGAACATAACACTCCGGACAGTTTTCTGAATTTCATAATTTTGATTTCTGTCCGGAATTTTTTTGCATAATGGTATTTTACTATGAAAGTCCTGAATCGTGTTTGAAAAAGGCTTTCTGCAAGATGTGTGCATTTGATTATCAGGCACAGAAGGAAAAGAGGAATCAGTTATGAACTACGGAAACATTAAATCCTACGACATAGCAGACGGCACAGGCGTGCGTGTAAGCCTGTTCGTATCTGGCTGCAGGCACCACTGTAAGGGCTGTTTTAACGCACCTACGTGGGATTTTAACTACGGTAAGCCATTTACCCGGGAGACACAGGATAAGATTCTGGATCTGCTTGCTCCTTCTTATATAGAGGGCTTCTCCTTACTTGGAGGAGAGCCATTTGAGCCAGAGAACCAGCCTGTGCTGGCAGAGCTTCTGGAAGAAATCAGACGTACCTTTCCGGATAAATCCATCTGGTGTTACAGTGGATATCTTTTTGACAAAGATATGGTTCCCGGAGGTAAGATCTACACTCCTTTTACAGACCGGATGCTTTCCTGCATCGACGTTCTGGTAGACGGAGAGTTTATTCAGGAATTGAAAAACCTCTCCCTTCAGTTCAGAGGGAGCAGCAATCAGCGAATTCTGCATTTAAAAGATGGTAAGCTTATTAAAGAAGGCCTGTGATACGGGTCTTCTTTTCTTATATCTGCATTCAAATAGTTGCATAAGTTTTTACATCTGGGTAATCGAAAATCCCCCTCCTGTCTAACAGGAGGGGGATTTTATTACACTTTATTTATTTTGCTTTCGCATATTTTGGTGTGCTGTAAGAAGAATAGATTGGAACACCTGCTTCGTTGTTTCCAACGGCGCGTACTTTGTAATAATACTTGGTTCCAGCTTTCTTGGAGCTCTTGTCAACATATTTCACTTTGGAGCCTTTTGTAATAGTTCCTACCAGTTTGTATCCGGAACCTTTCTTAGTGGAACGGTATACCTGATATCCGGTAGCTCCTGTTACTTTCTTCCAGCTGACAGTAATCTTGCCCTTTGTTGCTTTCGCTTTTGGACTGGTTGGCTTCGCGATCTTTGCTGTGGAAACTATAGCACTTGCAGATTTGCTTGCACCACTTGTATATGTTTCATCAGCAGAATCTTTGTACTCATAGGACTTACCATTCTTGTAAGCAATTACATAATAGTAATATTTTACTCCTGCTTTCGGTCCTTTGTACTCTGTGCTTGTTGCACCATTATAGGTGTACTTGATCTCGCGATCTGTAATAGTCGTTTCCTTCAGTTCACTAACGAATTTGTATCCGCTGACTGTTGTGGAATCAGCAACATAATTCGGGACAGTTGCACTGGAACCGTAACTATAGCTGTAAGAATTGCTGTCTTTGTTATATCTGTTCCAGGAAGAGGTGGTTCTGTATACACGATAGTAATCAGCACCTGCTACCGGATTCCATGTTACAGTAATACTTCCATCTGCTTTGTTTGCAACAGCTTTTACATTGCCAGGAGTTGCTAAAACAGGATTAACTGTTGCTCTGATTTCATTGCTGTATTCCTGTCCTCTGTATGCACGTACACGATAGGTTGTTTCCGTATCTGCTGCCGGGAATGTAATGGAAGATGTGGAAGCTTTCAGTGTCTTATAGGTTTCCCATGCACCAGTCTCTTCATTTCTCTTCTCAACCAGATAACCCTTTCCTGCATATACCGGCTGCCAGCTTAACTTCATCTTACCGTTTGCATAAGAAATTCTGTTAACGGTAGTCATCTCGAAGCTAAGATTTGCATATACACCTTCATCAATGTAATACTTGCTGTTTCCTACAGTCTTGTATGCTCTTACAAGATAGTAATAATCCATACCGCTCTGAAGCTTCTTGTCTGTATAACTGGAAGCCTTTGCACTTGTAGTCTTGATCAGTTTATACTTGGCAAAATTGTTGGTCATGCCAGCTGCTACAGTATCTCCAATAGAAGATCCTTCACATCTGTAAATCTCATATCCCTTAGCACCTTTGATCTTGGTCCAGGACAGTTTTACAGAAGTTGTGCTCTTAGGTGTTGCTTTCAGCTTCAGCGCACCGCCCCAGGTAGTAACCTTATTATAAGCCCATGCTCCATAAGTGGTCTTGCCTGTTTCGGAATCATAATAATATGGTCTTACTCTGTAAGTATAGGTAGTATCTGCTTTCAGTTTGGTGTTCTTATAAACGCTGTCTGTAGTTTTGGCAATTGTTTTATATTTCTTGCCATTCTTTCTCTGGATCTGATAGCCGGTAAGCCAGCTTTCTGATCCGCTTTCAGCGCTCATCTTTAAGGTAACGGTCTTAGCTGTGATAACATTTGTTACAGATATATTCGGCATACCAGCGTTAAATGATGCTGTATTTGTGTATGCACTGTATTTCTGTGCAAGTGTAGCTGCCTTATCAATTTTTTACACGGGCACGCACATAATAGGTCTTGCCTGGTGTAAGTGATTCAAAGTAAAGTGTTGCCTTATTATTCTCACCAGAAATACAATCTGTAACCTTGTAATCATTTACAAATTCAGGTGATTCGGAATACCAGAATTCTACATCTTCTTCTTTTCTTACAGTTCCGTCATAGGAGAATACATAACCATCCGGTGTTTTCTCAACCAGCTTCAGGTTGCTGATCGCTGAAGTGGCTTTGGAGACATTGACAGCTACTACATTGGAAGGAGTACCGTATTTCTTGTTTCCGCTCTTGTCTTTTACATAAGCGACAACTCTTACATAGGTTGCTCCTTCTTTTAATAAGGATTTTCTCAATGTAAGTGCATCATCATCCTCATAGTACTCATCTTCATCTTCATCATAGTAACCACTGGAAGAAGCTGTTACCCAGTCCTCTTCGGAAGGCTGTGCCTTATCAGTGTACTGGAGCTCATAAGAGTCGCCATCTTCCAGAACAGCATCAAAACGGAATTCGAAGCTGTTTTCAGATTCTTTATACATCTCTAAGCCAGTCACATTCTTAGGTGCCTTTTCTGCATCTGTAGTGAAGGAGACTGCTGCAGGTTTCAGTTTTGCAACCTCTTCCTCTTCCGGTCTGTCTGCACTGCTCACTGCACGAACATAATAGGTTTTTCCTGCTTCCAGATTACTGTTGTTTTTTACTGATCTTCAGTTTCGCAGAACCAGCTGAGCCATCATAATAGAAGCTGCTCCAGTCACTTGCCATAGTTGCAGTAGTAAATTCTGTGCCTGTTGCAATCTGATACCATACGCTGTTTAAAATCAACCTTTTGGCACTGTATGTGAAAATAATAGTACTCATCGTCAGCTTTTACATACTGAAGATCTGTGATCGGCTGAAGAGCATCTACTGTAAATGCAGCGGACGGTGCTGACCAGTCGCCTTCTACGGTCTTTGTGACTTTCTTTCCGTCTGTATCAACGGTATAAGTGCGTACTGCACGTACCTGGAAGGTATAGGATTCTCCAGGAGCCATTGCCTTGATCGGATCGCCCTTCTCATCTCTTACACGGTCAAATGAAACCTTAGGATCTGTTGTATATGTATACAAATCTTCATCTTTAAGCTCTGACAGGGAAACACTTGGGAAATTACCGCGTCCGACGCTGTAGTAGGTCTTATCAACAGTTCCGTCATCCTTCAGAGAAGCTGAGCTCACGTATTCACGGCCGGCAGAATCTTTTACAAGGATTTCATAGCGGTTTACATTGTCAAGTGCGTTCCAACGCAAGGTTGGCTCACTATCCTCTGTGTTTACATTTACACCGGAAACAGCTGCAGGCTTCTCACTGGTACCTGCATCTGAAGCGGTTACTTTGTATGCAAATGCATTGGACCAGTCTCCGTATACTTCCTTACCATCCTCTCCGATCTTAACGGCACGAACAGAAAGATTATAGGTCTTTCCGTCTTCAAATGCATAAACAGGCTGACCGGTAGCCGGGTAAATAACAGGTTCCAGAACTCCGTCTACGCTTGTATAAGTTCTATAATCAGACTCATCAAAGGAATATCTGGTGCCGCTTACTCTGGTATACCTGCCACTCTTCCGATCGGATGCCAGCGACTCAAAATACTCACGTCCAGCTTCGTCTGTGATCTTAATCTCATAGCTGTCTGCATTCTTATCCGGATTCCAGCTGAGAACATAAGAAGAAGCTGTTACACCGGAGATTTTCTTCAGGCTTGTATCTACAGCTTTATAAGTTACTGTATAAGCGTCAGACCATTCACCTTCCTGCTTCTTGTTTGCACCATTCTCATATCTGTAATTAATTCCGCGGACACGGATGGTATAGGTTTTACCTCTTTCAAATTTGAACTCTCCGTAGGTTCTTCCTAAATAGAAGTTTGGATAGGAATAATTGGAATCTGTTGTAAAGGCAACTTTTCCATCTACTTCAACTTCGTACTGGGATACATATGTATTCTGGATACGGTTCCAGCTTACATATTCATATTCATCGTTGTATTTGAAATTACCGGTCTTCTCTGGTACAAGACTGCCGCTGTCGTCTGCTTCTACAACCAGCTCATTGGACCAGTCGCCTACCTTCTTCTCGTCGCCGGAGCCTGTATATGCACGGACTTTAACGGTATATTTCTTGCCTTTCTGGAAAGCACCGATATATTTTCCGTCTGCATCAGAAGCGACTTCATAAAGACCTGTGGTGTCGTTCTTTTTAAGCAGATAACCGTAATTCTCATAGAAATTGAGCCAGTTACCTGAAGTAGTTACATAGGAGGGTTCCTTTGCTCCATATGCATAAGAATAATATTCATTTCCAGCTTCATCCTTAATGGAAACCTCGAGGTTCTGGTTCTCGCCGGATACCTGAATCTGATTCTTTCTTTCAGCTGCATAAATTGTCACACTCTTCGGCTCAGCGACCTTCTTTGCGTAGGTATAATCTACAGCATCAGACCATTCACCATATGCAACAGTTCCATCTGCACTGTTACGGTTTACGGCGCGAACGGAAACTTTGTATGTCTTGCCATTCTCAAGACCTGCAATATATCCGTCTTTACCATCTGGTTTGTATACAAGGTTTCCTTCTGCGTCAACCTTGAACGGCCGCATGGTAAGACTTGTAAGACTATAGCTCAAGTTGACTGTTGACGGATAACCGGTCTCTGGCTCGCTTGCATCATAATTGTAGCGGTAAGTGTACTCTCCGTCTGTTACACGGATCTGGTATTCATCTGCCTTCTGATCCGCATACCAGGTAAGAACATTCTTATCCTCCTCATCAAATGCAACATGTCCGATCTTGCCAGGTGCCTCTGCATCAAAAGCGGCAACCTCATCGGTACTTCCGCTCTCTTCTGCGTCTGCAACTGCCTCGCTGTCACCGAAGCCATCCTCTGTAACAGCTGCTACTGTGGCTTCATCTCCGAAGTCATCTGCCTCTACAGCAGCTTCCTCTGTGGTGTCCGCTTCCGCTGCCGGAGACACAGATACGAAATCTCCTCCATCTGTAAAATCTGACGCCAGAAGTGGTGTCGGTGCGGAAGTTGCGGTCATTGCCGCTGCAATTGCAATGGCAACAGACTTATTGAGTGTTTTCAAATCTTTCTTCATACATTTCCCTCCATGAATTAAATTTATTGAAATTGATCAATAAGTAGTATGGGGAAATTATAGCGTATTACTCCGTTTTAGGCAAGCGTTTTGTGAATAATTTATGTATTTTGTGTAAATAAACACACATTACCAACACCCATTTGTATTTTTCTGATATTTTCTCTTTTTTTCTGACAATTAAGTGTTTTCTTTACATTTTGACTATTTTAGTGTTTTTTCATATTCCGTTCAAAATACTGTTCATTTCGTAGCGCTTTAACTGTCTGATCAGTTCTTCTGCATTAATATGAAGCCGCATATCTTCCAGGCTTTCTTTTATCTCAATGTCATGTTTCATAGTTGCCAGCTGTTCGCTTAAGTATACCATCTCTTTATTTGTTTTCAGTGCTTTCAGAGGGCTTCTGCCTATTCCAAGGTTTTCTTTCCAGAAAGTATTCAGTTCCTTTTCTTTCTTTGCCACGTCTTCGCAGTCCTCAATTGCTTCATAGATCGCGTCCAGGGTTTTATATTCTGCTACAAGCGGCGCTGCTGCTGAGGAAACGCCCTTACAGCCTGGAATTCCATCGCCTGGATCTCCAGTGATCGCCAGAAGCACAGGAATCTGTTCCGGATATACCCCTTCCTCAGAACAGACAATTTCCGGTGTATATTCAAATACATTAGAAGGGAGTTCCTCGTAAGCCTCTTTTCCAAACAGGCCATATGCATCCTTTAAATTCTCCAGCTTATCCTTCGTAACAACACGCCACATGCGGGTATATTCGCTTACCAGCTGAAAATAATCGTGATCCTTGGTAAGCACATAAGTCTGCAGATCCGGGCCCTGGAATTTCTCCACAAGAGATGCCGCATAATCGTCAGCCTCATAGTCCTGGCTCATAAATACCGGACAGCCGATTGCTTTCAGAAGCTCTTCCATCTGGATAAACTGTTCTTTTAATGGCTGGGCAGTCTCCTTGCGATTGGCTTTGTAAAAATCGGCGCCAAGCTGGGTGCGGCGGAAAGTATCTCTTGTCATGTCAAAGGTAAATGCCACGTATTCCGGCTTTACCTTCTTATAGACAGCCAGAAGGGTGCGAAGCATGGTGAACATGGCATTTGTGTATTTTCCATCGGAGGTGTGCAGGATTTCCGGATAGTGTCTCTCTTTTTCCTCGTCTGTCTTTGCGAAAAGGATAGATTTGGGAAGATTTCCGTAATAGGATGTGGACAGCATGGAGGAGCCGTCGATGATCAGAAATTTGGGCATAATTGTTCTCCTTCTATGATTATTTGACAGTTTCCTAACGAAGCGTTGATTTTTACACACTGTCAGGAAGTGTCTTTTTCAATATCTGATATGATATCAGACCTGTAATTTTTCTCAATCTCTCTGTAAGTATACCATAAATTTATCTTATCTGAAAAATTTCCAAAAATTTTTTCAGATTTCGTGTTATTTCTTTCTCTGGTTTTCGTATATATAGTGAAGGGAGCAGAAAACAAAATTATTTCTGAATTCCCGCTCTACGTAGAATGAGGAGGTACTCAATGAAAAAAATAATTTTAACCTTATCCGGCGTTCTCTTTGTGATCGTCACCGGATGCTCGCTGCTGATCTGCATGATGAACGGAATTCCGAATTTGGATCAGCCGGCTGCTGCCTTTTACCTGGCGAAAGCAATTCTGTTATCCTTTAGCCTTCCTCTGGTAACCTTAGGTCTCTTCGTACACTGTTTGCAGCTTAGACGAAAGCTTGATAAGAAGAACCTGTTGTTCCGGAATGCGATGAAGGAGCTGATAAAAAATCGCCAGACCAGCTGCAGGGATTCTGGAGATTCTGATTTCCAGAGCTTTAAAAAATTCACTTACCTGTCTGTTCTGTGCCTTTGCCGAAGATTCCGATCTCAGCGAAGAAGATCAGAAGGACTTGCTGGATTTTATTGACAAATTTTAAGTGAGGGACTTGCATGCTTTTAATCTGTATGAGCATAGCAGGAACAGTGCCACTGATCATCTGTCTCCTGCTATTGCTTCTCCAAAGGGAAAAATTTCATACCGGCTTGGCCGGAACCTGGTGTTTCTGAGTCTGGCGGGGTATTTGATACCGTTTCAGGTGGTTAAATATCTGATGCCAACAGATGTTTTGATAAGAACAGACGCTCTTGCAAACATCTCTTATTACATCAATTTTGACGACAAAGAAGCAATTTCTTATCACGGAATTTCATTATGGATGTCCGACTGGATTCTTATGATTGGATTATGCTGGCTATTTTTAATCTTCAGGCTTCAGTGTTTACGAATCATAAAGTATCACCGGCTCACGCGAAGCTGAAAAAGATTACTGAAGTAAAAGAACTTAGTTTTCTTACCTGGAATCGGGGATGTAGAATACCGTATTTCTCCCCTTATTGGTTCTCCCTATACTATAGGTTTCCTGAAGCCTTTCATTGTCGCGCCGGAGAGCCTTGCGGATTCCAGATTGTCAGAAATGATTTTGCGGCACGAATATTCACACCTGTGCTGCCATGACTCAGCTGTAAAGCTGCTCTGCCTGTTAGCCATTTGCCTTCACTTTTTATAATCCGTTAACATTGCTTACGCTTCTGCTTTACACCAGCTTTTCCGAAAACATTGCAGATCAAGCCGCCACCGAAGGTTTCACCACGGAGGAGAGAAAAGCCTACGCAGTCGCTCTCGTGAATCTTTCCGCAAGGAACAGACAGGTTCCTGTAGTCTGGTAAAAACAACTTAACTTTGGGGGACCTAAAGCATACAATGCAAAAGGAGAGTGGAATTTATTATGAGGAAGAATAGAAAAGCCAGTCAAAATTGGTACTGCTGCGGCAATATTGGCATCTGTATTTTGAGTGGGACTACGGTGTTTGGGTATGCGCCGATGCAGACGACACAAACCAGCGACTTAACATTACTTACAGAAACAGCTTCTTTCTACGACACTGCAACTCAAGATGATACCTTTAAATATTCAAACATTCATTTTGAAACAGAAGAGAACACAAGTATTCCTGTAAGTGAATCAGACTTAGAACCTCGTGCAATCATTTGTACTCACAACTTTTAAACTGGTTATACAGATTTACATTATTCACAAAGCAATGGTGGTTGTATCGTAAAAACTTATACGGCAAAAATTTGCACAAAATGCAATCATCTTGTCATCATGGACTACGTAAACACAACAACTTACGCCAAATGTCCACACAAATAATCGCCTGCACTAACTTTAATGGGAGGAAGTTAGCCCAGCCGAATTATTGAATCATTCACACTTACCCAATTATGTCATTTTCCATTATTATCTTTCGTGAAGCTCAGAGGGAACGGAAGCTAAAAATGAGCCAGGGAAGCGTTCGCTTTCCCTGGCTCTTACCCGTTTCAGAAACATATTATAACATTTCTCTTCTTTCTTTCCATCACGCCGCTTTCCCGGTACCTTTCAGCTGTCCATGCACCGTCCGTCTCACAAACACAAAGCAGACCACCTGCAGCACAATGGTAATGAACCAGGAGGCCGGATAAGAGATAAACAAGGTGTACAAACTTCTGTGCTGTGGGAATATCCAGAAGATCCACACAATTCTGGTACCAACCGTACCGATAATAGAAAGGATCATAGGCACACCGGAATGTCCCATTCCTCGGAGGGCTCCAGGAAAAAGATCCATGATTCCACATAAGAAATAAGGCACTGTGGTGATGGAAAGAATCTCCACACCGCATCGGATAACCTCCGGGTCCTCTGTGTAAACCTTCAGGATCTCACCGCCACACATGTAAGATCCGCATCCCAGCACAAGGGCGATCACAAAGGACAGGATTCCGCAGTCCAGCAGCACTCTGTCCATACGTTTATATTTCCCAACGCCATAGTTCTGGCTGGTAAAGCTCATACAGGCCTGAGTGACCGCATTTACAGACGCATACAAAAATCCCAGAATATTATTCGCCGCCGTATAGCCAGCCATGGCAGTGGAACCAAAGGAATTTACAGAAGACTGCAAAAGCGCATTGGAAATGTTAATAACCGTACTCTGCACTCCTGCCGGTATTCCCACCTGGAAAATCTGTACCAGATAAAATTTCTTCATGCACAATCTGGAAAACCGGAGCTGATAACTGCTGTCCGTCATATACAGACAGCGAAGAACCAGAATACAGGAAATCAGCTGGGAAATAATGGTCGCAATGGCAACACCTGCAACACCCAGATGAAACACGATCACCAGAATCATATTCAGCACCGCGTTGGTCACACCTGCCACAACCAGGAACATCAGCGGACGTTTGGCTATCCCCTACCGCACGCAGAATAGCTGCACCATAGTTATAAAGCATAAAAAACGGCATTCCCAGGAAATAAATCCTCATATACAGGGTGGACTGGTCAATAACATCAGCAGGTGTTCCCATAACCTCCAGTGCCCATCTTGAAAAAACAAGTCCCACAGCAGCCATCGCCACACCACTGATCAAAGCCAGTGTAACAGACGTATGTACCGTTTCCGACATCTCTTTCGTCTTACCTGCCGCATAGAATCTGGCCGCCAGAACATTGGCTCCCAGTGAAACACCAATAAAAAGATTGGTAAACACATTGATCAAAGCGGTAGTGGAACCAACTGCTGCCAGGGCCTGGCTGCCGGAAAACCGTCCCACCACAATAATATCCACAGCATTGAACATCAGCTGCAGGATTCCGGAAACCATCAGCGGAATGGCAAAAGAAACCAGCTTGTCCATAATGGTTCCGTTACACATATCAATTTCGTACTTATTTTTACTCAACTCTATCGCTCCCTCATCCATATGCCAGCACCACCGGAAGCCCCTTCCGGTCTGCCGCCAGAGTATATAAAAAGCTCTGGCAGGTACTGGCTCACATCATCCTTTCTGTCCCCGAAGCCATTTTTCAAGGACAGAATAAATCACATTCATATCAATGGGCTTAGTCACATAATCGCTCATTCCACACTCTGCTGCCCGGCTCTCATCCTCCTGGAACACATTTGCGGTCATGGCGATCACCGGAATAGTTTTCCCAGTAGTCACTCTCTCCTGCACGGATAGTTGCCGTGGCCTCATACCCATTCATCACCGGCATCTGAATATCCATGAAGATCAGTTCATAATAATTCTCCGGCCTGATTCCAAGAAGCTTGATCGCCTCCTGCCCATTCTCTGCCACATCCACGATCAGACCGGATTCGGACAAAAGCTCGTACGCAATCTCCCGGTTCAGCTCATTGTCCTCCACCAGCATGATCCTGCGTCCCTTCAAAAAAGCCCGGATCCTTTTCCTTCTCTTCACCAGCCTCTGCTGCCAGTAAGGCCTGATCAGCCTCCTTCTCTTCTTCCACAAGCTTCAGGTCCAGCCGCACAAAAAAAGTCGTACCTTCTCCCTGAATGCTCTTTACCTCAATACTTCCACCCATCTGCGCAATGATAGACTTGGCAATAGAAAGTCCCAGTCCTGTTCCCTGGGTAGCATTTGTCATACTGTTATCTTCGCGTGAAAAAGGCTCAAACAGCTTCTTCTGAAATTCTTCCGACATTCCGATTCCGTTGTCCTTCACCACAAAAGAATAGCTTGCTTTTCCCTCTGCAAAGCTATTGCCCTGGGTAACCTTTACCTGCACACATCCATGCTCAGGCGTGTACTTCACTCCATTGGAAATCAGATTGATCAAAACCCGCCTGAGTCTTACCGGATCTGCCAGCACATGATCGTCCCGGATTTCTTCTATATCCATATCAAAAATCTGGTGTTTGTCAACAGCTGCCTGACGGCATACTCCATCCACAATTTTCATGGTTTTGCTCAGGTACAGTGGTTCCTCATGAAACGTCGTATCTCCACTCTCAATTTTCGACATATCCAGAACCTCATTGATCAGCTCCAGAAGGTGTCTGGAAGAATCGTCGATCTTCTGAAGACAATCCAGAATACGCGCAGGATCGTTCAGATGGTTCATGGCAATCTGGGTCATGCCAAGGATTCCATTCATAGGAGTGCGGATGTCATGGGACATACTGCTGAGGAAAATGCTTTTTGCCTTGTTTGCCTCTTCTGCAGACTGATATGCCTCCTTCAGACTGTTCATCAGCTGTTCATTTCTGCTGTGGCTTTCCTGGACATCTGTTGCAATCAGAGTCATCATGCCGGGCATAGCATTTTCCTCGTCCAGACAGATAAACTGGAACCGCACCCAGCGGTAGGCATCTTTTGCCCTGATCCGGGCTTCACACTCATAGCTGCCCTCCTGCTCCAGAAATATATGGGAAAGCTCTGACAGTCTGATTTTCAGCCGTACATTTTTCCCAATCACCCGGTTCGCAGTTTGGCGCCAGATATTCTTTCAGGAAGTCTCCGTAATAACCGTCCGGAATCATTTTTATCCAGAAGTCTCTGGTTTCCGCGGTAGTATACCTTGTATTCGCCAGACATCATATCCACATACAAAATGATCAGAGAATTCCTTGCCAGTGCTCCAAGAAGCTGACGGCTCTCGTTTCCGCTTTTGTGAAGGAAATCGAGAATCGTATCTCCCTCTTCATCACTTTGCTTCCGGCTGCTGGCTTCCCAGTTTTCAATATCTGTAAACAACCTGCTTTCTTCTATTTCAGTTTGGTCTACTGCCTTTCCATATACAGAATAACAGGTACGGATGCGTCCCGCTCCCAGCAGATATCTGAGATCTCCCTGCAGTTCTTTATCCTCTTCCAGAAGCTCCACCAGCTCCGGACAATAAACAGAACCTTTTCCCCAGGAAAACTCCTCCGCTACTTGTTCCAGCTTCTTGGCATTCTTATAGCTTCGTCCCACAAAGTCAGTGGCTGCATCCAGACAATCGCTGATATGCAGTATTTCAATAAGGAAACGCACATTTGACCTGGTATTGTCAAAATCTGCCGGATATCCTATTTTCCCATCCCAGGATTTGTGATGTCCCAGAACAGCATCCCGATATTTGCGAAGAGCCGGAATCTCCTCGACGAATTTAGCCCCTTCACAGGGATGGCTGAGAATATCATTCTTTTCCCTTTGTGTCAGCTGCCGTGACTGCTTGTTCACAATAGATGCAAGTCTGATCATTCCAATATCCAGAAGCTGTGCAGACTGGGAAACATAGTCCAGAATCGTCTCCTGATTTTCCAGCACTTCCACCACATTCTCATAACCAAATGTTCCAATCAGAAGCTCCGGCCGCTTTTTCATCACTACATTCAGAATTCGCCTGGCAATCTGCTCCACCATTGCACTGTGCATGGCAGTGCCTTCATCCCGGCTTACCATGATCTGCATAAGAACCAGGGTGTTTATTTCATCTCCGGTAATATATTTCAACACATCCCTGAGAGAACGCCATACTACATCATTCACAAAGGTATCGTTTTCTGTCCTGGACAGCCTGCGAATAGCATGCACATAATTGGATACACAAAAATCACGGAGATCTGGTGCTCCGTGATATTCATCCGCATATTTCTCCAACATTCCAAATCGTCGGCAGATGGTTGATCGCAACCTGAAAATAGCGGCTGTCAGAAAAAGACACTCCCTCCTGGCTGTCCAGATCGTCATGCTCCATACTGTGTTCACAGAATTTCCGGTAATCCTCCAGAAGCTCTGTGCAGGTTATCTTCCCCTGATAGAACAGACAGGACTTATAATTACAGTATATTTCATCCAGCATTTCGTAGGGCTCCGGATTCTTCTCAAGCTCACGCTGATAATATTCTTCCAGAACCCGGGATGCTCTGGAAAGAAGCTCCGGATCAATCTCCCTCACTGTAAATCTCAGGACTGAATTTCCAAGAAGATCATAATTTAGTTCTTCGATCAGTTCATCAAAATCAAACCTCTCTCCGTCTAATTCCCGGACTTTCTCATCATTATAAAATTCCAGTGCCTCATCAATGTACTGCAAAAGCTCCTTGGACGTGTCCAGGTTAAAGTTCATCAACACTATCGGAAAATTATAATAGGAAAAAAGGATTCGCTTCCTTACGTCAAAATCCTCAATCTCAAAATATCTGGAAGAAAGTGCCCGCAGTCTGTCAAAATACATGGCTCCTTTCTTTCCATCTTCATCACTGAAGGGACGGTTATAAAAATTTCCCAGAAGGTTCAGGGTCCAGATATAAGAGTCCAGATCATCACTTTTCTGAAAATATTCATCCAGAAGCTCCAGGATTTCCAGCATGGCAAGGTTATCCTCATAGCCCTCATCATCGGCCATGCGGATCTGATGCAGAAATTCTCTCGCCAGTTCCTCGTTCAGGCTCGCCTCCCCGTCAAGGAAGGGGCGGATATACAGATTCAGAAGTGCCTCATTCTCAATGTAAAGCCTGCGCATCATTCTGGATTTGTTCTTCAGATTTTCGATCCACGCCTCCTGGTCTTCTGCCTTCAGCAGATTCTCCTGAATCTGATCTTCCGTCTTCAGATTTTCTTTGTATTTGGTGTAAAAATGAATAATATTTTCCCGCGTGATCATTCTGCCGCACCTCTTTGGGAAATACGCTCATGATCCCGGCTCTTGCACTGATACATTCTTTGATCCGCTTCCTTCACCAGATCTGCGATTTTTCCCTTTTTTTCCTCAAATGCCACAATGCCATAGGAAAAGCTGATGTTGCGGATTTCTCCGTTAATATCAAAATGGATCGGGCTCTTTTCCAGAATTTCGTTTAGCCGTTCCTGTATCTGCTCCGGCTCCAGTGCAGACAAAATAAGGAACTCATCTCCTGCATACCGGTACAGAAGATCCTGCCTGTCCATAGCACACTTCATATTCTCTGCAAAACACACCAGGTAACGGTCTCCGTTTTCATGGCCATAGCAGTCATTGATCAGCTTCAGATAATCCAGGTCAATAAATACAAGGCTGCCCTTCTTATGATTCTTCATAAAACGCCTACTGTTGCGGTCAAAAGCCGCACGGTTCAGACAGCCGGTAAGGGCATCCTTATCCATGGACACCTTCAGGCGTTCAATCCGAAGCTCCTCACGGGTAAGGAGACGTACCATCTGATCGTAATTCTCCTTCTCCTGCTCCAGAGACTCCAGATACATTCTCTCGAATTCCGGTATCTGTCTCCGAAGCTCTTCCCGGTCACTTCTGTATGCAGCAGTGCGCATAAGCTTATAAACCGGGCAGAAGCTTCCACTGAAATTTCTGGCATTCTTAATGTAATTGCCAATACGTATAATATCGTCCCAGCGTTCTTCCTCCGCCATTACCTGAAGGAACTCTCCAAAATAGCAGACACAGAAGCTTAAGGTATCCCTGGCACCTCCCCGGCTTCCATTTTCTTCATATAGCTGTTAAATTCTTCCGCAATGACCGCCTTGTCTTTTTGCTGGTAAAGGCGAAGATACAAGTCCGTAAATTCCTTCTGAAGCAGAAAAAGGCTCTGCCATCTTCAGGAATCTCCCGTTCTGTAAGAATCGCCTGCATATCCACTGCCGCCTGCTCCGCGCCTGCGACATCTCCCATGCCCAGCTTCACGTAAACCTTGCTGTCATAATAGACCAGCTCATTTAAAGTATCCGAATTCCAGAAATCCACACTGCTGTCACAGGGATCCAGTCTGGAAATATCCATCATTTTTCTCCAGATAAAAAATCCGCCTCGAAAAAAACAGTCCACAGTCTGAAAAAAGCGGCTACGATAGTGTTATAAACGGATTTCAGAGGGGATCTTAAGGTAAATCCGGAATTGGCATATTTCAGGCCATATTCCACAATCTTCGGGGGAAAACCAAGGCAGAAATAAAGTCTTACCAGGGCAAGATAAAGTCTGGATTTCTCCTTGGAACGCTCCATGTGAACTCCGGCCTCCCGACAGATTTCGATCAGAGGATAAGCATATTCCCGAAAATTATAGGCAAAAATCCCATAACTTATATAATAGATTTCTTCTGTATAAACAGTAAAATCCGATATCTGCTTCAGCTCCTCCACACAGCGTGCCACATCCTCTTTTGTCCAGGTTCCTGTTTTTACTTTATTTTTTATTTCTTCAACTGTATACATACAAGTTTTATTCTCCTGCTTATTACTGTTGTTAATTCGACAAAAGACCCGGTGAGTTTAATAGATCACCCGGTCTCTTCCCTGTTCTTTGCCCATATAAAGTTTCGCATCCACATTTTTCAGCAAGGTGTCTATATTGGACTTGAAATCATTCTCCTCCACGCCAAACGTCATAGTAACCGGAATCCATTCTCCCCTCCAGTCAAACTGATCATTGTCCAGCTTCATGCGAAGAGTGTTGAGCATAAGGCATACTTCGTCTCCGTTCATGTCCGGGAAAAAGAAGATGAATTCTTCGCCTCCCCAGCGGCACAATTTGGCATGCTCACCCAATTCCCGGCTCATATGCTGTGTGATCCATACCAGTACCGCATCTCCGCAGTCATGTCCCCAGTGGTCATTGATCCTCTTAAAGAAATCAATATCGCCCATACCAATGGTAAACGCCATAGCAGGCTCTTTCCTGTGCTTCTCCGTAATATACTGCATCATTTGACGGCGGTTCCACAAACCTGTCAGCGGATCGGTCCCTGCCTGTTTCTTCAACTGCTCATTATACAGCACCAGCTTCTTCTCCGCAGATTCCACATTGGAGCTGAACATACTGCACGCTACAGCCATAAGCACAAACGTCACAATGGTATTTATGATCTGTAATACAACTGTAGCCGTTTCTGTCAGGGCAAAAACAGAAATATTTACCCTGCAGTACAAAAACAGACTGAATCGTACTGCAAACAGAACTACTGTATAGCTGATCTTATACACAAGAGAATTGTAGACAGCAAAATATACCAGTACCAGCATCTCAAACATCAGATGCTGAATACCGCAGTCCCATCCATAGAGAATAACAAACACAATTATCCATGCCAGCTGCAGACCGCTGCAGACAAGCACACTGGTGTGTACCTTCAGACCGGTATGTTGCATAAAAAGCAGCAACCGCCATTGCTGCGAAAATATATCCTGTCCAGACCTCTGTCTTCGGTCCCACAATGCAGAATACGAACGGAATGATCAGAAAATAAAGTCCCAGAATCAACAATATAATTCTGAGAAGGAACAATATACGCTGAGGCTCATTCTCATGAATTGCTTCTTTCCTCAACAATGCATTAAATTTCCTGCACAGCCCTTTAAACATTACAGGTGCCGCCTTTCCCAACGAGTGTTCAATATAATAATATTGCACTATTTATCACAAAAATGCAACCTTTTTTGGTAATTATTTATATTATTTGCGCTTTTTACTTTACGGTTCAATGGTAACGTTCCGCAAGGTGTTTTTCGTGAACAAAGTTCACAGGAAGTCCGGGTAATCTCAGCACGAAATCATGCGAATGCATGATTTCTGCGCATCGCAAAGCGTGTTACTGGTCACGAAGTGACAGTAGCCTTTTTGCCAAATATTGCTTTTATTCATAGTCAGGATTACAGAATCAAAAAATTCTGATATATAAATCTTTTGTAACGATTCGGCAGGTGCTTTAATCCTCCACTCTTGTTCCCATGTAATAGAAGCCTTTACAGGTATCCAGACGCACATTCACATACTTGCCAAGAAGATCCGGGGTTCCTGGAAAATGAACCAGCAGATTATACTGGGTTCTTCCTGTGAAAATACCCTTCTCTTTGCTCTCTGTCTCAACAAGAACTTCCTGAACTTCGCCCTGGAATCTGGAAGAAACTTCTCTTCCTTTCTCCTGAACCAGCTTCAGAAGACGGTCAAAACGATCCTTCACCACATCCTCTGGAACCTGATCCTCCATCTTCGCCGCAGGAGTGCCGCTTCTCTTGGAATAGATAAAGGTAAATGCAGTATCAAAATCAGATTTCTCCACTACATCCAGAGTTTCCTGAAAATCCTCCTCAGTTTCACCCGGGAAACCTACAATAATATCTGTAGTCAGGGAAATATCCGGCACCGCTGTACGGATTTTCTCCACCAGTCCCAGATACTTCTCCTTATCATAATGCCGGTTCATGATCTTCAGGATACGGCTGCTGCCAGACTGCATAGGCAGATGCAGATGATGGCACACCTTCCTGCTCTTACTCATATATTCGATCAGCTCATCAGATAGATCCTTCGGATGAGAAGTCATAAACCGGATTCTCTTCAGTCCCTCGATCTGCTCCACCTTCTCAAGAAGCTGTGCAAACGTCACCGGATCCTTCAAAGTCTTTCCATAAGAGTTTACATTCTGTCCCAGAAGCATAACCTCTGTAACGCCATCCGCCACCAGAGCCTCTATCTCTTTCACAATCGCCTCCGGCTCACGGCTTCTCTCACGCCCTCTTACATAAGGTACAATGCAATAGCTGCAGAAATTATTGCATCCAAACATAATATTCACACCGGACTTAAAAGAATAATTACGCTCTGTAGGCAGCTCCTCCACAATCTTGTCCGTACCCTCCCAGATATCGATCAGCTGGCTGTCAAGATTCTCCATCTCATAAAACAGCTCTGCAAACTTAAAAATATTATGGGTTCCAAACACCAGATTGACAAATGGATAATCCTTCTGGATCTTATCCACAACCTGCTTCTCCTGCATCATACACCCAAACAAAACAATCTTCATATCCGGATTAGACTTCTTCAGACTATGCAGCTTACCAAGACGGCCATACACCTTAAGATTGGCATTCTCACGAACCGTACAGGTATTATAAATCACAACATCCGCATCCTCTGTTTCCTGTCTCTTAAATCCAATCTCATCCATAATCCCTGCGACAACCTCAGACTGCTTCTCATTCATCTGACATCCAAACGTCTGCAGACAATAAGTAATCCTCCGTCCCAGCTCCCGCTCCCTCAAAGCCACCATCTCCGCCAGCTTCGCCATATAATAATACTGACGCTCTGTATCATCCTGAGGCGGTGTAATACCCGTATCTATCTTACTGAAATCAATCTCATTAAACATACTTTATTCCTTTCATAAAAAGACCCCTTGTCAAATCAAGGGGCTACTCCTGTCTATATCTAAATATTTTATCCTATTTACCCCCTTTTGTCCAGCAATTTATTTCCCCACACTAAGCACTGTCCTGCACAACTTTTCTCCACCCTATACAATTTTTCCTATCCCCAGGCGCTGCCTGCAGCCGCCGTCCCTTCCCAGTAACCAGTGAGAGGAAGTGGGTGCCGTCTGGGGGCATTGCCGAAATGGGGCGTCTGGCGAGCATAGCGATCTATAAAATTGCACTGTCTGAGCCCTGCAAGGGCGAGTTTGCAATTTTATAGATCACTAGGCGGCGGAGCCAGACACCCCATTTCGGCACCGCCCCCAGACGGCACTCACTTCCTCTCACGTCCCTCGAAATCAAAAAATGGCTTCAGGGAACGCACTCACACACTCCCTGAAGCCATTCATATAGGGGAAATTACAGCTCTACGTAATGTCCCTCTGCTTCACCGTTTACTACATAATATGCCTTATTCTCTTCAGTCTTAACGTAAACTTTAATATCCTGGATATCTTCTTCTTTCTTTCCGGTCATCTCTGTCCAGGCCTTTTTCACATTTGCTACTACATCCTTAGTAGTGAATTCCTTGCCTGCATACTGAATAAAAATCTCCTCAGCTGCAACAGCAGCCTTCTTAGCAGTTCTTCTAACAGCAGGCTTCTTAGCCTCTGCCTTCCCAGCTGTCTTAGCCGGAGCCTTTGCAGTCTCCTTAACAGCCTCTTTCGCAGTCTCTTTAACGCTCTCAGTAGCAGCCTTAACAGTCTCTGTAGCTGCTTTCACAGTCTCAACAACAGCTGTCTTAACAGCCTCTGCCTTACTTGGCTCAGCCTTTACCTCTGCTGCAGCTGTAGCTTTAACCTCAGCCACAGTCTTAGCAGCCTTCTTGGCCGCCATTGTTTCTGCCTTTTTTGTAGTTCTCTTCGTAGCCATTATAATAGCCTCCTTGACGGTGAATATAATCTTCGTTTTCGCTTCTATGATAGAATACTACGAATCAACTTTTTTTTGCAAGTTCTGATAAAATCCCCCTTGACAAACCATTTCTCTGAATTCATAGGTAAAAGTATACAAACAAAACCTGTTAATTTCAGGAAATCCTCGGGTACAAATCTTAAAATCCTGATAATTTTTGTTTTCTTGCACAGTTATTACCAAAAAAAGGATGTATTTTCTTATTTTTTCGTCATCTATTTCCCTGTAAAACCTTACAATCCAAGGTTCTCAAGGTCATATTTCATATAAGCATTCAATCTTTCTTTCAATTTTTCGTGCTGGGGCAGTTCCAGCTCCCTGTCAAGCTCCAGAATTCCTCCTGCGGCGTCACTGGCAGCTTTCAGTACATCTGAATCCTGATAAATATCTCCGATCCGAAACTCCAGCTGTCCGCTCTGACGGATTCCAAACAGATCTCCCGGTCCCCGAAGCTTCAGATCCTCCCCTGCTATCAAAAAATCCATCATTCGATTTATTCAAAATCTCCAGTCTCCTGGAGGTCTCTTCCTCTTCATTTCCCTGCATAAAAATACAGTAAGACTGATATGCCCCACGTCCAACACGCCCTCTCAGCTGATGAAGCTGCGCAAGTCCGAACCGCTCCGCATTTTCTACCATCATTACCGTAGCGTTTGGCACATTTACCCCTACTTCCACTACTGTAGTAGACACCAGCACCTGGATTTCTCCCCTTGCAAACTGTTCCATGATCCCATTCTTTTCCTTGGGCTTCATTTTTCCATGGAGCATTCCAATGGTGATGTCTGATGGAAAAATCTCTCTCAGCCGTGCTGTATAGTCCGTCACGGTTTTCCCCGTCTGCCCCCTCGCTTTCTTCTACCATAGGGCAAATCACATACGCCTGGCGCCCTTCCCGCACCTGCCTTTCTATAAAGGAGTAGGCTTTCGGGCGATAAGACGTGCCAACTACACAGTTCTTAATCGGGAGACGCATGGCAGGAAGCTCATCTATAATGGAAATATCCAGATCCCCGTATACAATGATCGCAAGAGTTCTGGGGATGGGAGTGGCACTCATAACCAGCACATGCGGCGCATTTCCCCTGGTAGTCAGTGCCTCTCTTTGCTTCACGCCAAAGCGATGCTGCTCATCGGTGATCACAAGGCCAAGATTCTCGTACACCACTTTTTCCTGGATCAGGGCGTGAGTTCCAATGATCACATTTGCCTCCCCGGATGCGATTTCTCCATAGATTCTTCTTTTCTCTTTCTGGGTGGTTGAGCCAGTAAGAAGAACCGGATGGCAGGATGAAATCTCCTGTTCCTCTATCAGCTTTGTAAATGCTTCAAAATGCTGATTTGCAAGTACCTCTGTGGGCACCATCAATGCTGCCTGATAGCCATTTTCCACATGTAAGGATCATTGCCAGAAAAGCCAGAATCGTTTTTCCGCTTCCAACGTCGCCCTGAACCAGCCGGGACATAAGGGTATGCCCGCAAGGTCTCTTTCGATTTCATGCCAGGCGTTTAGCTGCGCCTTTGTCAGATGATAAGGAAGACCTTCCATAACCTGTTCTGTGATCCATACCGGCTTCATGGGAAAAGCGTTAGGAGCTTCTTCTGTTTTTCCCTTCAGGATCTGTACTGCCAGAATAAACAAAAGGAATTCGTCAAACACAAGGCGTTTTCGCGCCACCAGAAGTTCCTGCATATTGCCTGGAAAATGGACAGTGGAAATGGCATAATTATCATCTGCCAGGTGATAAAATTCCTTAATCTCATCTGGGAGAAATTCTGTCTGCAGGCTCTGTTCATCCAGGATCTGATGCATCAGCTTGATTATCAGTTTGTTTGTAAGCCCTGCAGTAAGTCCGTAT
>ENA-OPYU01000143-OPYU01000143.1-human-gut-metagenome-genome-assembly--contig:-NODE-143-length-27921-cov-3.634166_pt1 | contig 27921 bp, 30 predicted proteins | sample MGYA00242637_ERZ504482 | MGnify/ENA primary metagenome ERZ504482 (study PRJEB26092, sample SAMD00036237) | human gut metagenome | host: Homo sapiens | study: EMG produced TPA metagenomics assembly of... | reverse complement strand
GTAGAAAGAATAAGGTATCAGGGATAGCAGGTAACCAAGCTGTCACTCGGGCAATGAGTGACAGCTTGGTTTGCGAGTATACGTCAAAAGATTCTGTGCCCCTTCGACATTATCATAATTCTAAAAAATCTTCTGCATCTCCCCACCGCTTTCAAAAATACACATTTTTTATTTCTTGAAAGTGGAAACTTAAGTTTGGAAGAACAGCCATATCGAGGGGCGGAAAGAAAATATGGATTTTATGCTTTTAAAGGGTATAGGCAGTTGATTGTAGAAAATTATATTATTGGTTATGAAGTGCTTGAAAATGAAAAAGTTGTTGCAGTGGTAACTGTAAAGTATGGAAAAAGTGAGTTTTAGAATCAAGAAATCTCACTGAAATATAGATGGTACTAAAAACGTCACAGTTTGTGGCGTTTTTTTAGTGCAGGAAATATATCCCAATTTGATAGTTTTATTATAGCATTTTTCTTAATTGTAGACAGTCTGACGTACGGTGCTGTGAGAGGAGCTGTGAGAGGACGGCGGATAGTCACCGCCTCCTACTCGATTTTCCAAGAAATCAACAGTGAAAATAAATGATAACAAATATCAATATCAAAAAAACGAATTGAAGCAGAAAAAACCATATGGTACATTTAATGAGTTAGAAGTATAAAACTGAAAATAACATAAGCTAACTATTGATAGACGAAGTTAACTATGGATGTAAAGGATAAGAATGAAAAAAAAATGATTGTAATAGCCATTTTATGTGCGGCAGTGTCGATGGGAACCATCGGCTGTGGAAACAGTACGGCATCTGCCAAGACAACACAGACGCAGACAGATAAAAAGAAGATTCCAAAAGTGAAAATTCCGAAAAATCCAGTGAAGAAAGCAGAGCCGCGATATATTTGCGATGGATACGTATATGACGGTAACAGCTTATGGAGAGCATGCATCTGAAGCAGTAGAGAAAGCCGAGACAGAGATCAAACGACTGGATGGAATGTTGTCTACCGGAAATGAAAACAGTGAAGTGTATAAATTAAATCAAAACGGGGAAGCTGTTGTTTCGGCTGACACGGCGTACTTGTATGAACGCTCTGAAAAAAATATATAAACAGACAAAAGGAGTATTTGACATATCCATCTATCCGGTCATGGATGCATGGGGATTTACGACGGAGAATTACCGGATCCCTGCGGAGGATGAACTAAGTGCGTTACTGAAGAATGTAGACGCATCAAAGATCCAATACGACAAAAAGACAAAAAAAGTCACGCTGCCTGAGAATGTGAAAATTGATTTTGGAGGCATTGCAAAGGGATATACATCGTCAAGGATTATGCAGATTTATAGAAAGTGCGGTGTGACGAGCGGTCTAGTAAGTCTTGGAGGAAATGTACAGCTTCTTGGTGCAAAACCAGATGGAAGCGCATGGAAAGTTGCGGTAGAAAGTCCGGATGAAGACGGAAATTATCTTGGAATCCTGCAGGCAAAGGACAAGGCGGTTATCACATCGGGCGGATATGAGAGATACTTTGAAAAAACTGGGAAGAACTATCATCATATTATTGATCCGTCTACCGGTTATCCGGCAGAGAACGGACTGACTTCGGTAACGATCGTAAGTGATGACGGAACACTTTCGGATGGATTATCTACTTCACTTTTTATCATGGGAAAAGAGAAAGCGGAGAAATTCTGGAAGAAGTATAACGATAAATTTGATGTGATTCTACTTACGGATGACGATCAATTATACGTATCAGAAGGGATTGCGGATGATTTTCAATCGGATTATAAGGTAAATGTAATGAAAAAGTAGAGGCGGAAGACATGGATAAAGAAAAAGTGATCAAAAAATAAACAGGGTGCACCGGCTACCTCGGCGATTGTAGTTGCAGCCTGTATCGGGGTGTCGTTAAGCGGCTATCAGGCACCGGTTTATGAAGCTCAGGCACAGACGAAAGAGACAAAGACAACGGATGCCGAGGAAGCGAAGAAGACAGAAAGCAAGGCAAAAGGTTCTTTTGATCTGGCAGACGGAATCTATAAAGGAACAGGAACCGGTTATGCCGGCGAGGTGACTGTTGCGGTAACGATCAAAGATAAACAAATTACGGCAATTGATATCTTAAGTTCTTCGGACGATGCAGCGTTCTTTAACCGTGCAAAAGCAGTGATAGACAGGATCATTGCAGGACAGACGCTGGATGTGGATGTGGTGTCTGGCGCAACATTTAGCTCTAATGGCATTATCAGTGCGGTGAAGAATGCATTGACAGGAGAAAAAGACAGTGGAGAGACGGGAGAGTCCCAGTCCGAAAATGCAGCGGCACAGGGAAGTGCGCTGTCACTGGCTGATGTACAGGATGCGGCAGCGTATAAAGATGGAACCTATTATGGAACAGGAACCGGATTCGGAGGAACTTTGAAAGTTAAGGTTGTGATCAGCGGAGGAAAGATTACATCTATTGAGGTTGTGGAGAATCATGATGACAGCAGTTATCTGAATCGCGCAGAAGCATTGATCGGCAATATTATTTCATCGCAGAGTACAAATGTAGATGTAATCTCCGGGGCGACTTACAGTTCGAACGGAATTAAGAGTGCAGTAAGAGATGCACTCCGTCAGGCTGCAGTAAGCGGTAATTCACAGTCTGTGAATGCGAAGACGGAAGATACTTCTAAGACAGAAGACAATACGACTGTCAAAGGCAATTTCCCGTATAAAGAAGGTATTTATTACGGAACGGCAGAAGGGTATAACGGTGAGATAGAAGCAGCAGTGGTTCTTCAGGATAAATCAATCAAGGCAGTACTCGTAACAGAGAATCATGATGATGAAAAATTCTTTAACCGTGCAATGGATGTAGTAAAAAATATTATGAAAAAACAGAGTACGGATGTGGATGTAGTATCCGGAGCAACTTACAGTTCAAATGGTCTTATAAATGCAGTGAAGAATGCATTAAAAGAAGCAGAAAAGGTAACAAACGGACAGACAACGGAGCCGGATAAGGAAGAAGCTGATACTTCAGAACTTGAAAAAGCGATGAAAGAAGCAGAAGAACTGAAACAAGAGGATTATACAGAAGCAACCTATGCGGTTCTTAAGACCAGAATGGAAGATGCACAGAAGCTGCTTGATGCAGATAAGACAGAGATCAGTCAGGAAGATGTGGACCAGGCTCTTGAGAATCTGAACCAGGCACTGGCACTACTGGAGAAAAAAGACGATGGCAAAGACGATACTACAGTATATAAAAATGGTATCTATGAAGGACGTGCGCTGTGCAGACCGGATGAGGACGAAGACTTCACGGCCTATAATCTGACGTTACAAGTGACAGTGCGCGATGACAAGATTGTTGCTGTTACTGATGTAAAAGGGGACGGCGATTCATCAAATGACAGATATATCCTTCGTGCGGCAAACGGAACATCGAATAAAAAAGGCGTGACAAGCCAGCTGATCGAGAAAGGTAATACAGAAGGAATTGATGTAGTATCGGGTGCAACCTGCACTTCAAAAGCAATCCTGGATGCGTGTGAGAACGCCTTGCTTTCTGCAAAAAGACAGTAAAAATAGACTGAGTGAAAGGAAAGAGAAGAATGAGAGAATTCTGGATGCGCCTGATGAGTGTTGTAGTGATCGTCGGGGTGATATTGGGATATAATTCCGTGCTGGAAGCCAGAGCAAAAGATGAGGAAATTGCAAAGCTGAATGCCAAAATCGAAAATGTGGAAAGTCTAGAAGATCAGGAGTCAAAAAATGGTTCTTATAAAGACGGGACATATACCGGAGAAGCGGATGGATTTGGTGGAACTGTTAAAGTGGAAGTAATAGTAAAAAAGCAGAAGATTAAGGAAGTAAATATTGTCTCTGCTGACGGAGAAGATGGTTCTTATCTGACTATGGCGAAAGATATTATACCGAAGATTCTGGATGCGCAAAGTGCAGAAGTAGATACGATCAGTGGTGCGACGTTCAGTTCTACAGGAATTAAGAATGCGACAAAACAGGCATTAGAAAAGGCGGTAAAATAAATGAATGCAAAACAATTGAAAAAGATACATATATGGATAAGGGCAATCATCCAATTGCTGTATTTTATCTTTATTCCGTCGGTATACACGGCAGCATTTGCAGGTGTGAAATATATATTTACACAGATTGGTGCAGGTGAAAAAGTGGCGCTGACATCATTTGTTACTGTACTTATCGTGGTGTGTATATATACTGCTGTTTTCGGCAGATTCTTTTGTGGATTTGCCTGTGCATTTGGAAGTCTTGGCGATGGAGTGAATGCATTATACAGACTGATCTGTAAAAAGATGAAAAAGAAACCGGTGCAGATCCCGGACCGAATTGCAGACAGACTTGTATATCTGAAATATGTAATCCTGGCAATTATCGTATTTATGTGTTATGGCGGTGTATACAGTAAAGCGCAGGGAACAAGTCCCTGGGATGTATTTTCCATGATACATGCAAGAAATTTTAAACTGAATGGATATCTCATAGGGTTGGTCATTCTGGTACTTCTGATTGTCGGAATGTGTCTGGAGGAAAGATTTTTCTGCAGAAATTTCTGCCCGATGGGAGCCGTATTCTCACTGGTTCCGGTGTTGCCGGTATTTGCACTTCACAGAGACCGGGAATCCTGCATTCCAAAGTGCAGTGCATGTTCCAAAAAATGTCCGGCGAATATCGGACTTCCGACGGATGGTTCCTGGAAAGTAGAAGGCGACTGTTTCCAGTGCCAGAAATGTATAGATACATGTCCGAAGAAGAATATTCACTGCGGAGTGAAAAAAGATCAGAGGCAATGAAATCTGGTTTACAATCTTAAGAGCGTTGATATTACTGGGATTATGTATCTGGCTTGGAGTATAAAATAACATAATATGCAGACATGTGTGGAAAATGCACATGTCTGATTAGTAAAATTTTTTTTGATTATAAGTTAGAAAATACTAACTTGATAATAAATATTTTCATTAAGGAGGTTTTTATGAAAAGGAAAGAAATGAAGACAAAATGTAATGGCAGTTGCGATGTCGGCAACCATGGCAGCCAGCATTTGTCCGGCGGTACCGGCGATGGCGGTAACGAAAGATCAGGTGGCAAAAGATGGCACTTATACCAGTACAAAGCATGTTATTGATGAACAAGAGGAAGGGTGGAGCGAATATGATGTAAATGTTTCTGTTCAGGTGAGTGGAGGAAAAATTGCAGGAATAGAAGTAACACCAGGAGCTACATATGACAAAGAAAGTGATAGTTATTTTAATTGGGCGAAAGATGGAAAAACGATAAAAGGAGTTACTTATCCGGGATATACATCTCTGATTGGAAAAGCTGCTACAGAAGATACCATTAATAATTGGGATGTTGTAAGCAAAGCTACGTGTACTTCACATGCTGTTAAACAAGCTGCACTGGCAGCAATTCAGTCAGCACCGGGAGCGAGTACAGCAGTAACCGTTGATACGTCAGCTTTGGAAGCTTCAATCACGAAAGCAAAAGTATTAAAAGAAAGCGATTATACAGCTGAAACATGGAGTGCATTAAAGACAGCACTTACGTCCGCAGAAACAGCACTTGCTGATAAGAAATCGCAGGATGCAGTTGATACAGCGAAAAGGAATCTTGATAGTGCGATCGGTAACCTGAAGGCAGTAGCGAAAGAAACGTACTCTTATGTATATGTAGGAATGACATGGGCAGAGTACTGGGCAAATGAAGGCGTATACCAGGCAGGAAACACAGCATCATCGAATGAAAAAGATTCACGTGGTGAATCTGATAAGGGAGCATTTGATGTTGTAACCAGAGCAACAGCAAACCACGGTTTACACAGAGGAAGTTTCCAGTGTATAGCAACAATATATGACGTAGAAGGAAATGTTTATAAATTAGCAGGATGGAAATCGCAGACAGAGCTTGTATTAACAGATGGAAGTACAGTAGCGTTTGATTCAAAGAATAAAACAATAGCCGGAAAGACATTGGATCATTATGAAGTATCAGGTCTGAAATATGTACCGGTAAAAGTAAAAACATCAGATCTTACATCATTAAAAGAGAAATACACAGTAGTAGAAAACGGAGAGACAATGTTTGGTGGCTTCGGAGAGGTAAAACTGAGTTCTTATACAGAGAAAGCAAACGTAACAGCTAACACATACGGACTGAAAGAAGCGGTAAAATCAGGAGATGGATTCACATTCACAGAAAGAAAGAACGAAGGAACAGAATCCGGAATCAAAGACCAGGCATTAAAGACAGCAACAGGAGTAGAACCTACAGTAAAAGATGCAAGTGGATCATACGGAGAATTCCTGAGAGTAGACATTAACGGGAATTACGGAGATCTCGGAGCAAACATGCAGGCAGTGACATGGACATACTATGGAAATGACAGCACATATAGCACGCCACTGAGAACATTCGGAACAAAATTCGCATCCGATAACTGGATGCACAAGTCAATGGGAATCCAGCTTGGACTGACAGATTCGCTCAGATGCCAGTTACCGGAAGGAACAGATGGAACAGGATACTGGAAACTGACAGTACGAGCACTTGGATATGAAGATTACGTATATAAGTTTGAAGCAAAAGCAGAAAATATCGTAGCAAAAGAACAGACAGCAACAGCAGAAGAGATTGCAGCATTGCGAGCAAAGGTAACAGAAGCTGAAGCCTTGAACGGATCAGACTATACAGCAGAAAGCTGGAGGAATCTGCAGACAGAATTAACAGAATCAAAAGATCTGCTTGCAAAAGACAAACCAACAGAGTCAGAAGTAAAAGAGCAGACTACACATCTGACAGATGCAATCAATAATCTTGTAAAAGCAGAAAAAGATGTATATGTCCTCATGAACATTCCATACGATGTATTCTACAAAGCTGAGACAACAAACAATGATGTGAAAGTGGATGCATTTACTTCAGCCACAAAGAATAAGACACGTACAGGTTCCCTTGCAGGAGGTTCCTACCATGTGAATGCAGACGGAAGCGACATCACAGGAATCACATATCCGGTAAAGGTAGACAGTTCTGTAGATCTTAGCAAGTACAAACAGGTAACAGATTCCGATTCGGTATCAATCACAGTGACAAACCGTGGAAAGACAACCACAACCGAATACAAAGGAAAAGACGCACTGTTTGAGAATGAAAGCTATGCATACTATACACTGTCAGAGACACCTGTTAATTACAAGGAAGTATCTGCTGATGCAGGAGGGAATCTTGTGTTCAGCGAAGTAAAAGGGCAGGAAGCAACAAAGCTTGAAGGCGTGACAGCAGAACTCTTGACAGAGTCTTCTTATGGCGATTACCAGTTGAACCTTGACGGACTTCCGGAGGATAAGATCACATCATCCAATGTCAACGCAGTAGTTGTAAAGACAACCGACGGAACATCTTATGGTATGCGTCATCTGGAGAATATCTGGAGAGGAAATGAGCTTGCATGGAGTACAGGATTTACAGATGCAGTACACAATTGCCCGACATCATCCGAACATTACAAATCTATGATGGGCAAGACCATTGACAGTATCGAATACTATACAACAGATGGCATCTACACAATGGATATCGCTGATCTTTATGTTCCGGTTAAATTTGCAAAGGCTGACAGTGCAGTGAGGGTTTCCGATGCAGATGTTTCAGACGGAAAGACAACAATAGAGAAGAATCTTCCGGATGATTTTGACCCAGAGTATAGCGTAGATGGATTAGATGTTACGTTAGAAGGAAGCACACTGACGTACAAGAAAGCAGATGCGGTTACACCTGGAAAATATACGCTTACAGTAAAAGATAAAGCAGGAAAATACGCAGATATCAAAGTATCATTCTTGTTAACAACGAAAGATATGCCGGCAGCTTATGATACAGAAAATAAGAAACTTGTAGAGGCAGAAGGATCTGATGCAGATGCGTTAAACGCTTATATCAAAAATATTTCATCTGTAAATGTAGATGGAAAAGATTATGCAGCAAGTGGAAGAGGAGCTGTAACGATTATTGATAAAGATGGAACACTTAAGACAGATGCAACGCCATTCGCTGGTGCAGAAGCAGGAAAAGAGTTCCTGATCACAGTAACTGCAACAGGCTATACAACACCACTCACATTTACTTATAAAGTAGCTGGTGAAACCCCGGCACCTTCACAGATTGATACTTCTGCACTGGAAGCAGCGATTGCTGAAGCAGACGGATTCAAAAGAATCCGACTACACGGCAGACAGCTGGGCAGCATATCAGACAGCACTTGCAAATGCTAAGGCAGCACTGGAAGCAAAAGAAAGCCAGGAAGCAGTAGATCAGGCAAAAACAGCATTGGATAAAGCAAAAGCAGCACTTGCAAAAGCAGAAGAGCCAACAAAAGAAGTATCAACAGATGCACTTGAAAAGGCAATCAAAGCAGCAGGCGCTTTAAAAGAATCGGATTATACAGCAGACAGCTGGAAAGCACTTCAGTCAGCACTGACTGAGGCTAATACAGCACTGAAAGAGAAGAAAGATCAGGCTACAGTGGATAAAGCAACTGAGAATCTGAATAAAGCAATCAGTGCACTAGTGAAAAAGGACGCAGGACAGAAAGCGAATGGTACAAGTGGCACATCCGGTAAGGCAGGATCAGGATCTGCATCGAATACAAATAATGGAAAAGCCGCAAAGACGGGTGATCCATCCGGCTTATTTGGATGGTTAGGACTTGCAGTAACATCTCTTGGAGCCGGAATCGGAGGATTCTCACTTAAGAGAAAGAAAAGAGAAGATGAAGAATAAGTAATAGAAGTTGTAAAAATAATGATTACTGCTTAGAGTAACTTGAGAAAAAGTACTCGTGATAACATAAGTAATATGATATCGCGGGTACTTTTTATTCTATATACCGGAAAAATTCACAAAGACTACATAGTTCTCTGCTATAATAATAAAGATAGAAGAAAAATATATCATGAAAATATAGATTTAAGAGGAGGGCCGGGTCTTATGGATAAGATCAAAATATTAGTAGTAGATGATGAAAGCAGGATGCGGAAACTGGTGAAGGATTTCCTGGAAAGAGAAAGATATCAGGTGATCGAAGCCGGAGATGGTATGGAAGCGATGGAACAATTTTATGATGTAAAGGATATTGCGCTGATCATCCTGGATGTGATGATGCCAAGAATGGACGGCTGGCAGGTATGCCGCGAAGTGCGCCAGTCATCCAAAGTTCCGATTATCATGCTGACTGCAAGATCAGAAGAGAGAGACGAATTACAGGGATTTGATCTTGGCGTTGACGAATATATTTCAAAACCGTTCAGCCCGAAGATCCTGGTAGCCAGAGTGAATGCAATCTTAAGAAGAGCCAATGTAATAGGAGAGAGTAATGAGATCAATGCCGGCGGAATTGTGATCGACAAAGCGGCACATCAGGTGAAGATTGATGATAAGGAGATTGAATTAAGCTTTAAAGAATTTGAACTTCTGACGTATTTTGTTGAGAATCAGGGCATTGCATTATCAAGAGAGAAAATTTTGAATAATGTATGGGATTACGATTATTTTGGAGATGCAAGAACCATTGATACACATGTTAAGAAGTTAAGAAGCAAACTCGGAGAAAAAGGAAATTATATCAAGACAATCTGGGGGATGGGTTACAAATTTGAGGTTGATGAAGAATGAAAATCATAAGTGAAGAAAAAAACGCAAAGATCAAAAACAGGCATCATTCGATCAAGACGCAGATGATCATGGCGTTTGTAGGACTGCTGATCTGCCTGGTAGTGACATTAATGTTCATCAATGGCAAATTTCTGGAACCATATTATATCAGTAAGAAGGAATCCCGTTTTATAGAGCTTTATGAAAAGCTGAATAATGTATCAAATGAAGATAAGTGGAACAGTGCAAGGAAAAATAGTTCACTTATTCATTTCGCTGAAAAGAATAATATTTCTTATCTGGTCATAGAAAAAGATAATGATGTACATACAAATGTGCATGATAAGAATATGCTGAAGAATCAGATGATGGGATATTTTCTGAATCAGGCACAGAAAGAAAGCAGAATCCTGGATTCCACGGAAGTTTACCAGATCAATCAGTCATGGGATCCATGGAATCAGAACTATTATGTAGATATGTGGGGAAGCTTGGATGATGGCAGTCAGTTCCTGCTCAGAAGTCCGGTGGAAAGTATGCGGGAGAGTGCGGCGATATCGAATCGTTTCTTATTATATATAGGAAGTATTTTGATGGTTGTATCTATCCTGCTGATCTGGTATTTTGCAAAACGTATCACAGAACCGATCCGCGAACTGGCAAGATTATCAGACCGTATGGCAGATCTTGATTTTGATGCGAAATATACCAGTGGTGGAAGTAATGAGATTGGGGAACTTGGTGAGAACTTTAACCGGATGTCGGAAAAACTGGAAAGTACAATTTCGGAGCTCAAGAAGGCGAATAACAGCCTGCAGAAAGATATTGAACAGAAAGATAAGCTGGAAAAGATGAGAAATGAGTTTCTGGGAAATGTATCGCATGAATTAAAGACACCGATCGCACTGATCCAGGGATATGCCGAAGGATTAAAAGAGGGTGTGAATGAAGATGCGGAGAGCAGGGAATTCTACTGTGAGGTGATCATGGATGAAGCTTCCAAGATGAATCAGATGGTTAAGAATCTTCTGACATTAAATCAACTGGAATTCGGCGATGAGGATATTGTGTTTGACAGATTTAATCTTACAGCACTTGTAAGAGGCGTGCTCCAGAGTATGGAAATCATGGCAGATCAGGCAGGTGCAAAAATTCTCCTGCATACAGAAGAAGATATCTATGCATGGGCAGACGAATTTAAAGTAGAGCAGGTCGTGAAAATTTTGTCAGCAATGCATGTCATCATGTCAGCGGGGATATGGTGATAGAGGTAAAAATGGTTCGAAAAAGACGGTAAAGTACGGGTATCCGTATTTAATACCGGAACTCCGATACCAGAAGCAGATATCGTACATATCTGGGATAAATTTTATAAAGTCGATAAAGCGCATACACGCGAATATGGCGGTAATGGAATCGGGCTTTCTATTGTAAAAGCGATTATGAAATCTTTCCATCAGGAATATGGAGTAAAGAATTATGATAATGGAGTTGAATTCTGGTTTGAACTTGATGTACAATAAAAGATAATGGGCACGGAATGAATGGCCGGAGAGTCCCACATCACACGAAAGGCAGGATGACGAGATGATAGCGATTATCGATTACGATGCAGGAAATATAAAGAGCGTGGAAAAAGCCATGCAGCTTCTGGGACAGGAAGTAACAATCACAAGAGACAGAGAGACGATCATGAATGCAGATAAGGTAATCCTTCCGGGAGTCGGAGCATTCGGAGATGCGATGGGAAAACTCAGACAGTATGGACTTGATGAAGTAATCAGAGACGTAACAGCCAAAGGAACGCCATTTCTTGGAATCTGCCTCGGACTGCAGTTATTATTTGAACGAAGTGATGAGACTCCGGGTGTGGAAGGTCTTGGGATCTTGAAGGGAGAGATATTAAGAATCCCGGATCAGGAAGGACTTAAGATCCCTCACATGGGATGGAACTCACTAAAATTCCAAAATAACGGAAGATTATTTAAAGATATTCCGGAAGATTCCTATGTATATTTTGTACATTCGTATTATCTGAAAGCAGAGGATGAAGGCATTGTGACTGCAACAACAGAGTATAGTACACATATCCATGCTTCGGTAGAACAGGGAAATGTGTTTGCATGCCAGTTCCATCCGGAAAAGAGCAGTGATATAGGAATTCAGATTTTAAAGAACTTTGTGGAATTATAGGGGGACAAGGCAATGCATACAAAAAAGAATTATTCCATGTCTGGACGTAAATAACGGAAGAGTGGTAAAAGGAGTTAATTTTGTATCCTTAAGGGATGCGGGAGATCCTGTCGAGATTGCAAAGGCATATGATAAAGCAGGGGCGGATGAACTGGTATTTCTGGACATTACAGCATCTTCGGATGCGCGGGGTACAGTTGTCGATATGGTCCGCAAAGTAGCGGAAAATGTGTTTATTCCGTTTACGGTGGGTGGAGGAATCCGTACAGTGGATGATTTTAAAGCTCTCCTGAGAGAGGGTGCGGATAAGATTTCTATCAATTCATCCGCGATCAATACACCAAATTTAATTTCGGAAGCGGCGGAAAAGTTCGGAAGCCAGTGTGTGGTAGTGGCGATCGATGCAAAGAAACGAGAAGACGGAAGCGGATGGAATATCTATAAGAATGGCGGACGTATCGATGTAGGAATTGATGCTGTGGAATGGGCAGCAAAAGTGGAGAAACTTGGTGCGGGAGAGATTCTTCTGACCAGTATGGACTGCGACGGAACGAAAGCGGGATATGATCTGGAACTTACAAGAGCAATCGCAGAAGAAGTAAGTATTCCGGTGATCGCATCCGGTGGAGCCGGCAATCTGGAACATTTCTACGATGCACTGACAGAGGGAAAAGCAGATGCAGCGTTGGCGGCATCTTTATTCCATTACAAAGAACTAGAAATCAGAGAAGTAAAAGAATATTTAAGAGGAAAAGGTGTATCTGTCCGTCTGTAGTTTGCAGTCTGTATGACAGCGAGGATAAAAAAATAAAAAGGATAGTGTAAAAGACAATGGCAGCAATCAATAATGACTGGCTGGACGCTCTGAAAGAAGAGTTCAAAAAGCCATATTATAAGAAATTATTTGAGACAGTAAATGAGGAATACAGAACAAGACAGATCTTTCCGCCGGCAGACGATATCTTCAATGCATTTCATCTGACACCGCTTCATAATGTAAAGGCAGTAATTCTGGGACAGGATCCATATCATAATGTAGGACAGGCGCATGGACTCTGCTTTTCGGTAAAAAAAGGTGTGGATGTGCCGCCTTCGCTTGTGAATATTTATAAAGAACTGCATGATGATCTGGGATGTACGATCCCGAATCACGGCTGTCTGACAAAATGGGCAGAGCAGGGCGTGCTGATGTTGAATACGGTATTAACCGTAAGGGCACATCAGGCGAATTCCCATAAGGATATCGGATGGGAAGAATTTACCGATGCGGCGATCATGGCACTTAACAGTCAGGACCGTCCAATCGTGTTCATCTTATGGGGAGCGCCGGCGCAGAGGAAGGCGAGGATGCTGAATAATCCGAAGCATCTGATCCTGAAAGCACCGCATCCGAGTCCGCTGTCTGCATACCGCGGAATTTTTTGGAAGTAAGCCATTCAGTCAGACGAACGATTATCTGAGAGCGCACGGAATAGAACCGATTGACTGGCAGATTGAGTAAATGAGGAGTATATAGAAAAAGTATGAAAAGAGGAAAAGCACTACTTGCAATATTCAGTGCAGGTCTGTTACTGACTGCCTGTGGAAATCCTTCGAAAAAGGGAGTTGAGTATCTTGAAAAAGGAGAATACGATCAGGCGGTTGAACAGTTTGAACAGGCAATAGAAAAGAATAAGAATACCGGAGATGCCTGGAGAGGAATCGGCATTGTGAAATGGGAACAGAAAGATTATAAAGGGGCAAGAAATGCATTCAGGAAGGCTCTGGATAATAATGCTGAGAAGACAGGAACAATTTACAATCTCATCGGAAACTGTGATCTGAAATTGGGAAAAGCAAAAGAAGCGTTGAACTATTATAATCTCGGACTGGAACAGGATGACGTCAGCAAGAAGATGAAGAAAGAAATGAAATATAACATCATCGTTGCTTATGAGAAGATGGAAGACTGGGAGAGTGCGGAAGTAAAACTGAAAGAATATCTGGATAGTTACCCAAATGACAAGGCAGCTAAAAAAGAAGCAGAATTCCTGGAGACGCGTTAATAGAATATGATAGAAATAAAAGATGAACAGCAAAAAGTGATTCTGGTCGGAGTTGCACTCTCGGATCAGGATGATACAAAAGAATCACTGGAAGAATTAAAAGATCTGGTATCGACAGCCGGGGCGGAGACGGCAGGAATGCTGATCCAGAACCGGGAGCAGCAGCATCCGGCAACTTATGTCGGGAAGGGAAAGATAGAAGAATTAAAAAATATGATCTGGGAATTGCGTGCGACTGGGATTGTGTGTGATGATGAATTGTCTCCGGCGCAGATGAAGAACCTGCAGGATGAGCTGGATGTGAAAGTCATGGACAGAACCCTGATCATTCTGGATATTTTTGCGGCAAGAGCATCGACCAGTGAAGGTAAGATACAGGTAGAACTGGCGCAGCTTAAGTATCAGCAGACCAGACTGACCGGCTGGGGAAGAGCGATGTCCAGACTGGGAGGCGGAATTGGAACCAGAGGACCGGGAGAGAAGAAGCTGGAGATGGATCGCCGCCTGATCAAAGGCCGGATCGCACAACTGAACCGTGAATTAAAGGATGTCAAAAAACACCGGGAAGTGACCAGAGAGCAGAGAAGCAGAAGCCATATTCCGGTAGCAGCAATCGTAGGATACACGAATGCGGGGAAATCTACATTGTTAAATGCTCTGACCGGTGCAGGAATTCTTGCAGAAGATAAATTATTTGCAACTCTGGATCCTACTACCAGGGATCTGAAACTGCCAAGCGGTCAGGAAATTCTCATGACAGATACGGTAGGATTTATCAGAAAGCTTCCACATCATCTGATCGAAGCTTTTCGGAGTACGCTGGAAGAAGCAAAATATGCGGACATCATCCTGCATGTAGTGGATGCTTCGAATCCGCAGATGGATGAACAGATGTATACCGTATATGAGACACTGCAGAATCTCGGAGTGAAAGATAAGCCGGTGATCACGGTATTTAATAAGATTGACCGAATGGAAGATACCTGGGTTCCGAGAGACCTGCGTGCAGATTATCATGTAAAAATCTCGGCAAAGACGGGAGAAGGAATTACAGGATTCCTTCAGTCCATAGAAGCTGTATTGAGGGAGCGGAAAGTGGAGATTGAGGCATTGTATCCATATAAAGAAGCCGGAAAGATCCAAAAGATCCGGAAGTACGGAGAACTTCAGGAGGAAGAGTACCGGGAAGATGGTATCTTCGTGCGGGCATTCGTTCCGGCAGAACTTTATGGGCAGGTACGTCCGGAAGGCGTTACACCGAACAATTGCTTATAAGCTCTGGAAAACGTAGAATAATCTTTAAATCCACAATCGTAACAAACCTGTGTGCCCGGCACACCGGAAGATAATAGTTCTTTTGCAAGCAGGAGCCGTTTCTGGGAGATATATTGTCCCAGTGTATAACCGGTTTCCTGCTTGAATAATCTCATCATATAATATTTGCTGATATAAAAATGTCTGGCGATCAGGTCGATCGATAAGTTCTCGCAGAGATGTTCGCCGACGTAGTCAAGGATGGCGAGCACCTTTTCGTTACAATTATCCGTGTCAATGTATTCCAGTCGGTTTTTTCTTACCGCACGGTTCAAATGGATCATGAATTCCAGGAACATTACCTGCCGGTAGAGTTCGGAAGCATAGCCGCCGTCAGTGAAAGAGTGTTCTAGATTGGAGATAGAACGGAACAGGGAACTCTTTTCAGGTGAAGGGATGCGCAGAACATTGGAGTGCTCCTGATCAGCTTTCTGGAAACAGTAACTCAGATCGTAGTTTTCGGTCTGGTATGCGTTCATAAAATTCGGAGAGATGTAGACAATAATCCTCTCATAAGGACAGGAATTGTCTACCGTCAGTTTATGGATATCTCCCTGTTTTACCAGAACGATATCATAAGGTTTTAGGTCGTAAGAGCGGCCTTCGATCATATAATTGACTTTTCCCCGAATAAAGATTGTAATCTTATCAAAATCGTGATAATGGTAATCGATTTCTTTGGTATCCTGATCAGTCAGGTGAAAAAAGTCTGAATTCACTGTTCAGATATCCTTTTTTCTCGTATTGTTCCATATATATCCTCCATATATTATTAAAAATACAATATCAAAATCAGAGTGATTTTAGACAGATAAAAAGGCTGAAAATAGTATCTGTAATCAGTTTATAGGAAAATGGCATTATTTGCAAGAAACATGGCATTATTTGTGTAGATTATGGAAATAATGCCTGTTATGATATGGATAAAGAGAAAGATGCAGCTAACAGATGCAGTAAGCGGCGAATACTCTGTGTGAACTATATACAGTCAAAAGAAATAAAAATACAACAGAAGAAATTTTTAAATGTAATAAAGACGGGGATTAAAAATCAGGAGGAAGAAAGATGAAAGTAGTATTGGAACGTTATCATGGATTGGGGGAATGATTATCTTGTATTTGATCCGAATCATAATGAATTAGAACTGGATCAGGCAAATGTAAAAATGATCTGTGATCGTAATGAGGGGCTTGGCGCTGACGGAGTTCTGGAAGGACCGATCCTGAAAGAAGACGGTATGCATGTAAAAGTATGGAATCCGGACGGAAGTGAATCAGAGACCAGTGGAAACGGTGTCCGTATTTTTGCAAAATATCTGAAAGATGCCGGTTACGTACAGAAAAAGAATTTCAAATTATATACAGGAAACGGTCCGGTGGAAGTGACATTCTTAAATGAAGATGGAAGCCGGCTGCGTGTATCTATGGGAAAATTATCATTTTGGAGTGATGAGATCCCGGTCATCGGCGAGAGGCGTGAAGTGATCAACGAGGACATGGTATTCGGAAGGACGTTGTATCCGGTTACCTGTGTATCCATCGGTAATCCACATTGCGTGATCCCTATGCGTGAGATTTCCAAACCGCTGGTATGCAAGATCGGTGATTATTCCGAGATCGCAAGATATTTCCCGAACAGAATCAATACACAGATCATGCAGGTGATGGATAAAGAGAATATTGCGATCGAGATCTTTGAGCGTGGTGCAGGATACACCAGAGCATCCGGAACCGGAGCATGTGCGGCAGCAGGTGTAGCGTACAAACTGGGACTTACGAACAGTAAAGTGATCGTTCATATGCCGGGAGGAGAACTCCAGGTAGAAGTAGAAGATGACTGGAATGTATACATGACAGGAGATGTGTTCTACGTTGCGAAGATGACACTTAGTAATGAATTTGCGGAGAGACTGCGTGCATTATAAGATACCGGGGAAATCTTGCAAAAGCTGTCGTGAATGACAGTATAAAAGCAGGTTTTACAGCTATACACAAACATATATTCGTGTTATACTAGGGCATAAGGAGGAAACCTTATGCCTTTAAAATTTGTATTATTCGGGGCCCATCCGGCTCAGGAAAAATTCAACTTATTTATATCAGCATGTCATAGAAGAATCAGAAAATACCCACTGAAGAATTTCATAGTGCTCGTACCGGAACAGTTTACAATGCAGACGCAGAAGGATCTGGTCAGTATGCATCCGAGACACGGTATCATGAATATCGATGTACTGAGTTTTGCAAGACTTGCTTACCGGGTATTTGAAGAGACCGGTACAAAGCAGATGCAGGTTCTAGATGATGAGGGCAAAAAACCTGATCCTCAGAAAGATTGCAGGGGATTATGAGAACAAACTGACGGTATTGAAAGGGAATATTAAGAAACTTGGCTATATCAGTGAGGTAAAATCCGTGATATCCGAATTTACACAGTATGATATCGGGGAAGAAGAGATGGATGAGATGCTGGATCATCTGGATGAAGACTCCAGATTGTATTACAAGTTAAAAGATATCAGGCTTTTGTATGAAGGTTTTCAGGATTACTTAAGAGAGCGGTATATCACGAAGGAAGAATTGCTGGATGTATTGAACAGTCAGGTAAAAGAATCAGAACTTTTGAAAAACAGTGTTGTAGTTCTTGACGGATTTACCGGATTTACACCGGTGCAGAACCGGCTGATACTGGAACTTATGCGGTGCTGCAAGGAAGTCTGGGTGACAGTTACGATGGATGAACGGGAGAATCCGTATTCTTATAAACATCCATATCAGCTGTTTGGACTGAGTAAGCAGATGGTAACGACACTGGTCAGAATGGCGGGGGTAAGATCATATAGAGGTAGAAGAACCGGTCTGCCTGTATGGATATCCGGTGAAACGATTTTGGAAAAAGAACCCAGGAACTTGCAATTTTTTGGAGAGGAAATATCTTCCGGTACGGGGCTGGAAGGTATGATAAAGCTGTGGAGAATCTGGAAATCCATACAGCAGGGGAACCCAAGACAGGAAGCAGATGCAGTGGCAGAGGGAATCCGCAGACTGGTACGTAAAGAGCAGTACAGATACAGAGATATCGGTGTGATCGTCAGTGATATGAATGTATATGGAGACTATCTGGAACAGGCATTTGAGAATTACGGGATTCCGGTGTTTATGGATCATAAGAGAAGCATCCTGTTGAATTCATTTGTAGAATATATAAGGAGTCTTCTGAATATGGCGGAAAAGAATTTCTCTTATGAAAGTGTATTCCGCTTCTTAAGAACGAATCTTGCAGGATTCGCCTGCGAGGAAGTCGATGAACTGGAAAACTATGTGCTCGGACTGGGAATCAGGGGATATAAAGGCTGGCAGAACCGTTGGATCCGCAGATTGAAGGGGATGGAAGAAGAGGAACTGGACCGGCTGAATCATTACCGTGTACAACTGGTAGAAAAAGTGGATAACCTGATGTTTGTATTAAAACAAAAGAGGAAAACGGTGCGAGATATCACGATGGCAGTATATGAGTTCATGGTGAAGGAAAATATCCAGGAACGCCTGCAAAGAACAGAAGAAGAATTTCAGAAAGCAGGTGAGCTGGCACTGGCGAAGGAATATTCACAGGTCTACCGGATTATCATAGAATTATTTGATAAATTTGTAGAACTTCTGGGTGAGGAACCGGTGGGACTGAACGAATATTGTAAGCTTCTGGATGCAGGACTGGAAGAGGCAAGAGTCGGTGTGATTCCTCCAAGTGTGGATCAGGTAGTGGCAGGAGATATGCAGAGAACAAGATTAAAAGACATCAGGGCACTCTTTTTTGCTTGGAGCCAATGACAGCTTCCTTCCCGGAGCACTTATGAGAACCGGTCTGTTAACAGAACAGGACAGAGAGAAGTTCCGGCAAGCGGATCATGCGCTGGCGGCAGGCGGAAAGGAAAAAGCATATGTCCAAAAGTTTTACCTGTATATGAACCTGACTAAGCCGTCGGAGAAACTGAAGATTTATTATAGTAAAGTGTCTGCAGGAGGGAAAGCACAGCGTCCGTCTTATCTGATACAGGAATTATCAAGATTATATCCGGAGTTAAAGGTTCAGGATGAAGAAGCAAAAAACTAAAGGAAAAAGAACTGACGGAGAAAAGTGGAGTTGCTTATCTGATCCGTGGACTGCAGGAGAAGAATCTGGACCTCACCTGGCAGGAATTATATACCTGGTATCAGAAATCTCCGGAATGGAAAGCTGCGGTGGACCGGATTTTGCGCGCATGGTATTACAGACGTCCGGAAGATCCATTATCGGAACGTGTAGCAAGAGAACTTTATGGAGAGAATTTCGAAGGAAGCATCACGAGAATGGAACGGTATGCGACCTGTGCGTGTGCACATTTCCTTGCTTACGGGCTCCGCCTGAAGGAACGGCCGCTGTATGAAGTTTAAAGCAGTCGATCTGGGAAATGTCTGTCACAGGGCCCTGGAACTGTTTTCGAAAAAGGCATCGGAGGCGGGCGGCTGGACAGTATTGCCGGAAGAAGAAAGAAAAAAGCTGATCGATGCAAGTGTGGAAGAAGCGATTACAGATTATGGCAATTCTGTATTATACAGTACGGCAAGAAATGAACAGATGATCGTGCGCATGAAGCAGATGCTGGAGAGAACAGTATGGGCACTTACGAACCAGCTGAAAGCCGGGGACTTTGTGCCGGAGGCATATGAACTGCGTTTCTTCGGAGGAAAGATTGACCGCATTGATATATGCGAGACGGAAGAGCAGATATATGTCAAAGTTATGGATTACAAGACCGGAAGTAAGGCATTTGACGTGGTTGCATTGTATCATGGCTTACAATTACAGCTTATGATCTATATGGATGCAGCAGTCGAATTTCAGAAAAAGCGCCATCCGGATAAGGAGGTAATCCCGGCTGGTGTGTTCTATTACCGTATTCAGGATCCTCTGGTAGATAAGACAGAAGACAAAGAAAAAGCAGAGCGTGCGGTTCTAAAGCAGTTGAAGCCGGATGGTATCATTCCGCTTGGGACAGAGATATTAAAGCATCTGGATCATAATACTTCGGGCGAATCTCTGGCAGTTCCGGTAAAATATAATAAGAACGGCAGCGTATCAGGGTATTCCAAAGTGGTTGCGGGAGAGGATTTTTCTGCAATGATGACTCATGCCAAAAAGCAGATGGAAGATACAAGAACGAAGATATTGAATGGTGAAGCAGGAGCCCTTCCTTATAAGCGTGGGCAGGAAAGTGGATGCGATTACTGTCCATACAGGCATGTCTGTGGATTCGATGTTAAAATTCCGGGATATGAATACCGTGATATCGGAACAATGGGAAAAGAAGAGGCCATGGCGGCAATGCGGATAGAACAGCGTGAATCTGAAAATGACAGGAAAGGAGGAAACCAGGAATGGGTGTGAAATGGACAGAAGAACAGCAGAAGGTCATACAACTGAGAAATCGTAATATTCTGGTGTCGGCAGCAGCAGGTTCCGGAAAGACAGCTGTTCTGGTAGAACGTATCATCACGATGCTGACAGAAGATGACCCTCCGGTGGATGTAGATAAACTTCTGATCGTGACATTTACCGAGGCGGCGGCCTCAGAGATGAAAGAAAGAATACGTCTGGCAATTGAGAAGAAACTATTGGAATACCCGGAAGATGAGCATCTGAAACAACAGGCAACACTGATCCATAATGCACAGATCACAACCATTCACAGCTTCTGCCTTTCAGTGATCCGTGATCATTTTCATGCGATTGATATCGATCCGGGATTCCGGATTGGTGAAGAAGGGGAACTGAAACTGCTAAGACATGATGTACTGGAAGAAATGCTGGAGGAAAAATATCAGGAAGGAAGTAAGAGCTTCCTTGATTTTGCAGCAGCTTACAGTACCGGGAGAGATGATAAAAAGATTGAAGATTTGATCTTGAAGATCTATGAGTTTTCCAGAAGCTATCCGGACAGTGAAGCGTGGCTGGAGTCTTGTGTGGAAGCGTACAGGATACCGGATGTCGAGACACTGGAAAAAAGGCAGCTTCATGCAAAAAGGTAATAGCAGATATAAGGAAGAATCTGGAGGATGCCAGAGAATTGCTGGCTCAGGCAGAGATGATTGCGTTAAGTCCGGATGGTCCGGCGGTGTATGAAGCAACGTTGGATAAGGATATGCAGGTGATTGAAGAATTGTCAGCTATCCGGTCTTATGAGAAGATGGCGGAAGCATTTACGAATGTAAAATGGGCGAGGATTGCGGCAAACAAAGATCAGACAGTATTAGAAGAAAAGATCGAACAAGTCAAGAAGATCCGGGAACTTGTAAAGGGGATTGTAAAGAATATCAGCGGGCAGTATTTTTATGAAAGTCCGCAGGAACTGGTGGAGGATTTGAAAATGTGTGCTCCGGCGATGGAAGAGCTGGGGAATCTTGTGCGGCTGTTTGGAGAAAAGTTTGAAGAGCAGAAGCGGGCACAGAACATCATTGATTTTTCGGATATGGAACAATATGCACTGCGTATCCTGACAGAAAAATCAGAAGATGGGTTTGTACCATCAAAAATAGCGCAAGAATATCAGAACCAGTTTCATGAAGTTATGATCGATGAGTATCAGGACAGCAATCTGATTCAGGAAGCAATCCTTAACAGTGTATCAACCTGCAGAAGCGGCAGGTATAATATCTTTATGGTAGGAGATGTAAAGCAGAGTATTTACAGATTCCGTCTGTCGAGACCGGAATTATTTCTGGAAAAGTTTTATACATATAATATAGAAGAAAGTCAGACTCAGAGAATTGATCTGCACAGAAACTTCCGAAGCCGGAAGGAAGTGCTGGAGAGTGCCAACGCGATATTCCGGCAGATCATGACGGAGAAGCTGGGCGGGATCGTCTATGATGAGCAGGCGGCATTGTATCCGGGGGCAGAATATCCGGAGACAGAGAATCTTAAGACAGAGATTCTGTTAATGGACAGTGACCTGGATGAATATCAGAAAACGGATGGGGATACATCAAAAGGAATTGCCTCAGAAAGGGAACTGGAGGCCCGTATGATTGCCATGCGTATCCGCGAACTATTGCGTTCGCAGAAAGTCGTGGATAAGGAGAACGGCGAACTCAGAAATGTGCGTTATTCGGATATTGTGATCCTGACAAGAAGTATCAAAGGATTTGCCGATGTATTTACAGAAGTGTTGAACCGTGAAGGTATCCCTGCTTATGCGGGAACCAGTGAAGGGTATTTTCAGACACAGGAGGTAGGTGTACTTCTGGATTATCTGAGGGTTCTGGATAATCGGAGACAGGATATTCCGCTGGCAGCAGTGCTGCGTTCCGCATTTGCAGAAATGTCGGATGAAGAGATGGCAGAGATACGGTGTATGTATCCGGATAAGCCGTTCTTTGAGAGTGTGGCAGAGTACAGAGTACATGGGCGTGAACAAAAGATCCGGGAAAAGCTGGAAAAGTGCCTGGGACAGATGGACGAATTACGCCTAATCGTACCATATACACCGATGCATGAACTTTTATGGAAGATACTGGACAGAACGGGATATGGGGATTATGTGGCAGCAATGCCTGGTGGAGCACAGCGCAGAGCAAATCTGGATATGCTGATTGAAAAAGCCAGAGCATATGAAGCAACCAGTTATAAAGGATTGTTTCATTTTGTGAGATACATCGAACAACTACAAAAGTATGACGTGGATTATGGTGAGGCGAGCATAGAAGATGAATATGCGGATACAGTGAGGGTAATGACGATTCACAAAAGCAAAGGATTGGAATTTCCTGTCGTGATCACAGCCGGAATGGGAAAGCGTTTCAATATGCAGGATGCAAGAAGTGCGGTGGCACTCCATGCCGGTATGGGAGTCGGGCTGGATGCAGTGGATCTGGAATATCGTACGAAGATTCCAAGTATCATCAAAAAAGTGATACAAAAGGAGGAAGCATTAGAGAGTCTCGGGGAAGAATTGCGTGTATTATATGTAGCCCTGACGCGTGCGAAAGAGAAACTGATCATTACAGGAACGCTTTCAAAACCAGAGGATAAGATTGCTGGATATCAGATGTTTGGGAAAGATACAGAAGGGACATTATCATTTTCTCAGCTTAGTCATGCCTCCACATACTGGGACTGGATATTGCCAGCAGTGTTAAAGTGCAGGGAGGAGCTGTTCAGAATACAGATCCTGCATATAGAGGATGTGGTAAAAGAAAGCATAGAGGAAGAAGAAAAGAGCGGTCTTTCAAGAACTGTTCTTGAAAACTGGAACGTAGAAGAAATCTATGAGCCTAGCTTGCATGAGATGATGCAGGAACAGTTTGCATTTTCCTATCCCTATGAAAAGAGCAGTGAAAGGAAGCTGAAATTCACTGTCACGGAACTGAAAAAAAGAGCCTATGAGATTGCATCAGACGAAAGGGAGGAAGAGCAGGGAGAATGTTTCTATGAAGAACCGGAAGTGGTGCCGCTTTTGCCCCGGTTTATGCGGCAGGAAGAAGGTCTGACAGGGGCACCGAGAGGTACGGCATACCACCGGGTGATGGAGCTGTTAGATTTTGCAGGGATGCAGAAATACGGGAATAAGCAGTGGTTCGGCGGTTGGCTGGAAGAACAGGTGCGGCATGGAAGGCTGGAAGAAGAAGCAGCAGGATGTATCCGGCAGGCAGATATCCTGGAATTTCTGCAATGTAATTCGGGAAAGCGGATGCAGGAAGCAGCCCGAAAGCAGAAACTTTACAGAGAACAACCATTTGTACTCGGTGTGGATGCAAAAGAGCTGTATCCTGAGGAAGAAGACGGGGAACTGATCCTGATACAGGGAATCATAGATGCTTATTTTGAAGAACCGGATGGATTGGTTGTGCTGGATTATAAGACGGATAAGGTGAATAACGGAAAAGAACTGGCAGAGAAATATCAGGAGCAGTTACGTTACTATGCGAAGGCACTGGAACAGATGTCTGGGAAAAAAGTAAAGAAAAGATCATCTATTCATTTACTTTAAGAAAAGAGGTTTATATAGAATAGTATATTTTGAAATATATCAGAAACAGGGAAGTACATCCGAAGTCACGGGTGTACTTTTTTGCGCGATATCTTACAATTTTGTAACATACATAATATATGTTGACACACTATATTATACATCGTATAATATGTGTAACAAAATAATATTAAATCATAATGCGAAAAGGGAGTGAGGGCATGGTTTTTAATACAGGTGCAGCTCTTCTGGATGCAATTGTGCTGGCGGTAGTATCACGGGAAGATGAAGGAACGTATGGATACAAGATTACGCAGGATGTAAGAAAAGCGATCGATGTGTCAGAATCTACATTGTATCCGGTACTTCGAAGGCTGCAGAAAGGGGAATATCTGGAAGTCTATGACAGGCAGTTTGATGGAAGAAACAGACGTTATTACAAAGTTACAGAAACCGGAAGAACCCAGCTTATCATGTACCGGAAAGAGTGGAAAGAATATTCCGGAAAGATTAATGAATTATTTGAGGGAGGGATATTAGAATGAATCGAATAGAGTTTATGGAAGAACTATCCGGACTTTTGCAGGATATTCCGGAAGAGGACAGAATGGATGCATTAAATTATTACAACGATTACTTTGATGATGCAGGAGCAGAGAATGAAAAGAATGTGATAGATGAACTGGAAAGTCCTGAAAAAAGTGGCTGCAAAGATCAAGGCAGACAGAGAGGATCCGGAAGATGGAAAAGCCGGAATGCCGATGGAGCAGGACAATAAACCATGGACGAATAAATGGTTAAAAATGATTCTGATTGTGGCAATCATTCTGGTTGGATGCCCGGTTATCGTTCCTGCAGCAATCGGCCTGCTGGCAGCAATTGCAGGAATCCTCATTGCAGCATTTGCATTCTTTATCGCAATTGTAATAGGTTTTGCGGCAATTGTGATCGTGGCAATCGTTCTGACAGCAGCAGGTATTGGAAGTATGTTTGTGAATATAGGAGCCGGTCTTGCACTATTCGGAGCCGGTATGATACTGATTGCTGTTGGTGCGATCGGAACCGTGGCAGGGATAAGACTCTGTATCATTGTATTTCCGGGGATGATCAGAGGAATTGTATGGATTCTCAGAAAACCATTTCACAGGAAGGCGGTGGCGTAAGATATGAAAAAAGATGGAAAATATTTTGGGATCGATGTGGTATATGTTTCCTGGTTGGGATCATGTGCTGTGGTGCAGCGTGGGGAATTGGAACAACACTGGATGATATCATGCATGGATTCCCGGAAGAAATGAAATGGGGATCAAAAGTTACAAAATATATCGTCACAGATAAGTGGGACCAGGATGATGATGACTGGGACAATGATGACTGGGACAATGATGACTGGAATGATGATGACTGGGATGATGATGACCGGTATGATGAGCAGGATGACTGGGATGATGATGACGAAAGACGTGATAATATGAATGGTATAGCAAATATACTTGAAAACAACGGAAAGGCTTCATATAAAGATATCAATTCGATTAAGAGTAATGTTTATACAGGAAGTATCCCATTTTGAAAAAAGGGGACGGATACGGATGTAATTACGGTAGAAAGCATAGATATTAATGAAAAACTGGGCTTTCGTGCATTTGAAAAAGATGGAATCTTATATTTGACTTCAAATGAAAAAGATTGAAAAAAAGTAATAACATTGGAAAAGGCACAATTACCGTGACGATCCCGGAAAACATGGCATTTAACGAAATAGAACTGAATATGAAAGCAAAGCCGGAAAATTAAAAGCGGATCAGATCAGAACGAAAAATCTGGAGGTAAATGCCGGAGCAGGAGAAGTGAATATCCTTGAGTTTCAGGCAGAGGAGGCAGAATTTGTATGTGGTGCCGGATCCGTCACAGCATCAGGAGATGCCGGAAAGAAATTAGAAGCAGACTGTGGTGTGGGAGAACTTTTGCTGAATTTAAAAGGTGTAAAAGAAGATTATAATTACGATCTGGAATGTGGTATCGGAGAAATCAGATGTGCAGATGAGAGCTATTCTGGATTTGGAAAAGACTATACGATAGACAATCATGCGGCAAAAAATTATGGAAATCGAATGTGGCATTGGACAGATTACTGTGAAATATATGAATCAGATGTAAAAAGAAAGAGATACAGGAGGTAACAAAATGGATGGAAAAAGATTATACCGGTCAAAAAAAGACAGAATGATATGCGGTGTGTGTGGCGGAATTGCAAATTATTTTAATATTGATCCGACACTGGTAAGACTGGCATTTGTGTTGATTGCAATGGGAGCAGGTTCGGGGATTCTTGCATATATAATAGCGGCGATCATTATACCGGATGAAGATTAAAGCAGCAGAAATGTATAGGTAAAGGAAATCAGGGCATAATGAAAGAAAAACGAAAGGAATCAATCATTATGCCGGCAAAAAAGAAACATCCCGTCCGTTTGGAAGAACTTACTCCGGATGAAAAAGTAAAATATGAAATTGCTGAAGAACTTGGTCTGTTAGACAGAGTGATGCAGGACGGATGGAAATCACTTACATCAAAAGAAACAGGAAAAAATCGGCGGTCTGATCACGGAAAAAGAAGCGTCAGACTGGCAACAATGCAAAAAAATGACAAAAATATTACGAATGTTAATTAGTATGAATATTATGTAATAAAGGTTGAAAAGGAAATATCCATTTGCTATAATCGAACAACTGGTAAAAGAGTTAGCAGGTGAGGATATGAACGAGAAGATTAATGTTTTAAGGTGTAAATATAGACAGTTTTACAGCAGAAACGAAGCCATGAAGGAAATCAATTGCATTTCTGGAATCTGAACCTGTGAGTGTGATAGATGTTGTATCGGTAGATGCGCTGATGCAGATGAACGATCTCCCGGAACTGAAAGAAAAGATGAATGAATTTGATATGATATTGCCGGGGGAAAAGCTGATCCTTGAAGCAGCGGAAGAACCGGAACTGCCGGAAGAGATTAATATGGAATTGTATCTGAAGATGTTTATGCGCTATCTGCATAAGAACCATAAAAGACTCTATCTGCTGGTAGAGTCAGAAGAAGAAGGGCAGGAGGCATTCCGGTATCTGCAGAAGGCATATAGTGGGATTCAGTTAGTGGGGTTGGCGAAGGTATCTGCAGAAGGCAGAGCGGATGATATGCTGGTGAATGCGATCAACGGAAGTGAAGTGGATTGTGTCCTTTCGGCATTATCGGTTCCATTACAGGAAGATTTTATTGCAAAAAAATCAGAAATCTTCTGGATGTAAGAGTTTTGGATCGGAGTTTGGGAAAGAAGATATTCTCGCCACGTAAGCCGGGATTCGGTCAGGGGAAAATTGCAAAGTATCTCTTGAATCACATTTTCAGACGTGCAATGGGAAAAAATAAAGCTGAAAATGAAATCCTAAGCAAAATATAAGAAAGTTATTTCGTCACTATGTCTATGCTAATAAATATGATACAAAATGTGAAAAAAACTGAGGAAATCACCTAAAAAAGTGTGATTTCCTCTTTGAATTTTTTTTGGTTATATATATTAAGATAAGATTTGACGATATGTATTTTGTAGATTATTGTAGTGAATTTGTTGTGTAAAATGCATATTGAAAAGAGTGGAGGAGATGGAATATGATATCTAATCAAAT
>ENA-OPYU01000142-OPYU01000142.1-human-gut-metagenome-genome-assembly--contig:-NODE-142-length-27939-cov-7.877355_pt1 | contig 27939 bp, 25 predicted proteins | sample MGYA00242637_ERZ504482 | MGnify/ENA primary metagenome ERZ504482 (study PRJEB26092, sample SAMD00036237) | human gut metagenome | host: Homo sapiens | study: EMG produced TPA metagenomics assembly of... | reverse complement strand
CTACGTTTGCCTCTTTGATGGCTTTGATGCAGAAGTCTTCGCTGGTTAGGCCGAACTTTTTGATGCTCGGGAAAGTGTAGAAGGCTCCTGCGGGCTCTACTACGTCGAGGCCCATGGCGTCTAAGGCTGCGAGTACGCGTTCGCGGCGGGCTCGGTAGACTTTGAGCATGGGGGTTGGGTCGACGGTCAGGGCTCGGGCTGCGGCGTCCATTTCGAAGGAGACGGCACTCGATACTAAGTATTGGTGAGCCTTGGCGATCTCGGCGATGACGGGTGCCGCTGCCGCGAGCCAGCCCAGGCGCCAGCCGGTCATGGACCAGGGCTTGGAGAAGCTCTCGATGATGACCGTCTGTTCACGCAGCTCCGGGTGACGCTGGGCAAAGCGCTCGTAGCCATCCACATAAACCAGGCGGTTGTATACGTCGTCGCAGACCACGTAGATGCCCGCCTGCTCTGCCACGTGCGCCACGGCGTCGAGCGATGCCGCGTTGAGGATGCAACCCGTAGGATTGTTGGGCGAGCAGATGACGATGGCCTTGGTCGCCGGCGTCACGCAAGCACGAAGCGCATCCTCGTCAATCTGGAATTGCGCAGGCTCCGTATCCAAAAAGACCGCTTTGGCGTGATTGGCCACGACGATGCTCTCGTACAGGCCAAAGGCCGGCGTGGGGATAATGACCTCGTCGCCGGGGTTGAGCATAGCCATGAATGTTGCCGACAGGGCTTCGGTCGCGCCGTCGGTTAGGATGACCTCGTCGGCCGAAAACGTAAGGCCCGCGTCCCCCATGTAGGCAGATAACGCCTCACGCAGGGCGGGGCGACCGTTGTTGGGCGGATAGTGCGTGTCACCGCGGTCCAGTGCGGCGGTCACCTCGGCACTAATCACATCGGGCGTGGGAAAATCGGGCTCGCCAAGCGCAAGCGCGATGCACCCCGGGTGCTGGGCGGCGAGCGCGTTAATCCGGCGGATACCGGAGGGCTTGAGCGTGGCAAGCGAGGTATTCATGGGCAGTCGCATGGCGTTCCTTTCGTAAGGGTTGCACTAGGATAGCGCGGCGGGGCGCCGCCGGACGGTGTAACCTAAACGGAAACCAACCGGAAAGGAGGCAGCATGGAGCCGACCGCGCGCAGCGATGTACCAAAAACGCTGCAAACCATTGCGTATATCAGCATTCCCAATAGTGCCGATCTTGAGTTTTTGCTCTGGGACCTGCAGGATGCCATCGCCGCCTATGCACAGCTTTCCGGCACCGCACTCCCCCGCCCGGTCAACTTGAAGGCAAATGACGCCGGCAGCGTTGCCGATGGCATCGTGCTGGCCATTGAAGATGTGGCTGACGATGAGACGTTGACAGCCATCGAGCAGGCGCTTGAGCGCTTTGGCGGTACGGGAACGCGCGTCTATGCCGCGATTCGAGCCGCACAAGAGAGCACTGAGCAGGCGCGTGGGACCGCCGTTCGCCTGCACAAGGCATGTGAGCGCCATGACCAATTGTGGTGTGGCGGCGTTGCCATCTGCGCCGGCAGCGGCATCGCAGCGCTTCGTCGCTCCCCGCGCATGGGCCTCTTGCGCCGACCGTTTTCGGAAGCGATGGACAAGCTCGTGGGCGCTGTGCGCATGGGCTGCTCCGTCAAGCATGCACAGCGACTTGGCGGCGGCAATGCCGCCAACGTCGACGCCGACGGCATGGTTTGCGCCGAGCCAGCCGTGCCCGCGCCGATCTGGCGAGGCGTTCTGAAACGTCTGGGCGCCCACGCTCAAACAAAAATCTAAATTAAATAACAGCCCAGTCAACGGCTTCGTGCCAACGCTCGACAAGACGCTCCAGGCGCCAGGCGGCATTGGCGGGACTTGTCGAGGGCAGGACGATGGCAGGCAGCCCCGTCCGATCTTGCAAGTAGCGTTTGTAGAGTCGCCCTGCCGTGCCGCCGTTACAGGCAACGACCTCAATCGACGCGGCATCGGTAATGCGCTCGATATGTGCCGGCACAACGTTGCGGATGCTCGCGTCGCTCGAGCCCTTAATGTCGCAGCTCTCGACCACATCCCACAGGGCCACGCCGCCGTTCAGCAGCATGGCCCGCTTGGCGGCAATGGAGGCATCGAGCGTCGCGGGCTCACCGCTTGCCAAAGGATCGCCCTCGTTGGGCGGCACAGGCATACCGAGGCACGTGGCCATCACACGCCAAAAGCGATTCTGAGGGTTGCCGTAATAAAAGGCATTGGCGCGCGAAAGCACCGAGGGAAACGACCCGAGCACCAAAACGCGCGAGTGCTCGTCAAACACGGGCTCAAACCCATGCTCAATATGTTGATAGCCCTCGTCAGACACGGCCATGGGCTAGGCTCTCAACAGATAGCGCACCTCGTAGGGTGCAAGCTCAAGGGTACCCGTCAGCTCGACCGTGGGCGCATCGTCGGCAAGCAGGTCGACGAAGGAGCCGTTGAGTTCGCCGGCGCCAAAGGTGTAAGGCTCACCCACGGCATTCACCGCCACGAGCACCGCCGCGTCGTCGCAGGCGCGCTCGAACAGCAGCTGCTTGTTCTGGATCACCACGTTGCGATAGGCACCGTAGTTGAGAGCACGGGCAGCCGCGTCGTCGGCCGAGCGAAGGTGCGCAAGCTGCGTGATGAACGCCGTCAGCTCGTTGGGCGCAGGCTCATTGAGCGCAGGTCGCAGCGCCCAGTCGCCATCGGGGCCGCCCTTTTCGCCAGCAATTCCCCACTCGCTGCCATAGTAGACGCACGGGATGCCCGGCATGCCAAAGAGCATGCCATAGGCGGGACGCAGGCAGGATTTGTCGGTGAGGATACTTGCCAGGCGCGGCACATCGTGGTTGTCGACAAACGAAAGCAGATGTTTGCCGCGGTAGATGCACCAAGGGTCGCCGCCAAACTGACGGTGCAGCGAATGGGCGATCTCGAACATGTTGACCGAGTTAAAGCTGGAATACAGGCCCTTGTAGCACTCGTAATTAGTGCACGAGTCGAGCATCTCGTCGTTGACGATCTGATTGTAGTCGCCGTGGAGCGTCTCGCCGATGAGCACAAAGCCGGGCTTGAGCTCACGGGTAAAGGAGTGTAGGCGGCGCATAAAGTCGCGGTCGAGCATGTAGGCGACGTCCAGGCGCAGGCCGTCGACGCCAAAGACGTCGGCCCAACGGCGCACAGACTCGAGCAGGTAATCGACCACAGCGGGATTTTGCAGGTTGAGCTTCACAAGCTCAAAATGACCCTCCCAGCCCTCGTACCAAAAGCCGTCGCCATAGCAGGAGTCGCCGTCAAAACTGATGTGAAACCAATCCTTGTACGGCGAATCCCACTTGCGCTCCTGCACATCGCGGAAGGCCCAAAAGCCGCGACCGACGTGGTTGAAGACGGCATCGAGCACCACGCGGATGCCATGGGCGTGCAGCGTGTCGCATACGGCGGCAAAGTCGGCATCCCCGCCCAGGCGACGGTCTATATGGCGCAGGCTGCGCGTGTCGTAGCCGTGACTATCGGACTCGAGCGGCGGGTTGATGAGCACAGCGCCAACGCCGAGTTTTTGCAGGCAGTCGGCCCATTGGGCAATCTTCATGATAGGAGCATCGGGGTTGGGTTCGACATCGGCGGCCTGGGCGAGCTCATCCTCGGCAACGGGGGCGGCGTTTTCGCGCGGAGCTCCGCAAAAGCCCAGCGGATAGATCTGATAGAACGTCGTCTCGTATGCCCACATAGCAACCTCCCGGTAAGCTCAATACAACGACATCCATTGTATGCCCAGCTTGTATCCCCTCCCCCAAAATAAGTTGCGGTGGAATAGTTCCTGCTTGGGCCTTCAAAGGCCTTAAACAGGAACTATTCCACCGCAACTGATGAGGGGACGTGGCTAGGCGACGGGCTTGGCGCGGCGGATGGCTGGGAACATCACCGTGATGGCGAGGATGACGCCCACGACGGCAATCGCCCCGCCCGCGAAGCCAATCCAAGCGATACCGGGGCCCGACACCACGGCGCCGCCGATCGCGGTGCCCGTGCCGATACCCAGATTGAACAGGCCCGAGAAGATCGACATGGCGACGGCCGACGAATCCGCCGGCGTGTACTTGATGAGCTCGGCCTGGAACGCCACGTTAAAGGCCGTGGAGCAGCAGCCCCATAGCGCGCAGACGGCAAGCACCGCCGCGAGCGACGATGCGGCCGGACCCATGAGCAGCAGGGCCGCCGGCACACCGGAGAGCGTAATAGCCAAGAATGGGAACCGGTGCCCGTCGAACAGGCGGCCAAACAGCCAGCTGCCCACCAGACCGGAGAAGCCAAACGCCGTCAGCGTCATGGTGATGGCGCCCGCATCGACGTGCGCGACCTGCGCCAGGAAGGGCTCGATATAGCTGTAGCTTGCGTAATAGCCGGTCGCCATAAAGACCGTGACCGCGTAGAGCGCGATCAGGAACGGGTTCTTGAGCAGCTCGGGCAGCTGCTTAACGGTAAAGCGCTCACCCGCCGGCATGGCCGGGAACACCGCTGCCTGGTACACCACCGCGGCGGCAGAGAAGGCCCCGACCACGGCAAACGTCATACGCCAGCCCACGGCCAGGCCAATGGCGCGGCCGAGGGGCAGGCCAAAGATCTGTGCGATGGAAGAGCCCGTGGCGATCATGCTGATGGCGAGTGCCCCATGGCGCGTGTCAACCAGACGCGACGCCATGATCGAGGCGACCGACCAGAACACGGCGTGCGCGCAGGCAACCACCAGGCGTGCGCAGACCAGAATGGGATAGGTCGGCGCCACGGCGGACAGGAACTGGCCCAGCGAGAACACGGCAAGCACGCCCAGCAGCATCCGCTTGAACTCAAAGCGCGAGGCAAACACCATAAGCGGCAGCGACAGCAGCATGACGCCCCAAGCATAGACCGAGATCATGATGCCTGCCTGGGCCTCGGTGAGCGAGAACGATGCGGCGATATCAGTCAGAAGGCCGATGGGCATAAACTCCGACGTGTTGAACACGAACGCGCAGCAGGCGAGCCCGATAAGCGGGAGCCACTGCCTGAGTGCGATACCACCTTGCTTTGTTTGAGCCATATAGGAAAACCTCTCCGATCATCTAGAGCGGTGGGCGATTATAGCAATGAGAAGTCTATAAAATGAGCAACAAAAGAATTCTTGGAAAACGATCGTTAACAGATGGCGCGCCAATTCTGCTTAGAAAGCAAGGTACGCAGAAACTCAATGTCGAAAACGCGGCTTCATCTTCGGGCTATCGCGCCTGCTCGGATACGCACAAGGACACCCCCATGAGCACGTCAATTTCGAGCCAACTCGCAACCGCACAATGAACTAGCAAAAGCAGCATATAAGCAAACGCCCCATAATAAAGTCCCTCATGTACAAGCGCCGTCACTGAAAGTGCCGACGGCAGCGCCGCACTCGAAACTACCCATCCAACAAGAACCTGGATAGCGCAACTTGCAACCAGGTTCCATGCCACCAGCAGCGTTGCGGGACGCGCGATTTCCCTGCAGGAGGAACGAAGCACCGTGACCGAACGCATGATGTAGCGTGGTGCAAACCGAATGCCTCGTAGTCCCCTCTGCTCCACGTCCGCATCTTCAATTAACACGAATACGAACGACGCGGAAAGAAGCGTCACGATTACTGCCACCACAAGCGAGCACAACACCCCGAGCTGGCTGCTCGCAAGCGAGGCAAAGACTACAATTGCCGATAAAATCAAGTGAACCAAATAAATTAGCAGCGCCCCAGAAATCTGGAGGGGAACCGTCGAGGCCAAGAGATAAACCGGAGGGGTTCGAGCAGGTTGCACCGTCTCTTTGGACCGGTCGACGGCAAATAATGAAAAAGCCACATTCGATAGAAGCAGGTTTAAAAAGGCCGCGACCACAGTGCAAATAAGCGTAATGGACGGATTGATATAGGCGAGCTCAGTTGCAACGTTTGATACACCAATTTGAAGCGCGCTCATAACAAACAAGGGGATATATAACGCCATCGTGCAGCCACTCCGGCATCCCTTCGCCCGATCGCCCGATTCCAGAAAGACATTGAAGTTCTCTCGCAAGTTCACTCTATACCCGTTTTCTTACTAGGCAGGGCGAACGAGCGCCAATATAAACGCCGGTCCGCCCATCCATGATTTCTAGTTTTAACGTCCAGACTAGTCTGTCCAGCCGTCGATGTAGTCGCGGTTAAGCTCAAAGTACTGCGCGGCGATATCTTTCGCCAAGGAGTACGAATTAACGAGCGGGTGCATCGCGAGGCTCTCGACAATGTCGCGCTTCGATCGGTTAACGATGCCACGCGCCACGGTGCGCTCGTAGTACTTGACGCGACGAATCAATTCGAGGTTTCCCGCGGGCACAGAATCGGCTTCGACGCGATGCGGTACACAGCCATCGGTGGAGATATCGCACGTTGACTCAATGACATCTGTATCGAGAAGGCCGGGGATGGCGCCATTGTTGGGGGTGCACAGGATCATCTGCTGCGTCTTGCCAGAGCGAGCAATATCCATGAAACGGAGCGCGACACCTGCGTATCCGCCAGCATCTTTGCCGTACACGTCAAACGTCCACGGCTTGTCGCGATGAATACCCGTCTCGGCCGCCATGTAATTGTTTTCGCGCATTCCGTACCACTTCTCAAAGCACGCGAGGCCTTTTTCGAAGTCGTTCTCAATATCGATAGATGCAAGCTCGCTCGTCATTTCTCGATTAATTTCTTCAATTAGTTCGCCGCGCGTCTGGGGCGAAGAGAGAACGTTGGCAACGGCGCGCTCGCGATAGTAGAAATAGTATAGGTACTCATTTGGCACGCATCCGCGATTTAGGACGAGGTCCTTCTCGAAGAACCTAAGATCTGTATGAGCATATGCCCCGTCGTCGTGGATCAAGTCGGGCATGATGTCCTCGCCGTCAACCGTCACATTGCGGAAGAACGAGAGGTGGTTGAGTCCATAGCACTCGCCCTGAACCGATGCGGGATCAACGCCTTTATACTCGGCAAACTGATGCAACATGCCCGAGGGGGCATCGCAAATGCCATAAGTAAAATCATAGCCCATATCGCGTAGGGCCTGAGATACGACGCCAGCGGGATTAGTAAAGTTAAACACCTTGACGCCCGGCTTTGCGTACTTCTTGATTAACTCGCAATACGAAGCAAGCGCAGGGACGGAGCGCATGGCAAAAGACACGCCGGCTGCGCCAGTCGTCTCCTGGCCAAGAACCCCATGTGAAAGAGCAATGCGCTCATCGCGAACGCGCATATGGTCCCCACCGACGCGAATCGTCGTGATCACGTAATCGGCGTCCTTAACGGCCTCGACTGCATCGCCCGTCAGTGAAAAATTAAGCGTGGGGCAAAGCATGCCCGAGACATGGGCGGCAAGGCCACCGTAGATGCGCAGCTTCTCGGGATCATTGTCCATAAACACAAGTTCATCGATTCCAAGCGATGACGCCTGCTGGGCTATGCTCTTTGCCAAAAACATGGAGCGGACGCCACCGCCCCCTATGACCGTAAGTTTCATATCGAAACCCCCAATTAGCACATTCAATATTGCATGGTTCGCCTGTGTATGGATATTGTATCCAGCATGGAGGGCCGCTTCCCGCCCCGGCTGCAAGGCAGGAAAGGAATTCCCCAAGGAGTTATTATTTACGCAACGGAAGCGGCCGCACACGTCCGGCGGGAAGGGAGCACCGATGGTTGATAAAAAGCAGATTTCCAAGCTCTACTCAGCCGCAAAGCTATCCGAAACCGAGCAAAGCGTACTCGAATACCTACTCAACAATATCGACACCCTCGATGATATTGGCATAAAACCCGTCGCCATGGCATGCTTTACCAGCATGACGACAGTCATCAGGCTTTCGAAAAAGCTCGGCTACCGTGGCTACCGCGAAATGATGTACGATCTCAAGCACCTTCAGCATGTCTCCCGCGAAATGAATCAATCACTCAAAGACAGTAGCGTCCACTTCGTATGCCACACCGGAGATGTAGACGTATTCATCGCCGCCCTGCATCGCAACAGAATGATCGGAGTAAACGGAGAGGGCTTCTCACGCATCGTTGCGCAGTACATGGCGACCAAGCTCGTTGGACTTGGCTTTTTGGCCGTTATACAGGACTTCCTAGAAACCGATCAGTTTGTCGAATCCAACCGAAATACGCTCAGCTGCATGATGCTCATATCCAAATCGGGCCAGACAGAAGCCATCCTGGAAACCGCAAGGGCATGCCACGACGCGGGCATTACGACCCTCGCGTTTACCGGCAACGAAGACAGCGAGCTCGCCAAGACGGCAGACGCGATCTTTACGATACATGACGATCACCCAATGGATCTTAAGAACGTTAAGCCTAACTGCTTTACCGGAAGTTGTATTCTCGCATTCGAAGAACTATTGAGTATCTGCCTTGACAATCTAAAACAAGAAGGCTTGGCTCCCTAAATCATGCGATAGGAAGCCAAGCCCTGGAATTGCGCTATGCAATTGAAAGCCACTTGCGCGTTTTACTCGTCACCGAGAACTTCGTGCACCTCAGAAGCGACTTCGCCGACACGAGGACCGTAAATGACCTGGATTGCCTTGTCGCTCAGGCGGATAACGCCCATAGCTTCAAGATTCTTGGTGAACACCTCGTCGTCTGCAACCTTAGAACCATCCTTGACAATCACGCGAAGACGTGAGATGCAGTTGTCAAGATCATCAATGTTGTCGGCTCCACCAAGCGCTTCGACAATGCCAACAGCAAGCGCGCTGTCCTTGGTCGCACGGCCCTGGACTGCCTTCTCGGGAGTGCTATCAGACTCGCCCTTTGCCTCAGCGGCCTTTGCCTCGAACTCGGCTCTGCTGTTGATCAACTCAATATCGTCACCATCGTCTCGACCGGGCGTCTTGATATCGAACTTAGTAATAAAGAACCGGAAGAGGAAGAAAGCTGCCAGGAAAAAGGCGGGGAGCAGAATAAGGTACGGAAGCAGATTAAGCTTCTCGGGGCGGAATAAGAATGGGATCAGATCCTTGATATTTCCCTGGTACACCGAAACGCCCATTGCCTCCGAGAGAACTTCACCCAGTCCGGAAAGCGGAGCGTAAACGCCAAAGTAGAGCCAGGGGGCGGCAAACAGGAACGTAAAGAGAATAGGCTCCGTAACGCCAAAGAAAACAGTCGAAATCACTGTGGGGATTAAAAGACCAGCAACCTTCTTGCGGTTCTGGGGCTTGGCACAAGACCACATAGCAAGGGCGATGCCCGGGAACAACGCGTAATCGTTAATGCCATAGCCAGCCATGAAGGCCCTAACCAAGAGCTTGTCGCTACTGGGAGAAGCGAGCTGTGCAAGCTGAATAGCGCTATTGCCCACCACGCGCGTTCCGTCGACGACCATGGAGCCGCCAAGCTCAGTCCAATACATGGGCGTCTCGAGCAGCGGATGCAAGCCAAACGGCACAAGGCTCTCGAGCACCCAGCGATAGACAAACGTACCGACCAGACCGGAGCCTTTCACGAACGTCGCAATACCCGAGAAGCATCCACCGATGACGGGCCAAACGAAGTACATGATGCCGCCCAGGACGCCACCGGCGACCAGCGATACAATGGGAACCGTTCGACTGCCCGCAAAAAACGCCAGCGCCGTTGGAAGCTTGGTCTTGTAAAAACGGCCGGTGATCCAGGCGACCAGGCAGCCCACGATAATGCCGCCAAAGACACCAGAGCTGTAGCCAAAAAAGCCGAGCGAGGTAGTGTAGAGTGCGGACTGCTCACTCGCCTGAATGGACGTAAGGCCGACCTTCTGAAGAGCTTCCACCGTTGTATTGTCGGCAGCCAAGCCAGCTGCTCCAAGCAGAATCTCAACCGTCTTGAGCATGGTGAGATAGCAGACAAGGGCAGAAAAGGCAGCCCAGCCCTTCTCTTTGCGAGACAAGGAGAAGGCGCAGCCGACGGCAAACAAAACACCGAGGTTTCCAATGATTACCTCGCCGAGACCCTTAAATACCGAGAAGAACGTAAAGAGCGGCGAAGCGGCATACCAGTCCCAATTAACGCCAAGGGACACAAGGGTCAGTTCGGTCGTAAAAACGCTACCGATACCCAAAAAGGAGACCGGAAATGGCAATGAGCGTAATCGGAACGAGCATTGCCTTTCCGAACGATTGGAATTTTTCTTTCATCAATTCCCTCCTCAATGAGCCTCTACAAACGACTATTGCACCCCACGTCCCCACACAGGCGAAACGGAAGACATGTTCGGCAATAGACACAAAGTGATTGTAGAAAGGGGCACACAAAATGCGCATCGGCATCGCGTAATGCGGTTAAATCGACCGACGATTGCAAGTATTTACGAATCCGTAAACGGCAGCAAATAGGCAGCGAACGGCAACCTGCAGCGTAGGACAGTCCCCGCAGGCCGACAATTACCGGTATTTTGGCTCATATTTATTGAATTGTTGCTCGCCCAAAAGCGCGGAGCATCAACGCGCCCCTAAGCCAACCCCAGCAATATGCCCGCCGAATGCACGACAAACGCCACGATCCAGGCGACCGTCACCTGAAACGCGAACACGGCAACGGCATAGCGCGCGCCCAACTCGCTCTTGACGGCGCCGATGGACGCCACGCAAGGCGGGTACAGCAGCGTAAAGACCAAGAACACGTAGGCGGTAAACGGCGAAAACATGGCTGACAGTGCCGCGGGAGAGGTTGCGCCCAAAAGCACCGTGAGCGTCGAGATGACGCTCTCTTTGGCAATAAGTCCCGTGACGAGCGCCGTGGATGCACGCCAGTCACCAAAACCGAGCGGGGCCAACACCGGCGCGATAATGCTACCCAGACCGGCAAGCAAGCTTTGCGACTGATCGGCGACCACATTAAAGCGAATGTCGAACGTCTGAAGGAACCAGATGACCACGGTAGCGGCAAAGATGATGGTGAAGGCCTTGGTGATAAAGTCCTTTGCCTTATCCCATGCCAGCATCACCGTCGTCTTGACGCTCGGCAGGCGGTAGTTGGGAAGCTCCATGATAAACGGTACCGGGTCGCCCTTAAATGCCGTGCGATTGAGCACCAAAGCCGCGATGCAACCGACCGCGATGCCGATCAGATAGAGCGAGACCATGGCGGGTACCGTCGCCTGCGGGAAAAACGCCCCGCACAGCAGACCGTAGACCGGCAACTTGGCCGAGCAGCTCATGAACGGCGTGAGCATGACCGTCATCTTGCGGTCGTGCTCGGATGGGAGCGTACGGGTCGACATGATAGCCGGCACGGTGCAGCCAAAACCAACGAGCATGGGCACGAAGCTGCGGCCCGACAGACCAAAGCGGCGCAGCACCTTATCCATGACAAAGGCCACACGCGCCATGTAGCCGGAGTCTTCCAGAATGGAGAGGAACAAGAAGAGCACGACGATGATCGGCAGGAAGGCCAGCACGCTGCCCACGCCCGTAAGCACGCCGTCGACAGCCAGCGAGCGCACCACATCGTTGGTGCCGAACGCTTTGAGACCCGCATCGGCCGAGGCGATGATGGCAGCGATGCCGTCCTCCATGAGTCCCTGCAACGCCGCGCCGATCACGCCAAACGTCAGCCAAAAAACGAGGCCCATGATCACCAGGAACGCCGGGATGGCCGTATAGCGACCCGTCAGGATGCGGTCGATCTTGACGGAGCGCACGTGCTCGCGGCTCTCGTGCGGCTTGACGACGCAACGCCCGCACACGTCGCCGATAAAGCTAAAGCGCATATCGGCCAGCGCGGACAGGCGATCGGTGCCGGCCTCGCCCTCCATCTGGGTAATGATGTGCTCGATGGCGTCGAGTTCGTTGCGATCCAGGTGAAGTGCCTCGGTTACCAGCTCGTCGCCCTCAACCAGCTTGGTCGCCGCAAAACGCACCGGAATATGCGCCGTCGCGGCATGGTCCTCGATAAGGTTGGCAATGCCGTGGATGCAGCGATGCAGCGCGCCGCCGTCCGGGCCATCGGGCGCGCAGAAGTCCAGGCGACCGGGGCGCTCGCGGAACCGCGCCACGTGCAAGGCATGATCAACCAACTCGCCGATGCCCTCGTTGCGGGCAGCGCTAATGGGGACAACAGGCACGCCCAACAGGCTCTCGAGCAGGTTGACGTCCACGGCGCCGCCGTTGGCCGTCACCTCGTCCATCATGTTGAGCGCGATGACCATGGGGCGATCGAGCTCCATAAGCTGCAGCGTCAGGTACAAATTGCGCTCGATGTTGGTAGCGTCGATGATGTCGATGATGGCGTCGGGATGCTCATCCAGGATAAATTGACGGCTGACGACTTCCTCGCCCGTGTATGGCGACAGCGAATAAATACCAGGTAGGTCGGTGACGCTCGCCTCGGGGTGGTTACGGATGGCGCCGTCTTTGCGGTCGACCGTCACGCCGGGAAAGTTGCCGACGTGCTGGTTGGAACCCGTCAGCTGGTTGAACAGCGTGGTCTTACCGCAGTTTTGGTTGCCGGCGAGGGCAAAATGCAGCGGTGCGCCCTCGGGCACAGCCGTCTTTGCCGCACGGGGCGAATACGTCCCCTCGCCGAGTGCCGGGTGCTCCGTCGTACCGATTGCGGCGTTAACGCGCGGGCCGGTATCGGTGTCGTGCACGCCCACGAGCTCGATGCGCGCGGCATCGTCTTTGCGCAGCGTGAGCTCGTAGCCACGCAAGCGAATCTCGAGCGGGTCGCCCATGGGGGCGTACTTCATCATGGTGACTTCGGTGCCCGGCGTTAGGCCCATGTCCAAAATATGCTGTCGGAGTGCCTGATCGTCCGATGCCACCGATGTGACAACGGCGTCCTTTCCAATCTCGAGTGTATCGAGCTTCACGTCCGTGTTCCTCCCCCGGCGCCCACAGGGCGTTGTATTTATGTTCACCATGGCTAACCGTTTGCCATGGCTAACCAATTTTAACCATGCATGATAGCGCGAACATGCAACGATGTTCAATCAACAGATCGGTGCAGGGGGGATTCTGGGCCATTGCTTCCCAGACGGGCCTGCTGCGGAAACCGAATCCCACTCCGGAACACCTAAACGGGATGGGCTTTCCGGTTGAGGCATCTAGCGGAAACTGCAGCCCGGAATCGGCGCTCAGACTGGGATGCAATTTCCCAATGGAGCCCTCGGGGAAACTGCGGCCCGGAATCTGCTCTCGAAACGGGACGCGGTTTCCCCGAGGACCGAAGCAGCCGCCCGCCCCTCGACAAAATGATCCGTTCCCTCCGTCGCATGCGGAACATCCAAGGAGTGTCCCAGGGTGCCGGCACAATAGGAACGTCCCCAGCTGCCGGCAGCATTTCGCCGCAACAACAAAAGCCCGCGCTGGCAACAAATGTCACCTGCGCGGGCTTGGTGGGCGCTCACAAAGGCACGTTACAGAGGCCCACGTCAGTTATGGATTACCGAACGGCACCGGCACGCGATGCCTCCGTCGGCTTACCAAGCGATGAAGCTTGCCGCAGTCTTAGACTATCGGCGCAATGCCGGCAAAGTGCAGATACAGCGAAATGATTGCCACGACAATGACCACCGCTGCGATCAGCTTGTCGTGCAGATGCGGAAGCACCGGTTTACCGCGGCCTCGCTCGCCCAGCATATAAACGGGAATGGCCGGAGCAAAAAGAATCGTCGTGATCATAACGCCCTGAAGACCCGTCGACCACACCAGGAACAATGTGTAGATGAAGCCGAGCGTACCGAAGAAGCGGGCTTTGCCGACGCTGGGCGCATGCGGCCCGTCCAGATGCTCGTTCTTCCAGCCAATCACCATATAATAGGCAGCCGAGCAGACATACGGAACCAGAATCGTGTTGACTGCGCAGCTATAGAAGAACTGGTAGGTGCTCGCCGCCACATACGACACGATCAAGAAGAGCTGCGTAATGCCGGAGCTCACGAGAACCGTTACCACCGGGGCGTCGTGCTTGTTCGTCTTGGCAAACGCCAGCGGGAAGGATCCCTGGCGCGCCGCCTCGAACGGCGTCTCGGACGCAATGATGACATAGCCCAGCAGCGCGCCGACCAACGAAAGGATAACGCCAAGGTTTACGATGGCAGCACCAACCGGACCGATTGCGCACTCGAGAATTCCCGCCATGGAGGGCGTTGCAAGCTGTGCCATCTCCTCTCGCGGCATAATGCCGAGCGACAGCATAGAAATAATCAAATACAGGACAAAGACCGCCGCAAATCCGAGCGCCGTCGAGCGACCGACGTCACGCACGTACTTTGCGCGGCCCGAGATGACAACGGCGCCCTCGATGCCCGTGAAGACCCAGACAAGGGCAATCATGGTCGAGACAACCTGCTCGCCAAAGCCAGGACCAGCCGGCTCTCCCCAGAAGTTGTCCATAAAGATATCGACGTTGAACTTGCCCAGGAGCACAATGCTCAGCACAAAGAGTCCCAGCGGCACCAGCTTCGCCAAGGTGACAATCGTGTTAATGCCCGCAGCCTCCTTAACGCCACGAAGCACAAGGGCGGTAAGGAACCACAAAAACACGCTGGCGCAGACGATAGAAAGCAGGTTGTTGCCCGCGCCAAACGCAGGGAAGAAATAGCCCAGCGCGCTAAACAGCAAAAGTGCAAAGCTCACGTTGGAAAGGCATGCGCTGATCCAGTAGCCCCAGGCGGAGTTGAATCCAATGTAATCGCCAAAACCGGCCGCAGCGTATGCATAGATGCCACCGGTCAGGTCGGGACGGGCTTGAGACAAACCGTTGAACACCATCATCAACGCAAAGACGCCAATAAAGCAAATTCCCCACGAGACGATAACCGCACCGGTATTGGCTCCGCCTGCCGCCATATCGCCGGCAAGAGAAAAGATACCGCCGCAGATGCTCGCAGTGATGACCATCATGGTCAGACGGAAGAGATCCAGACCATTGGGGTCGATAATCTCGTCGTTAGAAGTTTTAGAGGCCATTGTATGTGCACCCCCTTCATCATGTGATCGAACGAAAGATGGCCCGGACGTCCCGAATCGGGTGCCGGGCCATCGGTCAAGCGATCATCAGACTGTTACAGCTATCGCGTTAGAAGCGCAGCGACAGGCAAGAAAGGCCGCCGTCGACCTTGCGATACTCGGAGGTGTCGACGACGAGTGTCTTGTAGCCCAGATCCTGCACGGCCTTGAGCACAGTCGGATAGCCCTCGGCAACGATGACCGTACCGTTGACCCAGATGCAGTTGGCGCCGTACGCCTCGTCCTCGGGCACGACGATCTTGTTGTACTGGGCAAAGTCAGGCTTATCGATGAACTCACCAGAGACGAGCATGTTGTTGTCCTCGATGTAGTTGACGCCCGTCTTGAGGTGCAGGACCTCCTCCAGCGGAACCTCAGAACCCTCGAGGCCCCAGCCCTCGAGAATCTCACAGAACTGGCGAATGCCCTCTTCGTTGGTACGAGCGGAGCGACCGACGTAGAAATGGTCACCGACCATCATGACGTCGCCGCCGTCAAGCGTGCCCGGAGAAACGATGTGCTTGACATGCTCGTCGTCAAAGAAGCGACGGACGGCCGGCTCAATCTCGTCCTTCTCGCCGTTGCGGCTATCGGCGCCGGGGTTGGTAATGATGGCGCCGCAGCGAGTGATAACGGCCGGATCTTCGACGAAGCAGCTGTCGGGATACTGCTCGAGTGCCGGCAGCACCGACACGTCAACGCCGCACTGCTCGAGCGCATGCTCATAATCGTAGTGCTCCTCGATGGCGCGCTCGTAGATGGGCTGGCCAAGCTCGGGGGCACTCGTGATGCCATTGCTCAGGGACTTGCCGGGGCGGCGGATGATGACGTGGCTGAACTTGGTCATGATGATCCTCCTTGGATCTCTTAGCAGAGAGCGGGACTTCTTCGCGCCCGCCTTCCTTTCGATGGCTTTATCTTAGGGCGGTTTTCCTGTTTTGTATATTGTATACAATCCTGAACGGTAGGTATTCTTCGGTAAGCGTATTCTTACGTATCGGCGCAAAGTAGCATGATTTAGCTGGTCGTTCTATAATTCAACTGAGCTATTCAAGTGAAACGTATTTGCTTTTAGAAATATACCGTTAAGGAACATAGGCTCATGGAAACGCTCAGAAAGCCCCTGAAGGACCACGTATACGACTATATTTCGAGCCGTATTGACGCCGGCGAGCTTTCGGCCGGCGACCGGCTGAGCGAGCAGGCGATCTGCGATGCCATGGGCGTGTCGCGCACGCCGGTCCGCGAAGCGCTCATCCAGCTCGCAAGCGACGGCTATCTGGACAATCTCCCCCGCCGCGGATTCCGCGTCCGTGGGTTCGATCAGCAAAACGCCGTTGAAGTCTTTGAGATTATGGGGCCGCTCGACGGGCAGGCCGCATATCTCGCCTGTCCGAATCTAACTGACGACGATATTACGCAGCTGAAATTTCTCGTCGGCTCCATGGACCTCGCGATCCAAGGCGGTCTCATCCGTAAGTATGACGACATTCAGCGAGACTTTCACCTTACGTACTTCAACCGCTGTGGCAACGACCGTCTGCGCGATATGATCTCGCAGCTCGAGCGTTGCTTTATCAAGCGCGATTACGAGACTGTTGACCAAGAGACGGCTTGCAAACTGCTCAATAAAGCCAACAACGAACATGCTCATATTCTTGAGTTGTTCGAAGCACGAGACGCGACGGGCGTGCGCGACTACGTTCGCGATGTCCATTGGAACACGGAAAACGCCCAGTTCACCGTTTGGTAGAAATACAACAAGGAAAGCTATCAGACGCCCATCTCACGAGAGTGGATAATCCCCCGTTTTGTCGAAAGCAGACCGAAAAAATGGGAGATTATCCACTCTCGTGCTGCGCGGTCTAGAAACCGTGGCGCTCCAGGAAGCGGAAGGCTAGGCGAATCCAAGGGCGGATCGCCACCTGCTTGTCCTCGTTGTCGACCGCGGTGTTGGCGTTGCCGAGCGAAAGGCCGTGACCACCTTGGTCAAAGACGTGCATCTCGCAAGCGACGCCCTCCTCGGCCATGCGCTGCGCAAACGGATAGACCTGCGCGATCGGCGCCGTTTTGTCGTCGGACACGCCCCACACAAAGGTCGGCGGCATCTGACGCGAAACATGCGTGGTGGGGCAGATATCGGCCAAATGCTCGTCAGTTGCCTCGCCACCCGTCACCATCGACAGGTAGTCGTTGAGCAGATCGCGCCCCGTCTTGCCGCCCGTCTTGGGCACACGCAAGTCAATGCGCGGATCGCGCGTCTGCATGTCACGCACATAGGCAAAGTCGAGCAATGGATAACCCAGCACCACGGCATCGGGACGAATGTCGTCCGGACGCGCCCCGGCAAGTGCCGCGAAGGGGCCGGTCTTCCACTGTGTTGCCAGCGAGGCGCAAATCATGCCGCCAGCAGAAAAGCCCACGACGCACACGCACTTGGGGTCGACATGCCACTCGTCGGCATTCGCGCGCACCGTGGCGACCATCTTGGCAAGATCTGCCTGCGGGTGCGGAAAACTTACGTCACCCGTGCCGCTCGTCACATAGTTGAGCACAAAGGCCTGGTAGCCGTGATCCAAAAACGCAAACGCCACGGGATCCTGCTCATGCGGAGCGATATGCGTAAACGCACCTCCGCCGCAGATAATCACGGCAGGGCGACGGCCATTCGGTTTATCGGGCAGCAGCTCGGCACCCAAATACGTAAACGTCGCCGGATATTCCTCGGTCGGCTCCTCGCCCCACAGCGCATGGTTCTCGACAATCATATGTGCTCCCTTCGCGCAAATTAAGCGCCCTTGCTTTTTTGCCTTCAAGCGTACCCCACTTGAACCCGTGGCGCAGAAACACACCAGCAATAAGTTTCCCTTCAACTGATATATCACATAATCCCAGCTCAGAGGTATCGCTGAGCAGCGTAAAATAGGGGACGTTGACCAAGCCGCGAAACACCTATGAGACGTTTCCGGCAAACCAAACGCGCGATATGCGCCTATATTAAGTTGGAGGCAACTATGGGTCTGCTCGATTCGCTTAAGTCCACCTTCACCTCGACCGGCGAGGCGTCCGTTCCGCCCGCAGCAAGCTTCGCCACCCGCGAAGGCGTCATCTATGCCCCCGTCAATGGCGTACTCGTCAACCTGGACGAGGTTCCCGACGAGACGATCGCCTCGGGCATGCTTGGCCAGGGCTATGGCATCGAGCCCATTACCGGCACCATCTATGCGCCCGCCAACGGTCGCATCGGCGCCACCACCGTCACCAACCACTCCATCGGCATGATCACCGAGGACGGTCTTCGCGTGTTCATCCATGTCGGCCTGGGCACCGTGGAAATGAACGGCAAGGGTTTTGCCCGCTTTGTTGAGATGGGCGATGAGGTCAAGGCCGGCCAGCCGCTCATCAGCTTCGACCGCGACGCCATTAAGGCCGCCGGCCACGAGGACATCGTGACCGTCATCATCTCCGAGCTCGACCGCCTCAAGAGCATCGACCACGTCGGCGAGTCTGGCACGCTTATCGGCGGCAATCCGCTCGTCAAGCTCGGCGATCCGCTGTTGGTTGCCAAGACCAAGTAGCAAGGCCCCGCGCCACACAGCCAAAAGGCACCTCGTCAAGCGCCCGCGACCATTTGGCCGCGGGCGCTTTTCGTTTGAAAAACCATCCCGCCAATGCCTTATCTGTATAGCCCAAATGAGCCGAGCTGCTAGAATATCGAACTGTATGGATAACTATCATTCAACCGTTATGGGAGGATACGTGAACCGCACCAAAATCGCGCAGCTCTATGCCGATGCCGAGTCGCTCGGCGGCCAGACCGTCACCGTCGCCGGCTGGGTCAAGTCCGTCCGCGACATGAAGAACTTTGGCTTTGTCACGCTCAACGACGGCAGCTGCTTCCGCGACCTGCAAGTCGTCATGAACCGCGAGGCACTCGACAACTACGACGAGATCGCCCATCAAAACGTCTCGGCCGCACTCATTTGCACCGGCACCGTCAAGCTGACCCCCGATGCGCCCCAGCCTTTCGAGCTTTCTGCCACCTCCATTGAGGTCGAGGGCGTCAGCGCCCCGGATTACCCTCTGCAGAAGAAGCGCGCAACCGTCGAGTTCCTGCGCACCCAGCAGCACCTGCGCCCGCGCACCAACCTGTTCCGCGCCGTGTTCCGCATCCGTTCTGTCGCGGCTGCCGCCATCCACCGCTTCTTCCAGGAGCAGGGCTTTGTCTACGTCAACACCCCCATCATCACCACGAGTGACTGCGAGGGCGCCGGCGAGATGTTCCGCGTGACCACGCTCGACCCCAAAAAATCCGCCCCTCACCGAGTCCGGCGAGGTCGACTGGAGCCAAGACTTCTTTGGCAAGCACGCGAGCCTCACCGTGTCCGGCCAGCTCAATGCCGAGAACTTTGCCATGGCCTTTGGCGACGTGTACACCTTTGGCCCCACCTTCCGCGCCGAAAACTCCAACACCACGCGCCACGCCGCCGAGTTTTGGATGATCGAGCCCGAGATGGCCTTTGCCGACCTTAACGACTACATGGATAACGCCGAGGCTATGCTCAAGTACGTCCTTAAGGACGTCATGACAACCTGCCCCGACGAGCTCAATATGCTCAACAAGTTTGTGGACAAGGGTCTGCTCGAGCGCCTGGACCATGTCGCCAACTCCGACTTTGCCCGCGTTACCTACACCGAGGCCGTCGAGATCCTGGAGCAGGCCGTCGCCGCCGGTCACAAGTTTGACTATCCCGTGAGCTGGGGCATCGACCTGCAAACCGAGCACGAGCGTTTCCTGACCGAGGAGCACTTTAAGCGCCCGACCTTCGTGACCGACTACCCGGCCGAGATCAAGGCGTTCTACATGCGCATGAACGAGGACGGCAAGACCGTCGCCGCCGCCGACTGCCTGGTGCCGGGCATCGGCGAGATCATCGGTGGCTCCCAGCGCGAGGAGCGCCTGGATCTGCTCGAGGCCCGCATCAAGGACCTGGGTATGAATCCCGAGCAGTACAAGTACTACCTTGACCTGCGCCGCTACGGTTCCTGCAAGCACGCCGGCTACGGTCTGGGCTTCGAGCGCTTGGTCATGTATCTGACCGGCGTGGGCAACATCCGCGACGTCCTGCCGCACCCGCGCACCGTGGGCAACGCCGACTTCTAATCGTCGAACGCTAGCTCGCGTCGCCACACGCCAACGCTCATCACACAAGCGTCTCTCGACATCGGTCGAGAGACGCTTTTTTCAACAGCATCCGTCAAGCTTTTGGCAAGTTTTTGGTCAGTTGAGCAGGGCTGTTGAAAACTCGACCCGCCGTTTGCCGACGACTACCGACCGCCCAGAGCGCCCTGCGCCCCTGGGAAAGCCCCGCGTCCTAGGCTCCATACCGTCGCCACCCAAAACGGAAAGGACGTGGGCACCATGACCGAAGCCGCTGTTGAAACCTACGACACCACGACGAGGGGCGCCGCCTCGATGGCAGCCTATCGCGCCGTTCGTATCCTGCAGCTCTTGAGCGAAAACACCGGCGAAGACAAGGCCATGCTTTCCGATGAGCTGATCCGGCGCCTCGCCCATCCCGACGACCCCGCCCGCATGCCCATCTCGGCGGCGCGGCGCAGCATCTACACCGCCATCTCCGCGCTTCGCCATGCCGGATACGAAATTGAATACAAACGCGGCGTGGGCTACAAACTTCTTACCCGCCCGCTCACCGATGAAGAGATCATCCGGCTCCACGGTATGGTCATGCGCAACCGCTCCACGCCTATCGCTATCCGCAAGAGCATGGCGCAGCACTTAGTTGCCATGGCGAGCGCCGACGTTCGCGGCTACCTCGATACACCCGAACCCGCTCCAAGCGCAGGCAGCAAGGCTACCAAGGCAACACGCACGCCCATCAAGCGCATCGACACGTGCGAGCTCGTCGAGCAGGCCATCGACCACGGAACCACGGTGAGTTTTGATATTTCGAGCGTCACGACACGCGGCGAAACCGAAGCAGCACGGATGACACTCCGTCCCTTTGCCATCAGGCAGCGCGATGGCATCTCGTATCTGCTGGGAACGGTCTACGACGCCCGAGGCACCGACGATACGCTGCGCACCGTCGAGATCGCCCGTATGAGAAACGTCAGCACGCGCCTGCTCGACGGCAAGAAGCTCTTCGCCGCCCTGGACGAGGACGACGCCTCCTCCGCCGCATAAGACCCTCCGCCGCCCATTCGACTACCCGTACCGCCCATCCGATTCTGTATTAAAAAACCCCGCCAGGCTGTTGTAAAAATTGGACATCAGCGCTACTATAGTCCCACTTGCACTTTGTCCCAGTGCAGTGTTTCCAGCCATTTTTATACTGGGGGTAATGATATGAAGGACATCACCATCAGCCGCAGGAGCCTTCTGGTCTCCGCCGGCCTGCTCGCGCTCGCCCCGCTCGCCGGATGCGGCGGCAACTCTGGTTCCGGCTCTGCTGCCGCCGGTTCCGACTACACCATCGGCGTTCTGCAGCTCACCGAGCACTCCGCGCTCGATGCCGCCAACGACGGCTTCGTCAAGGCCATCAAGAAGAGCGGCCTTAAGGTCAAGATCGACCAGAAGAACGCCCAGAACGACCAGTCCACGTGTAAGTCCATTGCCGACAAGTTTGTGGGCGACAACGTCAACCTGATTTATGCCATCGCCACGCCCGCCGCGCAGGCTGCCGCCGGCGCCACGGCCGATATCCCCATCGTGGGCTGTGCCATCACCGACTACGCCGCCTCCGGCCTGGTCCAGGACAACGACAAGCCGGGCACCAACGTCACGGGCGCTTCCGACCTCACCCCGGTCGCCGAGCAGCTCGAGATGATGCAGAAGGTCCTGCCCGACGTTAAAAAGGTCGGCCTGCTCTACTGCACCGCCGAGTCCAACTCCGACGTCCAGATCAAGGCCGCCAAGAAGGAACTCGACAAGCTGGGCCTGGAGTACACCGATTTCACCGTCTCGAGCTCCAACGAGATTCAGTCCGTCGTCGAGTCTGCCGTGGGCAAGGTCGACGCGCTGTACTCCCCCACCGACAACACCATCGCCGCGGGTGCCTCGCAGGTCGGCCAGATCTGCAAGGAAAACAAGCTTCCCTTCGTGACTGGCGAGGAGGGTATGTGCATGGCCGGCGGCCTGTTCACCCTCTCCATCAATTACGAGGACCTGGGCTACGCTGCGGGCGAGATGGCCGTTAAGATCCTGAAGGGCGAGGCCAAGCCCGAAGACATGCCGATCAAGCACCTCTCGAGCAAGGACCTGGTCGTCGTCAAGAACGACGAAATGGCCGAGGCCCTGGGCATCGACCTTTCCGCTCTGGACGCGTAATGCCATACGCGGCATGCGTCTAGAGCCCGTGCTCGCGCTTTAGCCGCGTTATTCAATATCTGAGCCACAGGGGCGGGCGCTGTAGACCGGCGTCCGCCCTGCTTGTTTCAGGTAAAACAAAACGTCTGTCCGCAGCTCTTCTATGCATTGTTACCGCTATTATGGTGAATCACGTGTCCACCCTATCCTAGGAGGTATGAAGCATGCTCATTGCATTGCAGGGCGCCGTTTCGCAGGGCGTCCTCTGGGGCATTATGGTGCTTGGCGTGTTTATCACGTTCCGCCTGCTCGACATTCCCGATATGACCTGCGACGGCAGCTTTGCCCTCGGCGGCTGCGTCTGCGCTGTGCTCATCGTCAATAACAACGTCGACCCACTGCTCGCCGTGCTGGCCGGTATGTGCGCCGGCGCCATCGCGGGCGCCGTCACGGGCATTTTGACCACCGTCTTTGAGATTCCTGCGATCCTCGCCGGAATCCTCACCCAGATCAGCCTGTGGTCCATCAACCTGCGCATCATGGGCAAGTCCAATACGCCCATTCTTGCCAAGGGCACCGTGTTCTCCGCCGTCAGCAATATGACCGGTCTGCCGCAGTCCACCGTTGCCATCATCTTGGGCATCCTGCTCGCCGTGGCTATCGTTGCCATCCTGTATTGGTTCTTTGGCACCGAGATCGGCTCGGCGCTGCGAGCCACCGGCAACAACGAGTACATGATCCGCGCTCTGGGCGTCAACACCAACTCCACCAAGATGATCGCCCTCGTGCTCTCCAACGCCCTCATCGGCCTTTCGGGCGCGCTCATCTGCCAGAGCCAAAAGTATGCCGACATTGGTATGGGCACCGGTGCCATCGTTATCGGTCTTGCCGCCATTGTTATCGGCGAGGTGCTCGGCCGTCTGCTGCCCGGCGGCCTCACGCAGTTTAGCGTCCGTCTTGCCTCCGCCGTCTTTGGCTCCGTGGTGTACTTCCTTATCCGCGCCATCGTGCTGCAGTTGGGCATGGACGCCAACGACATGAAGCTGCTCTCCGCCGTAATTGTCGCTGTGGCCCTGTGCGTGCCCGTGGTTTGGGAGCGCTATAAGCTCCGCAGCTCCTACACGAAGGGAGATGAGGCAGATGCTTAAGCTCTCGCATGTCAAGAAGACCTTTAACAAGGGCACCGTCACCGAGAAGCGCGCGCTCACCGGCGTCGACCTCACCCTGAATGACGGCGACTTTGTAACCGTGATCGGCGGCAACGGCGCCGGCAAGTCCACGCTGCTCAACATGATCGCCGGCGTGTACCCGCTCGATTCGGGCGTTATCGAGCTCGACGGCACCGACATCTCGCGCCTGAGCGAGTCGCAGCGCGCCAAGTACCTGGGCCGCGTGTTTCAGGACCCCATGCGCGGTACCGCTGCCGACATGCAGATTGCCGAGAACTTGGCCCTCGCCAAGCGTCGCGGCCAGCGTCGCGGCCTTTCGTGGGGCGTCACCAAGGCCGAGAAAGATGAGTACGTTGAGCTGCTCAAGCGCCTGGACCTTGGTCTGGACACGCGTCTCAACGCCAAGGTCGGCCTGCTCTCGGGTGGCCAGCGCCAGGCACTCACCCTGCTGATGGCCACGCTCACCAGGCCGCGCCTGCTGCTGCTCGACGAGCACACTGCGGCCCTCGACCCCAAGACGGCCTCTAAGGTGCTCAACCTGACCGAGGAGATCGTCGACGAGAACCACCTGACCACGCTCATGGTCACGCACAACATGAACGACGCCATCCGTCTGGGCAACCGTCTGATCATGATGCACGAGGGCCATGTGATCTACGACGTGGCCGGCGACGAGAAGAAGTCGCTCACCGTGGCCGACCTGCTGCAGAAGTTCGAGGAGGTCTCGGGCGGCGAGCTCGCCAACGACCGCATGCTGCTAAGCTAAAACCTGCCAAAAAGGGACAGGTTTATTTTGGTAGGTTTTATCTGCGCAAACGCCAAAACCGCCGCAAAGGGACAGAGGCCCTTGCGGCGGTTTTCGCATATTATGTCGATAATCCGATATTCAACCAGACATTCTGGCTAAGGACTAAGGAAACTGCCATGAAAAGACTCCCCCGCTTTGCGTTGGCCGCCGCGTTGTTTGCCGGCGCGCTCGCAGGCATCCCAAGCCTCGCTTTCGCGGGAAACCTGCCCGCCGCTATTGACGGCTCCGTGGCCGTCATGCACACCAACGATATCCACGGCAGCTACAAGTACAGCTACAACGCAAGCAAGGGCACCGGCACTGTGGGCTTTGACGGACTGGCGGTTCTCTATAGCGCCCAAAGCAGCGCCCCCGATCTTTTACTCGATGCGGGCGACACCTTCCACGGACAGTCCTTCGCCACCATGAGCGAGGGCAAGAGCATCGCCGAGCTCATGGACACCTTCTACGCCGACGGCTACGACGCAACCACGCCAGGCAACCACGACTGGAGCTACGGCGCGGACAAACTCCGCACCATGACCGGCTACAGCACCACCGGCACGCCCTTCGCCATGCTCTGCGCGAATGCAACGTCCTCGAACGGCGCATGGAGCTCGAGCATCACGAAGACGCTCGATCGCACCTGGGAGGATAGCGAGGATCACTCCACATTCGACTACAAAATCAAGGTCGGCGTCGTCGGAGCCATGGATGAGTCGCTAGGTTCCTCGCTGCGCGCGGACCTGGTCGCGGGCACCAGCTTCTCGAGTGCCGCGAACGCCATCAATGCCGAGGCAGAGCAGCTGCGCAAGGAGGGCTGCGATGTTGTTGTGTGTATCGCGCACACGCTCGACGCAAAGACCTTTGCCACGCGGCTCCGTGGCGTCGATGCCCTTATCGCAGGCCACGAGCACATCAACCTTAACGAGAAGGTGACGGGAGCCGACGGCAAGACGATCCACGTTGTCGAGGCAGGCAGCGCCTTTGCCGAGGTGGGGCTGCTTTCCATTCCGTACAAATACGACACGAATGGCACCGAGACGACCGACGATGACACGGTCACGGTCCCTGCAGACGGCAGCGACGAGAAGCTCTACACCGCCAAGAACGTCAACGACCTTTTGACAGACCCCGACAAGGGCTCCGACTACCAAAGCCGCCTTGAAGCCGTCCGCAACAAGATCAAGCCGCTCGACGAGGACTTTGAAAACGAATCGAACAAGGTGCTCGGCACATCCACCACCAACTATTTCTACGGCGAGGACGCCGCAGGCACGCATGGTTGGGAAATGGTGCGCACCACCGATTTCCGCCCCGGCAAGGAGGGCGACACCACCAAGGCCCAGACCATCGGCCACGTGATTTGCGGCTCCTATCTTGCCCTGACGGGCGCGGACTTCGCTATCGAAAACGCTGGCGGCATCCGCGGCGGCATCGCGGCGGGCAACGTGACCGCCGGCAACGTCATCGCCATCTCGCCCTACGGCAACACTGTGGAGACCTGGACCATGACCGGCGCGGACTTCCTCGCAGCGCTCGAGCACTCGCTACAAATCAGCGACGATTGCAACGACAGCTACGAGCTTCAGCAGGCTTATGTGGCGGCCGGTCACAGCGAGCAGGAGGCGCAAGACAAGTACAAGTGGCGCGATGACTCTGGCAGCGTTCTCTCCTTTGGCGGCATCAACGTGACGATTGATTGGACGCAGCCCGAAGGCAAGCGCATTGTGAGCGCCACACTCACCAAAGACGGCAGCACGCTCGACCCCGCCAAGACCTATACCGTCGCCACCAACAACTACATCATCACCAACACGACCGACTTCCCCACCTTCGCAAACGCCACCAAGCACACCGAGTGGGGTACCTGCGAGTCAGCGCTAAGGGCGCTGATCGGGCAGGACAGCTGGGAGAGCAAGATGACCTCGCTCGCGGGCACCATCAGCTTTGGCTCCGCTGCCGTGGACCCCACGCCCACACCGGCCCCGACGCCTAAGCCCTCGCCTAAGACGGACACGACGACCACGAAGGTCATCACCAAGAAGACGACCGGTAAGCTCGCCGCAACGGGAGACCGCACGCTGGCAGTAGTTGGCGCGTGCCTTATCGGCGGCATCATCGTCATCATGCTCGGCATTATCTGGAAGCGTCGACGCTAAGCTACACCGCCGGGCCTTACAGCCCCGCCGCGTAAACCTTATATCGAGCACAGAAGCCCGTCCGAATTTGATCGGACGGGCTTCTTGGTGGGTATCATGGTTGAACGATCATTAGGAGGTTTTCCCTACATGGAATTGTTTGAGCCGATTCTTCATTTCTTTGAGCAACGGTGGGTCCACAACATCATCTGGGCCGTCATCTTGGCGATAGGCACCGCCGTCGCCGCCAAGGTCGTATCCAAGACCCTGAACCATCTGCTTAACCGAGACGATAACCCGCTTCCGGCATCGAGTATCTTCATCAACATCGCGCGCGCCGTCATCTGGATGATTGGCGGCAGCTTTATCCTCGATAACTGCTTTGGCATTAACGCAAACGCGCTCGTCGCCGCCCTTGGCGTCGGCGGCATCGCCATCTCGCTCGGCTTTCAGGACACGCTGTCAAACCTTATCGGCGGCATGCAGGTGACCTTTATGGGCATCATCAAGCCCGGCGACAATATCGAGGTCGGCGGCGTATCCGGCGTGGTCCAAGACATCACTTGGCGCCATACAACGATTGAGGATGCCTGTGGGCAGACCATCATCGTCCCCAACTCCAACATCTCCAAGAACACGCTCGTGCACCTCATGCCCTTTGGGCGCGTTGCCGTGCCCGTCGCGGTCAAGGACACGTCCAAGTGGGCTTCACTGGACGCACTGGCAGACGAGCTGACCAGCGCCACCAAAGCCGCCGTGCTTCCCATCTCGGGCTTTGACAAGGAGCCCTACGTACTCTTTAGCGAAATCGGCGACTTTGGCATCAAAGGAAAGATCATCTTTATCGTCAGCGACGACAGCACTACTTTCACGGCAGCCGACGCCTGCATCCGCGCCATCGCCCCCATCATCGCCTAACCCGCCAAAAAGGGACAGGCACCTTTGTGGTGGTTTTCATTCGTGGTACCATGGTTTATGTAGTTGTTTAAACGACTAAGGGAGCAACATCATGGAAGAGGCCTATCGTCAAGCACGCAAGCGCGGCGAGCAAGGACGTCGACGCGCCATTAGCCAAAGCGAGCATCCATACCTTACGGACCTCGACAGTTTGATTGCTCAGCTCCCCTTAGGTCAGCGAGTGAGTGTCGGCCTGCGGGATATTCCGATCGAAATGGTCGTCGGCACTGTCACCAAGGGCCGTCAGTCCGCCTTTTCATGCAACTTTATGCCCCTGCTGCCGTTTAACACCGAGTTCGCCCGCAAGTGGTCCAACCTCTACGACATCCAGGTAACCGAGGGCTATCGCGACCCCATCATCGTCACCGAGTTCATGCATCGGTTCTATGTCCAGGAAGGCAATAAACGCGTCAGTGTCCTCTTATTTCCACCTTTTTGATCCTGTGCGAAGCCCCGCTTGTCTACTGTTGGGCCGGCGGGGACCGCCGCGCCTGGCTGCGCCGCATGATATGCACCGGCTTTGCTGCTGTGGGCGGCGTGGCAGCGGC
>ENA-OPYU01000141-OPYU01000141.1-human-gut-metagenome-genome-assembly--contig:-NODE-141-length-28040-cov-6.233762_pt1 | contig 28040 bp, 24 predicted proteins | sample MGYA00242637_ERZ504482 | MGnify/ENA primary metagenome ERZ504482 (study PRJEB26092, sample SAMD00036237) | human gut metagenome | host: Homo sapiens | study: EMG produced TPA metagenomics assembly of... | reverse complement strand
GGAAATTAATCATTCTATACCTTTGTGAAAGTAATATTGAATTTTATATGAGAGTAAAAGAAATTCCTATACTGCATTTTTGACCGGTTTATCTAGGCAGTGGAAAAAACGACATTAGTGAACCATATTCTTTCTAATAAACGTGGTATTAAGTTTGCGGTTATTGTCAATGATATCGGTGAGGTGAATATTGATGCTGATCTCATACAGAAAGGAGGGATTGTAGGAAAGAAAGACGAAAGCTTGGTAGCACTTCAGAACGGTTGTATCTGTTGTACTCTGAAGATGGATTTGGTGGAGCAGATAGATGATATTATGAAGTTGGAGCGTTTTGATTACATTGTGATTGAGGCAAGTGGTGTTTGTGAACCAGCTCCTATCGCACAGACTATTTGTTCTATTTCAAGTATGGAGAATACGTACGGGGGATGTCGTTTGGATTGTATTGTGACTGTGGTAGATGCCTTACGTCTGCAAAGTGAGTTTTCTTGTGGCAACGATTTGACCCGTAAAGGTATTGACGAAGAGGATATTGAAAATCTGATTATCCAACAGATTGAATTTTGTAATGTTGTATTATTGAATAAGGTCTCAGAAGTGAAACATGACGAATTGGAACGTATCAAACAGATTATCCGTACATTGCAACCTGCAGCTGAAATAATAGAATGTGATTATGCTGATGTGGATTTGAATAAGATAATCTATACTGAAGTATTTGACTTTGAACGTACTGCCACTTCTGCCGGTTGGATACGTGGAATAGAGAGCGCCCTTACGGAAGAGCAGAAAAAAGGAAGCGGAGGAACACGCGCACCATCATCATCATGAGGGTAGTGAAGTGGATGAATATGGTATCAGTACTTTTGTGTATTATCGTCGTCCGGCTTTTGATATCCATAAATTCGATCGTTTTGTATCAACCAGATGGAGTCGTAATATCATTCGTGCAAAAGGAGTCTGTTATTTCAGCAATAATCGTGATATGTCTTTTCTTTTTGAGCAGGCTGGTGTGCAGAAAAAGTTGAAGGAAGCTGGTTTATGGTATGCTACGGCACCTGAAGAAGAACTGATGGAGGTAATGCGTCAGGAGCCCGGCTTGTTGCGGGATTGGGATGATAAATATGGAGACCGTATGCAGAAAATAGTTTTTATCGGGCGGCATCTTGATAAAGAAGAGTTGATAGGTGAACTTGATGAGTGTTTGGAATAAGATATGCATATAGATAGAATAAAAGTTCTGTTTGCAGAACTTTTATTCTATTATACAGATTTTGTGAAGAATCAGTAAACATCTAGTATTACACGTTCTTTTTGTTTTTTCGGATATTCCGGTAAGTTTTGTCCATTTACAAAAGTAGCTTTGAGGCAGATGTTTTCTACACACCTTAAGTAATAAGGATGAGGGGCCTTTTGTACATGGAAATGCTCTATCTCAATATTTTTGATAGGCTTTTCTTCATATCCATCTATAAAAATTGCATAATGGTCGGAACAGCCAGCCTTTACATTGTTGATGCGGAAATTCTCGTATTGAGAGGTATGTCTGCCACCTCGGAAACCAAAATAATTGGTTTCAAAACGGAGCACTGCCCCTTTTGAGCGTTCTATAGTAATATTGCTGACTTGTATATTACGAATATATCCTCCTCTGTCACGGTTGGATTTAAAATAAAGGGCATTCTTGACCGTTCCTATTTGTATATTATCCATATATATGTTTTCTACACCGCCTGACATTTCACTGCCGATACATAATCCATTGCATTCAGACTGGAACAGACAATTACGAATGACGATGTTTTTTGAAGGGCGTCCTATTTCACGGCCGTCGGCGTCACGGCCTGCTTTGATAGCTATGGCATCATCTCCTGTGCGGAAAATACATTCTTCTATTAATACATTGGAAGTTGATTCAGGATCACATCCATCATTATTAGGATAGTGACTGTCAATGGTGATGCTTCGTACTATTACATTGTCACAGTATACAGGATGAATGGTCCAGAAAGGAGAATTCTTAATGGTGATACCTTCTACTAAAATGCGAGAACATCCCATGAATTGTATGCAAGAGGGACGTAGTATAGTACCTTTCCCAAAGATCCTTTCTGTGACAGGGATTAGTTTTTCTCCCATTTTACGCAGACGATTTCTGTCTGATACCTCTATCTGAGACCATGAAGCAAATTCCCGTCCTCCTTGGGCGTCTATGGTACCTTGTCCTGTAATGGCTATATTAGTGGCATGTTTGGCATAAATCATGGGAGAATGTCCATATAGTTCCGTACCTTCCCAACGTGTCCATACTTCAGGAAGAAAGTCATCAGCCTTACCGCTGAAAAGTAGATAGGCGTCTTTCTCTAAATGTAAATTGACATCACTTTTCAGTACTAGATTTCCCTTTAAATAATAGATTCCTTTCGAAATTATAACGTGTCCTCCGCCTGCCAAAGAACAAGAGTCTATTGCTCGCTGTATTAACTGGCGTGAATGACCTTTTTGGTTGGAAGCGGAATCAGGGCAGATCACTTTTATTTTCTTATGCGGAAATGAAGTGCGCGCTATATTGGTAATAATCTGTTCGGCTGTATTTTCTATTTTATTTTGAGGTCCGTCATGTTTGTATTTGAACCATTGAAATGAAGTTGCTCCTGCTTCCTGTTCTTTGTTATAACAATATAGTGCAATGCGGGCACCTTTCCAAAAACCGAATGGAATAAAAAAGGAAGTTCCATAAGGAATAAAACGTATATTATCTGTACTGTAGAAATATTGGAACTTTTGATTGAGCATGTCGATGGATACACGTAGATAAATCTGGTTTCCGTTTAGGAAAGTTGTACTTATTTCTGTTGTGTCATTGGATATGTATAGATATTTTTGTCCTTTCTCCATCTTGATACCTAGAACTTTATTTTCTTTTCCCATGCAAGCTAATCCGCATCGTTGCCCATCAGCTATTTCTGTAAAATCCATAGCTATTGTAGCTTCACTTATATTCCCCATAATCTTTTGTGTCAGGGTGTTGCGTGCCAGTCTGAAGGTTGAAGATTTCAATGCTTTCAGAGTGAGTGAACCTGGATGTGCCGATAAGGACCATGCGTGGTCTGTCGGATTATGATTAAACTGCCATTGTAGTGATAGGTTGGGGGTAGAGAAATCATCATCTGTTTGCGGAGCGAATATGGTTTTGCTTTCAATGGGTTTCTGGCATACATATACAGGTTCTCCTATTCCATTTCTATCAAAGTCTACTCCGATAACGGGCCAATCGTTTTCCCAATGCATGGGCTGAAGATGAACTACACGGCCTAAGGCATGATGATGTTGGAAATGAAAAAAAGCCCATTGACCATCCGGAGTATCGACAATGGCTCCTTGATGAGGGCCGTTTATCGTAGTACTTCCTTGTTCCAATACTACTTTCTTTTCATAAGGACCATATATAATTTTTTGAGCGGAGGATAGTCTGCCATCCCGTACCTACTCCTCCTTCCGGAATAGAGAGATAATAGTAACCATCTTTTTTGAAAATTTTTGTTCCTTCGGCTACAGGTCCGGTGTATACGGTCATTCCTTCATCAAGTAGACGTGTACCGTCTGCACTCATTTTATGAATAATGATAGGCCCGGCTCCATGACGGCTCCGGCCTAGGTATGCTTGACCATCTTCATCCCAAAAGGGGCAAGGGTCTTCCCATTTTTCTACTTTCTTAACTAAATGTAAAGGGCTCCAAGGACCTGAAGGATTGACAGCATTTGACATGAATAATCCTTCTTTGGGAGTACAGAAAAAGACCCAGAATTTGTTATCATGGTAACGAATTGAGGGTGCCCATGAACCTCCTGCATATTGTTGGTTGTTATCCCAGCCGGGAAAATCAAAATGGTGATAGATTTGGGAAATCAGTTTCCAATTGATCATATCTGAAGATTCCAATACTTGCATTCCTAGAAAATGAAAGTCGGAAGCTATCATGTAATATTTATCTCTGACCCGGATAACGTCCGGGTCAGAGTAGTCAGCATTTAAAATCGGATTTATGTATGTTCCATTGCCCTGATCTCCCCATTTACCGGGAGTACCTTGAGCTGACAAGACTAATACATTATTTATAAAGTATAGAAGAATAAGTCAAAAAAATTTTTTCATCAGCAGACTTTTTTTTTAACTTAATAACCAGGGTTTTGTGTCACTTTAGCTTGATTCAAATCAATGGCAGCTTGTGGAATAGGACGAAGAATCTTGTATTTACCATCAGGGCCTATCATAGCAGATTCTTTTATGCCGTCTTCATTATATTTTGTGGCATATTCCACTAAAGTGTGAGTACGCTTCAAATCTGTCCAACGGACATATTCTCCAGCTAATTCACGAGCACGTTCATCAAGAATAAAATCAATATTAATATCGTTGCTGGTGACAGTCATTTCTGTTGTGTATCCTTTACGAATAGTTCCTGGACGTTGACGAAGTTTATTGATCATTTGTGCAGCCTCTTCTGTTTTACCCATTTTTAAATAGGCTTCGGCGGCAATCAGATAGGTTTCTCCTAAGCGCGCTACTACCACATCATGCATGCTGCAAGTAGAATTACGGTTAGCAATAGAAGTTTCTGAATAATCATCAAATTTCTTGATACAAGCATTGCCGTAGTCTTGTGAACGACGGTCTTTGTATGTGGCTGGGGCACCGTTGGATGGAGCAATACCACCGTCTGCTATTGTTTTGCTTACCAGTGTATTCTTTTTAATTCCATAAGGATCGTCTGCTTTCCAGGCAGCGATATCTTCATCTGTAGCCCATGCTGGAGCATAATAATAAATGATAGAAGAACTAGTCGGTGCTGAGTAATAGTCGAAATAACTGGTATGGAATTCTAACATAAAAGTTTGTTCCAACCGTGCATCACCCCGACTATACATTTGCTGTAGACGTAGTGAAGGAGCAAAGCAACCGTCAATTGCCTTATTTCTTGGTTTTTCGGAACCACCTAAATAAGCTCCGAATTGGGCTTGTTGGTAGGAACCGTCTTTTACGGGATCTTCTACAGCAGCCGAATTAAACTGTATGCTCCAGAATATTTCATTGTTTTCTTCATTTTCTACGTCAAAAGCTTCTTCTATGGAGAGGAAAGGAATTTCGCCATTAATTGCTTCCAAGGCATACTTAGCTGCATTTGCGAAGTCTGAATTTTGAGCTATATTTTCTTCTTGGGCTTCGTAATCAGTGCCATCTAGCCATCCACGAGTCAGATAGGTTTTGGCTAAGTAAAAGGTTGCTGCGCGTTTATTGGCACGTCCTACACCGGAGTTGGCACGTTCCATTAAATGGGATTCGGAAGAGGCTAGATACTCAAACTCTTCAATGATGAACTTATAAACATCTGCAAGACTGGCACGTTCATGACTCATTTCGGCATGGTCAAACATTTGTTTGTTCAAAGCTACAGGCCCGAACTGTTGCACTAGTTGGAAATAATACCATGCACGGATAAAACGTGCTTCGTCCACATATTGCAGTCGTACACTGGAATCTTCCGTTATGTCTCCATAAGATATAACGCTATTGGCTAGCTGAATACCTTTAAAACAACTTACATAGAAATTTTTTATAATGCCTTCATCTGCAGTGAAGGTATATTGGCTCATGACTACTCCCTGTGACTTTCCGTCTGCATACAGGTCTGTTCCCGCTACGAATAATTGCGGTTGGGCATTATAAAGCTCCCGCAGTGTGGAGTAAGCGCTGTTAGTTAAACTGGCGAATCCTGCCGAAGTCTGATAAAATTCAGCTGATGGAACATTAGATTTGTTGTTTTGGTCAAGAAAATCCGAACATCCTGAGAGAGTTGCCAATCCTAATGCCATAATGAAATATATTTTTTTGCATAATCATTTAATTTTAGAATTTTAAATTTACACCAACTTGATAAGTTCTTGAACTGACACCACCGGTACCGTCACCTACTTGTGCATCAGCCCATTCGGGGTCGAATCCTTCATAACTTGTGAAAGTGAAGGGGTTTAATACATTGGCGTAGATTCTTAAATTGGAAATATGAAGTTTTGAAATCCATTTCTGTGGAAAAGTATAGCCAAGAGTAATGATTTTTGACTCGGACATATGAGTTATCAACGAAATTTTGTGCCCGGTCCTCATTGGCACCACTTTGCCAGTATGCACCGCCTCCTTTACCATTTCCACCATTGGTCGGGAAGGGATAACTACCGTAATGAGTGGCTTCCTGATAGGCTATAGAGCTATCAGCACCTAGTATCGGAGCACCTTGCGGTATATAGTAATCCATGTTCAGACGATTCATGCCACGCTGTCCATAGTCTACGAATTCGGCCATGAAGGGAGAGTATACCATTCCTCCCTGACTGGTGTAAATACTGAAAGAGAAATCAATATTCTTGTATGACAGGTTAGAAGTGAAACTGCCGGTCCAGGTCGGAGCACAATGTCCGAGGATCATTTTGTCATTGGCATCAATAGTACCATTGCCATCCTTATCATAGATTTTCCATCTCGCCTTCATAGAATTTGGGTTTTCATTTTCGGGTCTTGGGCATAAGCTTGCGCTTCTTCTCGAGTACAGATTCCGGTGTATTTATAGCCGTAGACTACGTCTATAGGGTGATTGATAAACCATTTGTTACCCACTAAGTCTTCTTTGGTACCATTCAATTCTTTGATAGAGTTAATGTTACGCGCAAAAGAGAAGGTTGTTTCCCAGTTCCAATCTTTATTCTTTACGTTGATGGTATTCAGTTGGATTTCTATACCTTTATTGTTCACCTTACCCACATTACTTACAATGGAGCCTGTATAGGAACCTAGTTCAAATGGAGTTTCCATCTCCATCAAGAGATCTTTGGAATCTTTGTTGTAGATATCGATAGATCCATTGATACGATTATTCAAGAAACCGAAGTCAAGACCGAGGTTGATTTCGGTTGTCTTCTCCCAAGTCAGGTCGGCGTTTGTCATGGTATAACCATAACCGTTGGCAACAGACGATCCGTAATTATAGTAATATTTAATATTTGCAAAAGCTTGTGTGTCATAAGGCCCTACACCGGCATTATTACCGGTAACGCCAAAGCTGGCACGGAGTTTTAAATTGCTTAACCATTTGCTGGCAAATCCCATAAAATCTTCATCGGAAATGCGCCATGCCATGGCAGCTGAGGGGAACATCCCCCAACGATTGTCTTTTTGGAATTTGGAACTGCCGTCCCAACGTGAAGATACAGTCAGCATGTATTTGCCTTTGTAGGCATAGTTGATACGGGCTACATAAGATAACATGGAGATTTTTTTATAATAGCTAGACTGACTTTGTACAGTGCCTGAACCAAGATTATGCCAGTCTACATCAAATGGCATATCCACTACATTGATATAGTCGCCTTGTAACTTTTGTTCATAGACACTGAATAAGGCCAAGGCATTCAGACTATGATCTCCAAAATTCTTGATGTAATTGGCTTGCGTATCCCAAGTATACGAGAATATTTCATCATTATAGTTTTCGGCCATGTTTGTTTTTCCAGAACGAAGTTGGGTTTCTCCGTTATAGAATGTACCACGATGGGTTTTGGTATACATGGGGGAGAAAGTAGTTTTAAGAATTATTTCTTTAACGGGGCTGTATTGCAAATAAATATTTGCCATCACATCATAAGAACGTGTATCGTCTTTTGAGTTCAAACGGTCCACCACTGGATTGATGGAGGAAGTCGGACCACCACCATTGGGATAGATGGCGGTATCTTTACCTGGTTGTGAAATTAACTGTCCTGCCTTTTCCCCTTCCCAATAATAGCATGGCATATTAGGGGTCATACGGAACCCTTCCAAAATAGAGTAGTTGCTACCACTCTCTTTGGATGCTGTTGCCATATTTGTGGAGAATCCGGCTGAGATTTTATCTGAAATCTTATGATCTACGGCTCCTTTTATATTCCAGCGTTCATAACCGTCATACATGATTCCTTCCTCATTTTGATACCCTAGTCCTACGCGGTAGGTTATATTTTTTGTATTTCCGGAAATATTGATGAAATGATTCTGTTGTGAGCCGTTACGGGTTACGATATCTACCCAATCGGTGTAATTTTTATTGAGATACATATCTTTCACTATTTGACTGCCATTTCCCCAGAAGTTCAGGAAATTGGCATCAGTCATTTCCCAGTTAGTCATTCCTGAAGAGGCATCCATAGATGAAACTAGATAACGGGAGAAACGGAATTTCATGAAATCATCTCCTTCCATAAAGTCCGGCATATTGGCTTTGGTTTTTATACCATAATATCCATCATAACTGACTGTAGTCTTGGCTATATCTTTGTCTCCTTTTTTTGGTGGTAATCATCACTACACCATTTGTGGCCCGTGAACCATAGATAGCGGTAGATGAAGCATCTTTCAAAATGTCTACTTTTTCAATATCCATCGGATTTAGAAAATCCATATTTTCACAAACTACTCCATCGATTACATATAATGGATTGCCGCCATTTAATGAACTTTTACCTCGAATCTGAATATTGAATCCGTCACCGGCACGGCTAGAAGACTGTGAGATATTCACTCCGGCAACTTGCCCTTGTAGACTTTCGACAACTGATGTTGCACCTTTGGCAGAAATTGTTTCGGATTTTACACTACCTACAGAACCTGTAAGGTCTGATTTCTTTACTACACCATAGCCCACTACTACCACTTCATCTAACAATTTGTTGTCTGCTTCGACCGTGATAGCTAGTTTTTGCTGCTCTCCTACTTTTATTTCCTGTGTTTTATACCCTACATATGAAACAACTAAGATTGCACCTGTTGGAACTTCCAGTGTGAAATTACCATCTAAATCGGTTACCGTTCCTAAAGTAGTTCCTTTTACCAATACGGAAACGCCGATTAATGCTTCTCCGCTTTCGTCTATGACACTACCTGTAATGATTCGGTTTTGTTGAATTGATTTTTGAATTGATGAACCTAGTTGGTTTGACCAATTGTTTGCAAAAGTGGATAATGGTAAGGAAACTAGTCCTAAGGAAAGTCCGCAAGCAAACCAAAATCTTTTTGGAGAATGAATACCCTGTACTATAACAGAGCGGGATTTTAAATACTCTTTTTTTCTCATGTCTTTCATTATTAATTTAGTATTAGAGTTGTTTTTGTTTTGATGTCAAATATAGACGGATGTTATCTTTTTATAAGTGGAAAAACTGATAATTTAGTTGGAATATCTATCAAAGGTAGCTAAACAACATATATTGCGGTGGATTAAAAATAGAAAGTACTTTGATGAATACCCATTTTCTGCTAATTTCGCAAAGGAAACACATTACTTTGATATGAAAACATACTGGGTTGATATTCTTACCTTTTTCTGTGTAGTAATACTATGCTTTTTTACAGCCGATGTACTGGCAAAAGGAGCTATATCTCAAAAATATTCAGTTACGTACTTTTCCAGTCAGAATGGAGTGGAGGATGGGCTGGTCAATGATATTATCCAAGATCATAAAGGTTTGTTATGGTTTGCTACTTGGAATGGGCTTTATCGTTTTGATGGTTATAATTTTAAGAATTATAAATCGAATATGGAAGATCTGGGAGGATTGACCAATGATCGTTTATTGGATATAGTCGAGGATAAATTCGGATGTATATGGGTATTGTGTTATGATTCCACTTGTTATCGTTTTAATCCTGACAAGGAAGTCTTTGAACCTGTCATTCAAAAAACAGTCAATAACTTTCGGTCAATATCTGTCCTTCCGAATGGAATAGTATGGTTATTATGTGAAGATGGGAGTGCAGTACGGGTCGTTACGGCTCCTGAAGATTTATCTATGACATTTCAATTCTATTCATCAAGAGAAAATACTTTGGCTACTGGTAAAATCCGGTCTGTATTTATGGATTCGAAATTACAGGAATGGCTTCTTACGGATGAGGGGGTATATCGATTATATGATTCAGAACTTTCTATTATTTCTTTGTCTGATTGTCGAAAAAGTGAGAAAATACCTTTTTATTTTGCAACAGAGTTGGAAGAATATATATATTTAGGTGCACATCAAGGCAAAGTCTATAAATACTTGTTGACAGGAGAACTTTCTATCCATACTCAATTGCCAACATCGGCTTCTGTGATTTCTATTTTGCCTTCTGTGGCTGGACTGATATATGTTACTGATTCGGATGGCTTTTTTATTCATGACTCTCTCGGTGAGATAAGACATGTGATGCTTGATTCTCTTTCTCTGTTGAAAGACAAAAACATAGAGTCTGCTAAAATTACTTGTGGAGATTTATTGTGGCTTGTACATCCTGTTCCGGGAGTCACTTTGTTTGATCTGAAAACACAGCGTTTAAGCTTTATTGAAGGAAAGGATGAACAGGGAAGACCACTAAATACTGAAAGTGATTTTTTTGCTTTTGAGGATCGGAATGATATTTTATGGGTACACCCTAAGGGCGGAGGATTTTCTTATTTTGATTCTCAAAATAGGCGGTTAATACCTTTTAATACTACGGAGCAGCCTGTCAAGTGGAAATCAAATGACCGCTGTTTTGCTGCTTTTGTTGATAAACAAGGAAATTTATGGATGAGTACCCAGCTCAACCGACTTAAGCGCATCACTTTTATCCCTGATAAATTTCATATCTATACACCTGCTCCTCAGGATGTAGAGTTACCTGATAATGAGATCAGGGCACTGTATATAGACAAAAAACAACGTATTTGGACGGGAAGCAGAGATATGAATGTTTCCATATATGATGCCCGGCTTCGATTATTGAAAAGGATGAAATGGGGCAAAGTATATGCCATCATGCAAGATTCGGCTGGTGTTTATTGGATTTCGACTAAAGGCCAGGGATTGATAAAAGCAATAGAAACTTCACAAGGCAATTTTAAGCTACAGCATTTTAAACATAAAGCTGACGACCCCTATTCATTGAGTAATGATAATATCTATTTTACTTTTCAGGATAGTAGGCAGAGACTTTGGGTAGCTACTTACGGAGGTGGATTGAATTTGATTGAAACTATGCCTGATGGTACTTTAAGATTTATCAATCATCGCAATTTGTTAAAGAGATATCCGATTAGTCATTTTTATAAAGTCAGACATATTACTGAAGATAATCAAGGGCGTATCTGGGTGTCTACAACAGCGGGAATTTTACAATTTAAGGTTTCTTTTCATTGTCCTGAAGAAATAGATTTTCATTCTATATGCCGTGAACAGGGAAATGTGAATAGTCTTAGTAATAATGACGTACAAATGATTCAATGTATGGATAATGGGAACATTTTTGCCATTACTTATGGCGGAGGGTTAAATGAGCTTTCTCCCATGGGGCTCCATTCTTATCAATGTAAATCCTTCACACAGAAGAATGGACTTATTTCAGATATTATTTATTCCATGCACGAGGATAAACAAGGAAATTTATGGTTGGTGACGGGTGGTGGATTAGTGAAATTTGTAGCTTCGGCCGAACAGATTCAGTATTCTAGTGAGCATATCGCGTTTAATATGCATTTTAGTGAAGGTGTAGGGGCAACAGATGGCAAGCAGAATTTTTTTTGGTACTAACCGAGGTTTGTTCTATTTTACCCCTGAGAATATTCATAAAACAGATTTTATACCACAAATATTTTTCTCTTCTATTTGGGTAAACAATCAGGAACTGACTCCCAGAAAAACTCCTTCTATTTTGTCTGTTAATCCTGATAATAGCAAGGATATGCAGTTACCTCCTAATAATCACACCCTCAGGTTGGTATTCTCTGCTCTAGACATGACCAATACGGAGTATATTCAATATGCTTACAAGTTAGACGGTTTTGATAAAAACTTTCGTTTGACGGATAACGGGCATGAGGCTAACTATACTAATCTTCCTCCGGGAAAATATGTATTTCGTGTAAAGTCTACCAATAATGAAGGTGTATGGGTTGAAAATGAACGAACACTTTCTTTTGAAGTGCTTCCTACTTTCTCTGAGACACCTTGTGCTACTATGCTCTATTTCTTTTTGATTGTATTATTTATTGCAGTTGCCATTTATGTATATACCGTTTTTATCGGATAAAAATAAGGCTAAAAATGAAGAATTGATTACTCAATTAAAACTCAGCTTCTTTACTGACGTGTCTCACGAATTAAGAACTCCATTAACATTGATTACCGGACCTTTGGAATATATACTCAGAGACGAAAGTCTTTCTGGGAAGGTGAGAGATACTTTGAAGATTATTAAAAAGAATAGTGACCGTATGCAGAGGTTGGTAGGGCAGATCTTGGATTTTAGTAAAATCCAGAATAGCAAGATGAAACTGAGAGTTCAGTATGTGGATATTATCAGTTTCACGAAAGAAATAATCAACTATTTTACAACTTTATCTCAAGAGCGGCATATTAGTTTGAATTTTAACACTCAATTGTCTAAAGTAAATCTTTGGGTGGACAAAGATAAATTAGAGAAAGTTATTTTTAATTTGCTGTCTAATGCCTTCAAATACACTTCTGATGGCAAGAACATTTGGGTTAGTATGAAAGATGATGGGAATGCAGTCCTTCTTCAAATCCAAGATGAAGGAGTAGGGATAAAGAGAGAAAAGCAGAAAGTGATTTTCAATCGTTACGAGAATGTGGTTCCGGATAGCATTTACGCTCCTTTAAGTTCTGGTATCGGACTTTCAGTGGCTAAAGAACTTGTGGAAATGCATCATGGTAGTATAAATGTGGAAAGTGAGTTCGGAAAAGGGAGTCTATTTACTGTAAGGCTATTAAAAGGTAAAAAACATTATCCGTCTGACACGGAATATATATTATCAGATTGGAATGAAGATACAAATTTAGATTTCAATTCTCAAAACGAACTACAAGAATTGAATGAAGCGGAGAAGCCGCTCATGCTTATTGTTGAAGACAATTATGAATTAAGAGTATTTATCAAACAAATATTTCAGGAAGCATATCGGTTTGTTGAGGCTAATAATGGCGAGGTTGGATTAAAAAAGGCTTTTTCTGATCTGCCTGATATGATAATTACTGATATCATGATGCCTGTAAAAAGTGGTCTACAGATGTTGCAGGAACTAAGGAACGATGAACGAACTTCGCATATTCCTGCCATAGTATTGACTGCCAAGACAGATATGGATAGCATTCTGACTGGTATTCATACAGGAGCTGATGATTACATAACGAAGCCGTTCAGTGTTAATTATCTGCAAGCTAAAGTAGAAAATATCCTAGCTCGGCGTAAAATGTTACAAGCATATTATTGTAAAGTAGGATATGAAGAGGGGAACGAAAATAAAGAAAAAGACAGATCGGTTCAATTGTCGGCAAGAGACGCTGCTTTTCTTAATAAGTTAGCTAAAATTATGGAAGAGCAACTTGGTAATCCGGAATTGAATGTAGATCAATTGGTCAGTTATTTCAGTCTGAGTCGGACCAATTTTTTTCATAAGTTGAAATCTTTAACTGGTATGGCTCCTATAATGTATATAAAAGAAATACGCATGAGGAAAGCTGCTGAACTGATTAAGGAAAACCAATATACAATGGCGGAAATAGCTTATATGGTAGGTTTTAGTGATCCTCATTATTTTAGTAAAAGTTTTAAGTCTTATTGGGGAATGACTTCTACAGAATATGCAAAAAAGTCAGATTGGACGATGAAGATAAATGATAGTAAAGTTATGTTTTATCATTATATCGGGTGAACTCATTGTTCACCCGATATAATAAGGGGGGATCTTATTTTCTCACCTTATTTCCATTGATATATACTTCATTCAGTACTACATCTTTAGCTCCGGTAATTAAATTCCCTTTTTTCTCTACATTATTGAAACGGCTGTTTGTTACATGGATATCTTCAATATTGACACGGTCGTCATATCCGGTAATTAAGACTCCGTACTTACTTTTTTCACTAGTAACATTATCCAGATATACATGGCGTACTACAGGTGGGAAACTTCTGTCACATTTTTCACGGTTTTCATATTGCAGGTTGATTTTCAAAACGGCTTCGCGACATTCGCCTACTTCTATATTACGCACATAAATATTTTCAATGACCCCACCGCGGCAGTTGTTGGTTTTGATGCGGATGACACGTTCTAGGTTCGGACTGTCCATTTTGCAGTTTTCAACAAACAGGTTCTTATATCCTCCCGAGATCTCACTACCTACAACTACACCACCGTGTCCGTCTTTCATTTCGCAATTGCGTACAATGATATTTTCACTTGGTACGTTCCATTTCCGTCCGTCCGCATTCCGTCCGCTTTTAATAGCGATGCAGTCGTCTCCAGTATCGAATATACAGTTTTCAATTAATACGTTCTTACTTGATTCCGGATCGCAGCCATCGCTATTGGGACCGTGACTGGATACTTTAACCCCACGTACTGTCAGACTTTCACAAAATAAAGGATGGATAACCCAAAATGGAGAATTTTTCAATGTTACATTTTCTATTAAAATAGTGTTACAACGATATAGATTGATAAGCTGGGGACGTAAACCGTCTTCAAAAGTCATTTGGCGTTTATCTATCGGGGCAAATGTTTCGGCGTACATCAGTAATTTGTTTCTGCCGCCAATTTTTTTGAGCTGTCATACCTTCCTTCCAGCCATAGTGTGGAGCACCACACATACTCCACCAGTTATCATTACTGGCCTGTCCGTCTATAATACCTTTACCGGTGATAGCTATGTTACTTTCTCCATAAGCATAAATTAATGGATGCAAATTATAACAGTCTACTCCTTCCCAGCGGGTGAGTACGGTTGGAGTATATAGATATTTCTCTGAAGAAAATTTTAGATAGGCGCCTTCTTCCAAATGCAGATTTACATTGCTTTTCAGTGTGATAGGACCTGTTAGAAATTCTCCGGGTGGAACTAATACAGTTCCTCCACCTGCTTGACTGCATGTGAGGATAGCCAGATTGATTGCTTCATGGCAGAATATTTCACCATTATTTCCTTCTTTGGCACCGAAATCTTTAATGTTGTACACACGATCGGGAAAAGAGGTCTTTTGATTTGTTTTTCTATTTGCTCACTTTCTTTCCAAATCTCTTGTGGTATTTGTGCATGAGCAAGTTCCCAAAATATGCACATATACAAAAATACACTAACTAAACCTTTTTTTACCATATATTTGATGTTTAATAATTAATAATTTCATAGTTGCCAGAAAATATCCACGATGCAATATTAAAGCATATAATTGAAAAAATAAGTGGATTAATTGCCCATTATTGTGTAAATTCTAATAATGAAAGAATAATTGCTACTACATTGCTATATTATTTGTATATTCGTACCTTAATAATCTGATATTATGAAATATATCACTTGTTATATACTGATATCTGTTTGGGGACTTTTTGTTGTTATAGGAAGTCCTGTAGAGTTTTCTCTACAAATTGAGATTTACAGAGGTTTGGCTGATTTTATTTTGAGAAACTGAAGAAGTGGATTATCTTAATAAAATGTATTTCACCGCAAAAGCAGTAAATGATAAGACTCATATGTTTGAGACTCTTTCTGATTTGGTTTTCTCGTATATTAAAGTTTATCATGCCGATTCTGTTTGGTATTATATGTCTCTTTTAAAGGATGTTGGGACACTGGAAGAATCTCATCCATATTTATTCTTTTTACGAATGAGATTGTTTGCAGGCAGAGTCAGGAATAATGAGGTTGAAACTGCTATAACAGAGGAATTGGCTTTTATGGGTAAAGAAAATATAGGTGGGAATGATATTTACATACAGATGGAACCGACTTTTATTACAGGCTATGCTTTGTGTAGTGAAGGTAAATATGAAGAGGCTGATCCCTATTTGGAAACTGCTTATAAGCTGGCTTGTCAGTTACCATATGAGGAAGGATTCAAGTTTCGTATTTGTACTGTATGGAATTTTCTTTCGACCTTGAACTTTATAGATAAAGGAGATCTATATATTGAATATGTTTAAAAATAGCTTCAGCAATATAGAAAATATTATGAGTTGTACTATGCTCGTCAACGTCCTTTCTATAATATTAATATACGATATCTCCAATGTTATACTTCTTTGTTGATGCGTGCGGATAAATTATCCGATGATAAATTAGAGAAGTATTATAATCTGATGATCAAGATGAGTGCTTGGGTTACGGAGCCTATTGATAAGTATAATTGTTTTTTGGCATGAATAATTATTACTTATATAAGCATAGTTTCCATAATGCATTGATAACTAATGACAGCTTGATAAAATATGCTTGGATGACAAGTCAGTCTAATGTCCCGGGATTATTGGATATCAATTCACAAATTTATGAGGCTATGGAAGATAATAAAAATGCTTTTAAGTATCATAAACTCTATATACAAGTGCAGGATTCCATTAAATCTTCCAATCTGGAAAAAACAACTTAGTGAACTACAGGTAAAGTATGAAGTAGATCAATTGAACCATGAGAATTACCGTTTGGAAACTAAGAACAGGCGTATTTTAGTAATTACACTTTTTATGGTACTTGTATTGGTGATGAGTATTTGTTTTTTACTTGTACTATGATTTGAAGAAAGACAGATGGAAAAAGTTTTAGGTGAACTGAATCAAAAAGCTGGGGAAAGTGAGAAAATGAAAACAGCATTCATTAATTCTATGTGTCATGAAATACGGACTCCATTAAACGCTATTGTTGGCTTTTCAGGTATTATTACTGCTAATGCGGAAATTCTCACTTCGTTGATAGATCACTTGCTGGTAGTGGCTAATTTAGATTCATCTGATGCGCCTCTTCTTTGTGAACAAACCAGATAACTCATATCTGCAGACAAGAAATGGATAAAGTAGAACGATGGAGCAGGGTGGGAATAATTTATCATTTGGAATTACCAGAAGGGGAAATTTTTGTTTCCACCAATGAATTGTATTTGTCGTTAGTGATAGAGAACCTGTTGGATAATGCTAATAAATTTACAGATTCTGGATCTATAACTCTTAAGATGAGGTTGGATAAGGCACAAAGTAAGTTACGAATTGAAGTAACCGATACCGGCTGTGGCATTCCTCCCGAAAAACGGGAGGAAATATTTCTGTGTTTTATCAAACTGGATGAGTTTGCACAAGGTAACGGATTGGGGTTATATTTAAGCCGTTTAATTATTAAACGTTTGTCTGGTAACATATTTGTTGACTCGAGTTATACTGAAGGTACTCGGATGGTTATCTGTTTGTCTGTATAATTAGCGTGTGCCTTCTTCAATGTCCCGCTTTCGTTTCAGTGCTTCCAGGAAATAATAGTCTGCATAATTTAAAGGTACATCTATTTCTGTGCCATGAGGAATACTGCCCACTGAATGCATTAATAAAAAGTTACCATTTTTTCCAAGAGATGCCAGATAGTTTGGTGAGGCTAGAGAAGCCATAATACTGTCTGCATAGATCTTATAACTGTTTGCATCAGGCACATCCATTGTACTAATTTCATAAAGTGCAGAAGCTATACAAGAAGCACTTGAAGCGTCTCGTGGTTCATTGGGAATATTGGGAGCATCCATATCCCAATAAGGAATCAAGTCTTTGGGAAGCCGGGGATGTGTTTTCATGAATTGGAAAGTCTTCAATGCCTGATTTAGATACTTTTTATCATGAGTTTCCCGGTAACACACAGTGTAACCATAAATAGCCCATGCTTGTCCACGACTCCAAGTCGATTCGTCTGCATATCCTTGGGCTGTTTGTCTATGCCGTACCATGCCGTCTGCCAAACTATAATCTATTACATGATAACAACTTCCGTTTGTACGGAAATGCTCTTTCAAAGTGCGGTCTGCATGGTTCACTGCTATGTGATAAAAAGTGGAATCACCAGATAATTTAGTTGCTTCAAATAGTAACTCCAAATTCATCATATTGTCTATTATGACCGGACATTCCCAACCGCGTTCCGATTGCCAGCCTCGGGTCACATCCCATGATTGGATAATTCCCGGCTTTTCACGGAAACGAGTAGCCAATGAACGGGCAGCTTCTATCATGACTTCTTTGTATCTGGGTACTTTAGTTGTTCGCCATCCATTGCCGAAACTACAATTTATCATGAAACCTACATCATGGTGCCAAGTCAGTTTTTTGGCTTCTTCTATGGCCGAAGTGTATTTATCAGCTAATGATAAGAGAGTAGTGTCGCCACTCAGTTCATATAGATACCACACTGACCCAGGGAAAAACCACTTCGCCAGTCGGCGTAGTCACAATAATAAATGGTACTGTCAGTTTTCAGTGTAACGGGGCTTGTAAATTTTTCTGATTTTTCTATGATTCGTATTTCATTCCCGATTTGTGCACGTGCAAATGCTACATTCTTTTCTATAAAGGAATCTGTTCTGACGGATTGTTTATTTTTCTCTGTGCAAGATACCCATAAAGTAGAGCAGGCGAGTATTGTAATATAGAGGACTTTCTTCATAGTGCTTATTTTTTATAATTTGCTACGAAGATAATGATAAATTTGTTGAATAGAAACTTTAAGATATTCTTTTACTTTGGAAACAGATTGATTCTGCCTCTAAAGTAAAAGAATATTGATCATAGAAATACAATAATCATTTCAGTTGTGATTCTTCTTGTAACTAAAATTTTATAGTATTGATGTATCACTTAATAGTTGATATACCCCACTTATAATTCCTAAAGCGAATATGCCGGCTACACATACCAACAGACTGATGCGTATCGGAGTTGCTGTACGAAAATTGCCGATAGGATCTTCATTAGGTGTGATGAACATGGCTTTTACAATTAACAAATAATAATACAATGAAATGATTGTATTGACCAATGCGATAAATACAATAAGATAATATCCACTATGGAATGCTGCCATGAATACAAAGAACTTACTGAAGAATCCGGCAAATGGCGGGATACCTGCCAATGAGAAAAGAGCAAGTGTCATGACCATAGTTAGTTTGGGGTTGGTCTTATAAAGTCCGTTATAATCTTCGCGCTCTATTTTACCGTGGGTATGTTGTTCAATGGTATTGATGACACCGAATACGGCGAGATTGGCAGCAATGTATACTACTATATAATATACTAGGGATGCCATGCCCTGCGGAGTTCCAGCCAGTACAGCCAACATTATGTAGCCGGCTTGTGAAATACTACTGAAGGCCATAAAGCGTTTCAGATTGTTTTGGCGGATGGCGAACAGATTGGCTATAGTGATGGTGGCTACAATGATAATACATAGTATTTCACTCCATTGTTCAGTCATTGGCCCAAATACTTTCATTAAAATAATCATTAAAGCAAAAGCAGCTGCGCCTTTTGAAATAACGGACAGGTAAGCGCTCACTGTAGTCGGTGCACCTTGATACGTATCTGCCGTCCACAGATGAAAAGGTACCAAGCTTAATTTAAAGGCTAGTCCGGAGAAGAAGAATACTAGCGCAAGAACTTGTAATGGAGTTCCTGTCAGTTCGGCAGGGATATCTTCAAAATATAAAGTACCTGTTGTCCCATAAATCATGGAAATACCATAGAGGAAAATACCGCTGGAGAATAAAGCTGAAAGAATGAATTTGGCTCCGGCTTCGGCACTATGTCCTTTATATTTATCGAAAGCTACGAGGCAAGCCATAGGAATGGTTGCCAATTCCAATCCAAGGAAGAATAGCAGGAAGTGCCCTGCACTTACCATGAAATACATACCCAGCAAGGTACTGAGGGTAAGGATGTAGAATTCGCCTTGTTTATGGCGGGTGTCTTCACGTTTTAGCCAAGGGTCTGCTTGTAGAAAAACCAGTATGGTACCTATGGTCAGGATGCTTTTCAGAACAGACGCCATAGGGGTTGAATGGTACATGCCGCCGAATAAAGTCACCTCTTCCGGCCATAGGTTTGCTAAGAGTTGAATGGTCAGCAGGATACATGCCATGGGGCGTAACCAGTGACGTTGTGGAGCCGGTAAAAATAAATCTAACAGAAACATCAGAATAAAAACGGCTGTCAGACTCAGTTCGGCATGCATATGGAGTATTGCAGTTATGTCCATCATTGCTAGTTTTTTAATTTTTTAATTCTCAAATTTTAATTTAATAATTGACTTATGATTGGTTCTACACTGTTACTGATCAGATCGCTTATCCAGAATGGAGCCAATCCTAAACCTGCTACACAGGCGATGAGGCAGATAACGGCTACTCTTTCATCCCAAGTTGCGTCTGTGAGTTTCAGATGTTCGGGATTCAAAACTTTGCCGTAAAGGATTTTACCTACTACACGCAGGATATAAACTGCGGTAATGACGATACTTGTTGTTGCCACTAGGGTACATACGCGATGGAATGTATCATCATTTTGGAAAGAACCTACAAAGACCGTCATTTCAGCAACAAAACCACTTAGTCCTGGAAGTCCCAGATTAGCAAGACCGGCAATAACATAACCTACAGCCAGGAAAGGCATAATCTTCATCAAACCTCCCATTAATCGGACATCACGGGTGTGGGTACGTCCGTATATCATACCAATAAGGGCGAAGAACAAAGCGGTCATTAATCCGTGACTCAACATTTGGAGAATAGCACCCGTACAACTGGTGCGTGTCATCATCAGCAGGGCAAAGAGTACCAATCCGCAGTGGGATACGGATGAATAGGCATTGATATATTTTAAGTCGGTTTGTACCACAGCACTGAATGCACCGTAAACTACAGAAATAGTGGTCAATATCAGGAATACATCTCCCCACATGGCCGCACCTTCAGGCATCAGGTACATAGCAACACGGAAACATCCGTAACCTCCTAGTTTCATCAATACCCCAGCGTGAAGCATAGAAACAGCAGTCGGTGCGGAAGCGTGACCATCGGGACTCCATGTATGGAAAGGGAACAAAGCTCCTAAGACTCCGAACCCCAAGAAGATAAGCGGGAAGAAGATGCGTTGCATTTCATGAGGAATATGTAGTTTGGCGATTTCCAGCAAATTCATTGTTTCACCACCTGCACCATAGAAAATACTGAGAATTCCGATCAGTAGAAATGCAGAACCACCCATTAACATTAATGTAAGTTTCATGGCGGCGTATTCTTTACGTCCGCTTCCCCACACACCGATGAGCAGATACATTGGAATCAGGGCTACTTCATAAAACATGAACATGGTGAACAGGTCTGTTGAAACGAAGAATCCGAATACCCCTACACTCAATAGAGTGAACCACATGAAATATTCTTTTGTCAATGGTTGTAACTTCCACGATGCGAAAGTACCGGTGAATACAATAATGGAACTAAGTAGCAACATTGCTACTGATATACCGTCTACTCCTACTGAGTAGCATATATGGAGCGGTGCATACCAAACTGTGCTGGCTGTGAACAGCATCTCTCCTGTAGCACCGGCTTGGCGTAGTTCGATATAATCAATGGTGAGGTAAACGGATAATGCCAATAAAATGGAAGATCCGACAACCATCACTCTGCGAACTTGATTGATGCTGCGCGAAGCCCAAAGGCTCGCGAGCATCAACAAGGGAACTATAATGAAAAAATCTTAGTATGTTCATCTTTTTAAATTAAAACTTAAAAAATGGCCATGCGGCGGATTTTTTATTATTCATTAAATTAATAGTATCAGCGTCAATATCAATGCACCTGCAAGGAACCAAATACTGTATTGCTGTACGTTTCCACTTTGCATGTCACGTATTTCATCGGCGGTAGCATGAGTACTCCACGCAGTGAAGTTAAAGAATTGATCGATAACGTGCCGGTCCCACCAAGCTATCGGAGTACTAATGCACCGGAAGATGATTTTCTTGGTTACGAATAACCATATCTCATCCATATAGAAACGATGGTAAGCGGCTGTGTGCAAACGTGGGAATGTGTGTGCCAGATAGTTGGCTACGGGTTGTTTCTTACCTGCATACATCCATGTAGCTAAAGCGATGGATGCTATAGCAATAATGATACTTGTAGCAGCTATCTGCATATCCAGATGAATGGTATAGGCTTCTCCGTTACTACTGATCAGATTGCCGAAAGGTATGAATCCGGCAACACAGGTGATAGCGGCTAAAAACATCAGCGGGAATGTCATGGTAAGTGGAGCCTCATGCGGAGTATGTGCACCTAGTCCGGATTCGTGGGAGTGTCCTTTCCATTCTCCATTCCAGAAAATACAATAATAAAGGCGGAACATATAAAATGCAGTCATGGCGGCAATGCCTGTCATTATCCATCCTATAACAGGACTGAATTGGAAGCAGGCGGTCAGAATTTCGTCTTTAGAGAAAAAACCTGAGAATGGCCAGATACCTGAGATAGCCAAACAAGCAATCAGGAATGTCCAGTGAGTGACGGGCATGTATTTATGAAGTCCCCCATGGCGCTCATCTCATTACTGTGTACGGCATGAATGATACATCCGGCTCCTAAGAACAACAATGCCTTGAACATGGCATGTGTGAACAGGTGGAACATGGATGCCATGTAGCCTAGTCCTCCTTCATGAGGATTCATGGAAGTACAAACGCCTAATGCGACAATCATAAATCCAATCTGAGATATAGTGGAGAAGGCGAGCACACGTTTGATATCGCTTTGTGCACACGCCACACTAGCGGCGTAGAATGCAGTGAACGCACCGATATAAGCTATCCAGTGCAGTACTTCGGGCGCATATCCTATAAACAACGGGAACATACGGGCTACCAGATATACACCGGCTACCACCATGGTAGCAGCATGGATTAATGCACTGACAGGAGTAGGGCCTTCCATAGCATCTGGTAACCAGATGTGCAATGGAAACATTGCACTTTTACCGGCACCACCGATAAACATTAGCCCCAAGGCCAGTGGTATCATACTTCCGGCAACTGCAAGTACCTGAAGTTGGGGTGTGAACGAGAATGTTTCGGCATAATAGCCGTAAATCAAGATACCGATCAGAAAGCCTAAATCAGCAAAACGGGTAACAATAAATGCTTTTTTACTGGCGGCAATCGCTTCTTTCTTGGTGTAATAAAAGCCGATAAGTAAATAAGAAGAAACACCTACCAGTTCCCAAAAGACATACATCTGGAAAATATTGGTTGCTACTACGAGTCCCAACATGGACATGGTAAACAGGCTAAGAAATGCATAGTAACGTTGAAAGCCTTTTTCACCTTTCATATATCCGAATGAATAGATATGTACCATCAGACTGACGGTGGAAATAACGACTAGCATCATAACGGAAATAGGGTCAAGCATAATTCCCATGTCAATATGCAAGTTCGTTGTGAAAGGTAACCATTCGAAGTTATAAGGTGTGAGAGTAGGATAGACGCCTTCTGCCGTACGGCCTCCTGCAAAATAATTGAAGGCAGTGAGGTAGGAAAGCAACGCCACCCCTGCCAGTGAAACGGTGCCGATGGCCCCTGCCAGCCCGTTCTTCATACGCATACCTGCCAGCCCCAGTATCAGGAAACTGAGGAAAGGTAGGATAAGGATTAGTATTGTATGTTCCATAATTAGTTTTTCATTTCATTTAAGTTCTTCACTTGGATATTGCGTACATTGCGGTAGATATTGATAATGATAGCAATAGCTACTGCTGTTTCAGCCGCACTCACGCCGATAGCGAACAAGGCGAAAAAAAATGCCTTCCAGTTCTTCGGGAAAGAGGTATCGGTTGAATACGGCGAAGTTGATGTCTACCGAATTCAGTATCAGTTCTACACTGATGAGCATGGCCAATAAATTGCGGCGGGTGAAGAAACCATAGATTCCCGCAAACATCATAAAGGTGGAAACCACCAGATAATATTCCATGTGTACCATAAATTTTATCTTTTTCTAGCGATTAGGATTCCTCCTACGATGCAAGCGAGTAATAACACGCTGATTACTTCGAAAGGAAGAATATATTGATATTTTTCCATGCCCATCAGTGCATGACCGATAGTGCGTACATCCAGTTCACCATGCACAAAATGAGAGGGCAAGAATTCGTTTTTCAGCATGACGAACAGACAGATAGCCAGTCCTGCTATCGTAGAAATAGCTCCGGCCACCATCTTCCCATTTTTCAATCTCTCTGCTTTGTCTCCTTGTGAAGAGGTCAATAAGATACTAAATACATAAAGCACTGTTATACCACCGGCGTAAATCAGTAATTGTACAGCTCCCAAGAATGAGTAGTTGAGCTGGAAGTAAATACCTGCTGTACCAAATAAAACGAACAGCAGATAAGTTGCTGCACGCAAGATACGTGAGGTCGTGACTGCCAATACCGAACAGATAGCGATAAACAACGCCAGTACAATGAATACAATTAGTTGTAGTGTCATAATATCGTTTGTTTTTTATTTTTTGTTCAGGGTGAGAACTAGTTTGCTGCGGTCGAACACAGCATTCTCGAATTCTGTATCGAACCGAATGGCATCATGTGGACAAGCGTTCACACAAAGTTGACAGAACATACAGGCTCCCAGATCGTACTCATACTTTACCAATATTTTCTTTTTCTTGCCTGTTTCTTCGTTGGTCACAGATTCGCTGGTAATGGTGATTGTATCATTGGGGCAAGCCATTTGGCAAAGTCCGCAAGCAATACATTTGTTATTACCATTCTCATCAACCGGCATGATAAGCCGTCCTCGGAAACGGGGCGATATTTTTAATGTGGCACGGTTTTCGGGATATTGTTCAGTGACTTTAGGAGTGAAAAACTCTCGTCCTGTCACTTTCATACCGGTAAGTAATGTACCGATGCCATGAAGTAGTCCTTTTATATAGGAATGTTTTTCTTCTTTCATCAGAAATGTAATTTAAATACAACAATAATTACCATCAACAGCAGGTTGCACAAACCTATTGGGACCAAGTATTTCCATTCCAGTGTTAGAATTTGGTCAATACGCAGACGGGGAAATGTCCATTTGATCCACATTAATAACCATACTACAAAGAATGACTTGCCAAAGAACCAAATAAATCCGGGAATATAATCCATAATGGCATTGAATCCGTCTAGTCCAGGAATATGTAGCGGCATCCATCCTCCTAGAAAGATGGTTGTGGCTACTGCGGCGATGATAAACAAGTTTACAAATTCTGCCACATAGAACAAGCCGAAGTGCATACCGGAATATTCGGTATGATATCCGGCGGTCAGTTCACTTTCCGCTTCAGGCAAGTCAAACGGTCCGCGGTTGACTTCTGCATTTCCGGCTATCAGATAAATGATAAAAGCGATCAATGCAGGTATATGTCCTTTAAAAAGGGAACCAGCCGTCAACTTGGCGTTCTACAATTTCGCTTAGTTGCATGGTATCTGTTAAGATTACAATAGTAAGGATGCTTAATCCTACAGATAATTCATAACTAATCATTTGAGCGCCACTTCTCATGGCTCCGATTAATGAATATTTGTTATTGGAACTCCAACCTGCCAGCAAAATACCTACTACGCCGATACTGGATGCTGCCAATAAGAAGAAAATACCTACATTGAAATCAAGGACCTCCATGCCCTTGTTGATGGGTAGGCAACTGAAAGCCATGATAGAGGCGAGGATAACAATGTAAGGTGCCAAATTGTACAGGAACTTGTCAGCATGTCGGATGGTGATAATTTCCTTAATCAACATCTTGAATACATCGGCAAATACCTGTATGGTACCTTGGGGACCTACACGCATTGGACCCAAGCGGCATTGGAAAGCGGCGCACACTTTACGTTCCATGAAAATCATAATGATAGCAATAACTGCGTATGCCAACATGATACATACGCCAATTACTATACATTCTATGAGCACTGCCAGTTCTTCAGGCATAAATGACGTGAGCAGTGAGTGTACCCATTGGGTGACTATATTAAAATCGAACATAATTTAATAATGTGTCAATTTGCTAATTTGCCAATAGGCAAACTTGTAATTATTTAATTTGTTAATTCTCAGTCTGATAAATAATGCATTCTTCAAGTAGTATATTGAAGAATTGGCACATTATTATCGGTCAATATCCGGTACTACATAATCCACCGTTCCACCAATAGCAATTAAGTCGGCAATTTTTGCATTGCGGCACATAGTTTCCATTGCTGATACTAAAGGTAAACCGGTAGCGCGGAATTTCATGCGGTGAGGAAATTTGTCTCCATGACTTTCCAGATAAACCCCGAATTCTCCGCGAGAACCTTCCACGGCGGCATAATAATTTCCTTCGGGCACGCGTATAATCGGTTTCATCTTTTCCTGATAGTTCCCTTCAGGAATATTGTCTATCAGTTGCTCGATGATGTTCATACTTTCCAGTATTTCTTCCATACGGACCATGTAACGTGCAAAACAGTCGCCTTCGGTGTGGACAATTTCTCTAAAATCTATCTTGCCATACATCGCATAGGGATGACGCTTGCGGACATCGCATGCCCAACCGCTGGCACGTCCTGTACCTCCTGTTGCTCCGAAAGAGATAGCGTCTTCCCGTGAAAGAACTCCCACACCTTTCAAACGTTCTTGGGCAATGACATTTCCAGTGAATACTTCATGGTATTCTTTTAGCATCGGACGCAGATAAGCAATGAATTCTTTTACTTTCTGTACAAAATCCGGAGCGATATCAGCTTGTACTCCTCCAATGGTGTTATAGTTCTGTATCAGACGTCCTCCGGTAGTTGCTTCGAAGATATCCAGTATCTTTTCACGATCACGGAATCCATAGAAGAATGCGGTCAAGGCACCCATATCCATACAGAGACAGGAGAAGAAAAGCAAGTGAGAGTCTATACGTTGCAATTCGTCCATAATGGTACGGATGTATTGTACCCGTTCGCTTACTTCTACGCCCATTGCCTGTTCAATGCACATACAAAGAGCATGGCGGTTCTGGTGCGCACCTAAATAATCCAAACGGTCGGTCAGGGCCAAGGTCTGGGGATAGGTAAGACTTTCGCACATCTTTTCGATACCTCGATGTATGTATCCGCAGTGTACATCCAGTTTCTTGATAATTTCGCCTTCCAGTGAAACGCGAAAACGAAGTACACCGTGGGTTGCCGGATGTTGAGGACCTATGTTAATGATATATTCGTCCTCATCAAAAATGGTTTCTCGTTTTTCTATTACACTGCCATCATGTTGCACCTCTATATATTGTGTTGTATCTACAGCCTCCTCATTGGTCATACGGAGTGGGTTGAGGTTTTCATCGTAGTCCTTACGCAATGGATAGCCTACCCAGTCATCACGCAGGAACAAACGGCGCATATCAGGATGTCCTATAAAGCGGATACCATAATAGTCGTATACTTCGCGTTCATTGAATTCAGCACCTTTCCAAATATCACTTACACTAGGAAGCTCCGGTTTTTCTCGGTTGGTTGTGCGAGTGCTGACCACTATGTTTTCTCTTGTCTTCGTATCTTCCAGATGATAGACTACACCTAGTCCTTCTTCGCCCCAGTCCATTCCGGTAAGGCTGCGTAGAAAATCCATATGTTTACCCTGCCGCAATTTCAGCATTTCTTCATGTAGCTTTTCGGCAGGTATTTCTATTTTTTCACTCATGCTTGTTCGGGATTTTGTGGTTCATTTTCTTTGCGGTTCACTCCGCCAAAGAATTTTTCCAGTTTTACTTTACGTTGCAATTGTATCATGCCGTATAACAAGGCTTCAGGCCGTGGCGGACATCCGGGAATATATACGTCAACGGGAAGAATTTTATCTACTCCGTTCAATACGTGATATGATTTTTTCAAAAGGACCGCCGCTAATGGCGCATCCGCCTACTGCAATAACGTATTTAGGATCCGCCATCTGGTCATACAAACGTTTTAGTACCGGAGCCATCTTGTGTGTGATAGTTCCTGCTACCATGATCATATCTGCCTGGCGCGGACTGGCACGGGCTACTTCAAACCCGAAGCGGGCGAAATCATACCGGGCAGCCCCCACTGCCA
>ENA-OPYU01000140-OPYU01000140.1-human-gut-metagenome-genome-assembly--contig:-NODE-140-length-28138-cov-5.276142_pt1 | contig 28138 bp, 34 predicted proteins | sample MGYA00242637_ERZ504482 | MGnify/ENA primary metagenome ERZ504482 (study PRJEB26092, sample SAMD00036237) | human gut metagenome | host: Homo sapiens | study: EMG produced TPA metagenomics assembly of... | reverse complement strand
CGATTAAAGCCGCAATGATATTATGTAACAAATGGTTGTGATATTAGACAGAGAAAAGTAGATTGCCATTCATGATTTCTTTAAAATTGCTGGAAATATGATTAGTTCACCAATGCACATCGCTTTTTGTGTAAATGACCATTATGCAGAGTATATTTTGGTCTCAATCAAAGGATTGTTGGAAAATAATAGCGATCCTTTGGTGATACATATACTTAGTGATTACATCTCAGACAAAAATACAAATCGATTAAAAAAGTTAGTCGGATTGTATCCTAATGCAATATTGGATATTGTTATTGTAGATGACTCAAAGTTAAAGGATCTGAAAGATACATGGACTATTTACACTTGGTACAGAGTGCTTCTTCCAGAGATATTGGATGCAAGTGTCCATAGGGTTCTTTATTTGGATGCAGACACTCTTGTGTCTGAAAACATAGAAGAATTATTCTCGCTTGACATGACGGGCAAGGCTATTGCAGGTACTGTTGATTTCCAATCTAAAGACAAATCAACTTACCAACGTTGTGGATATGAAGCCGAGAAGGAGTACGTGTGTGCTGGTGTGATGATGATGAATCTTGACTATTGGCGTGAGCATGATATAGCAAATAAGATAATTGACTGGGGACGAGATTATAATGACAGAATACAATATCCTGATCAAGATGCCATAAATTATATTTGTCGTGACATGAAACTTCTTTTGCCTTTGAAATACGACATTATCGATGGTTTTTTTCCAAGATGACTATTATTTTCAAAATTATCCGCAAGAATTAAGAGAATGTATTGAGAGTCCTGCTATAATTCATTATGCAGGACAGGCCCCATGGGTTGTGGAAATTTCAAATCATCTGTTGCAGGATGAGTGGGAAAGGTACAATAAATTATTAAGTAATCCTGTGAAAAAAGTGTACCAATCTACAGGTTTTCTGAAACTCAAAGTTATAATATATAGATTGCTTCATCACAATACAAGACGAAAAATAAAGCGACAAAATATTATAAACAGGCAAAACTATGATTCCTAAAATAATTCATTATATATGGATAGGGAAAAATCCTCTTCCTAAAGAAATGCAGGAGTGTCTTGATAGCTGGAAAAGATACATGCCAGAGTATGAGTTGAAATGCTGGGATGATTCCACGTTGGGAGAATTTAGCAATGTATTCATGAATGAAGCATTGGAAGAACATAAATTCGCTTTTGCCTCAGATGTGATTAGACTTTATGTCATATACAAATATGGTGGAATCTATATGGACACAGATGTGATGGTGTATAAATCTTTTAATCCATTACTTGAAAACCATGCTTTTATAGGACGCGAAAACTCAATGCATCAGACAGGACACACAATGGAGGTTTATCTGGCGACTTGTTGCTTTGGTGCAGAAAAAGGTAATTCTTTTATTAAACGTTGCTTGGATTATTATGAAGGTCGCCATTTCATCACGTCGTGTGATAGGTCGTTACCTGCATGTTTGAGGATGGACATGACTTTGAATTCTTATCTTTTTACTGTGTTTGCAAAGGAAATTGGCTTCAAATCAAGTGTATTGGCTGATTATGTTCAGAAATGCCAAGACAATGTGTTGACGATATTTCCACAACGGTATTTTGATTCAACAAAATATACCTCTGACACATTCACGAAGCATTTAGCGCTTGGTACTTGGAGAGAAGGGAAAAAAGAAAGTATATACTTATATGTGGAAGGATAAAATAGAGTGGAGGGTGAGAGCTGTCGTTGAAAGTCTGTTGAGAAGATATAAATATATAATGCTAAAACTAGAGTAAGTACATTGTATATCAATGAGTTCTAGTAGTCATACAACGGAAGTGGAACAGATGAATGAATGGAGAAAATGTCATAATGATAAAGAAAAAGATCCTATTTGTAATTGAATCCTTAGGATGCGGAGGAGCAGAAAAGAGTCTTATATCTCTGCTTTCATCGTTAGATAAAGAACGATATGACTTGTCTATTTGGATGATGTACCCTAAAGGTGCATTTTTGTCTTTTTTGCCCAATGACGTAAATGTTATCAAACAACCGAAGTATAATGTATTTGAGTCAATGCTGTTATACTTGTCGTCAATTCTTTATTCTGTAATTTGGCGTTTGAACAAAATGGTAGGAAAGAGTGAATATTGGGGAGAGACATATTATAAAAGCAGAGGATGGGCAATAAAAGTTCCGAAAGGAAAGTGGGATGTGGTGTTCGCATATCATCAGGGACTTGTGACGTACGTTGTTGCAGACAAATTCCATGGATGTAAAAAAGTTGGATGGGTAAATGCGGACATTTTCAAGACAGGATATAGCATAAAATATAATTCCAAGTTCTATAGGAAAATCGACTGTATTTGTCCTGTTTCTGATATTTTACATGAATTAATGGATGATAGAATGCCCGAATTTTCAAGCAAATACCATACTGTATGGGACATCATAAATTCATCTGTTATTCGTGGGCTTTCAAGAAAACAGGTAGGACAATTGAGGACAAATTCTGACGAATATATATTTGTAACTACAGGAAGGCTCCATGTGTTGAAAGGGTATGATATGGCTGTTGAGGCTGCCCATTTTTTGAAACAAAAGGGGGTGAAATTTAAATGGTATTTTATTGGAGAAGGTGCTCAAAGGAATGATATTGAAAAACAAATAAACTTGTTAGGCTTGCAAGATGATGTGAAACTATTAGGAATGAAAACAAATCCATACCCTTATATGGCTCAAGCCGATGTCTATATCCAAACTTCTCGTCATGAGGGGTTCGGCATGACAATTGCTGAAGCTAGGATATTAGGAATTCCTGTTGTGAGTACGAACTTCGATGTTGTTTATAATCAAATAACACATGAGAAAAATGGTCTGATTTCTGAAATGAATGGAGTGAAGATTGGTGAGCAAATTTTAAGACTAATCCAAGATGATGAGCTACGTGAACATATAAAGAGTACACTTCAAAAAGAAGAGAACCTGACGTACCAGACAGAAGTAAGAAAGGTCAAGAAAATTATTGATGAATAAACTTCTTGATTTATGGGCTCGATATTAGGAACCAAAAATTGTTACGGATGTGGCGTGTGTGCTGCATCATGTAAGAAGCATGCAATAAGAATGATAATAAACCCCGATGGTTTTTATCAACCAGAAGTGAATGAGAATTTATGTATAAATTGTGGTGTATGTGTTGACGTGTGTTCATTTCAAACAGAAGATATAAAACAGAATGGTTTATTTGATGCGGAATACTTTGCAGGATGGAGTCATGACAAAGATGTCAGACATAAGTGTTCCAGTGGTGGCGTGGGATTTGAAATAGCTCGCTATTTGCTTGAGAAAGATTATGTAGCAATCGTATGTGGATATAACTCATCAGAAAGAAGAGCGAAACATTTTCTTGCCAATACAATAGATGAATTGAAAGCCTCAGTTGGTTCAAAATACATCCAAAGTAATACATATTACGCCTTTTCACAGTTACAAAGTGAGAAAAAGTATCTAGTGGTGGGTACACCATGTCAGATAGATTCTATTCGAAGGTGGGTGAAGAGAATGAAGATGGATGATAGCGTCATTCTTATGGATTTCTTTTGTCATGGTGTGCCATCTTTGTTGATGTGGGATAAGTACTTGGCAAAGGTCGAAGGCAAGATTGGCAGAATTGACAATATAGTATGGCGGGACAAGGAGGCGGGATGGCATGATTCTTGGGTTATGAAGGTCAATGGGTGCTATGTCTCAAGGTTTTCACAAGGTGATTTGTTTTACCGTATGTTCTTGAAGAATCGTTGCCTTGCAAAACCTTGTTATGATAAATGTAAATTCAAGGGGATCAATTCTGCTGCAGATATTCGTATTGGTGATTTGTGGGGCAGAGAATATGCAAAAAAGTGAAGAGGGAGTAAGTGGTGTCGTTGGATTGACAAAGAAAGGTGCCAGTTTATTGGCAGAAATGAGCAAAGTGATCCATTTGGAAGCTTCATCAACAGAGATCGTTTGTGAGTCACAGATGAAGAGTTGCGCGATTCGTCCGTTGTCTTATAGATATGTGATGAGGAATCTCCGCATAAATAAGCCTCTGTCTGAAATTGATAGAAACGCTTCTTTTATCGAGATGTTTGAAGAAATACCATCTACTATCAAATATTATGCATTTTGCTTACCTGTGAAAATTAAAGATACCGTCAAAAAAATTAATACGAGATACAGTGCAATGAAAATATGTACAATAACATGTCAGAATGCTGATAATTATGGGGCAAGATTACAATGTTTTGCTCTGGCATATTGGTTGAAGAAAGAAGGGAATGAAGTTGAAGTTATAGATTATCAGCCCGATTACATGCGAGAACCTAACTTATGGTATATACCTAGTAGTGTCAAGGAACTAGTTAAGCTCTTTGTGCGTTTTCCTGAAAGATTATGTTCGGTAAAACGCCATAAGATCTATTCTGAGTTTTCCAAGAAGTATATACCTCTTACGAAAGTATATAATAATATTAATGAATTGAGGAATGATCCACCAATAGCGGACATATATTTAGCAGGAAGTGATCAGATTTGGAATCCGACATTTAGAAACGGAACTGACCCAGCATATTATTTGGATTTTGGTCCGGAGAATGTTCAACGCAAAAGTTTTTCTGCAAGTTTCGCTGTTTCCAGTATAGAGAATATTCAAAAGAAATTATGGATAAAAAATAATCTTAAACGCTTTGACAAAATCACAGTTCGTGAGCAATCTGCTTTGAAAATATTGAAAGAAATGGGATATGATGGCGAACTTCAAGACGACCCTGTGTTTATGTTGAGCGCAGAAGAATGGAATAGAGCTTTGAACTTAGAAGAATCATGGAAGAAGTTGGGCATTAAAAACGAGAAGTATGTGTTGATATATGATTTCTTCCTTTCTGATGAGATTAAATCTGTAGCACTTGAATATGGGAAACAGAATAACTGCAAAATATTTTCAGTTTGCCATAAGAGTCTATCGTATGCAGACAAAAATTTTGTTTATGCTGACCCTGTTGATTTTGTTAATTTAATAAAGCACGCATGTTGCGTGATTAGTAATTCTTTTCATGGAACATGTTTTGCAATGATTTACAATGTTTCGTATGTTATAGTTAATCGTCCTGATGGACTTAATGTTCGAATGCAAGATTTGTTGGAGAGAAAGTGTCCGTAATTGTCCCCTATGATTATCCCCCTCACAAGAGAAAAAAGGAAATACAGAAGAATTTCAAAAGTGCCATAAATTAATAGCCCCACACAATGAAACTGAAAAAAGTAACCATTTTAATCCCTTGTTATAACGAGGAACATAATCTGCCTTTACTTTACAGCCATCTACTTCAGTTAATGGAAGATGAAAGTGGATTTTGTGGTTCATGTACACTTTGATGGGATTATACTTATTGGCTCCTGTTTTGAGTCAATAGCTGAACCATGCGGGTCGGAAAGAGGTCGAGTTTTATTTGGGACTATGGGGAATCAGCCTATGTTTCCCTTTATTCCGTCCAGTAGTAAATATCAATACCGGAAATACTGGAATTCTTTATTACTTTACGGGTTATGCAGGTTATATCAGTTCTGCTTTGGTTAGTTATCTAATCAGTTTTCTACCTGGTGCACAATGCATTATCGGTCATACATATTATGCAAAACACAGATAAAATCTACGTGAGCCAAAGTAAGATATGTTCATGGACCAAGTTAAGTATCTTACTCGGCCAAGTAATATATCTTACTTGCCTCACGAAGATATGTTCCTTTTTAACAGAGCATTTTTATTGTCTTTTCCACTAAAGTTCTTGTACTAAGAACATGAGAAAAAAGGTATGGCAATTCAATACCACCAAGAGATGAAAGACAAAGATTATCCCACAAAGAAGCCGGTGAGGAATCCACAGCAAAGCAATGAACAAGCGAATCCAATGGGACAACTGGAAAAAGAGAATCCGTTTCCGGATCCTATAGGATTGACTCCGAGACAGCGATCCGCCCTGCTGCGGCGCCACGCGCTTCATCAGAAATACGACAAGGCAGTTGCCCTTTATGTGGAGACAGACATGCCACTGAAAACGATAGCTACGGAATGCCACGTCTCAGCGGGAGGACTCGGCAGCTACTTGCGCCGCTATTGGCGCGAATTGGTATTACACCGCCACCATATTCCTTTGGAAGGAGAAGATCCCCATGCCATCAAAATCATGTCCGAGGGAAAGCCCAACGTGATGTCGCTTGCCAGATACAAAAAGGCTATAGATGCATGCTTATCTCTGGAGGATATCGAATTAAACGTATCGCAGATAGCCCGCAAACATGGGGTGGAGGGAACGGGACTAGCCAACTTCATGCGCATCCATGAACCGGAAGTCATTCCTTGGCGTGAAAAAGTGCGCCACTGGCTGGGTATAAATGACAACACCCATCGTGGGGCGACCCCAGCTTGCACCAAACAATACGCCGAAGCAGTGGAGCTTTATAAAAAGACAGACATGACGATCCCCGAAATAGCCAGGGCATGTCATGTCTCACCAAGCGGTTTCAAACAGCATCTGAGGTTCTACTACAAAAATATACTGGAACAAAAGAGAAAGAAACGCTCGGAAGCACAGGCCAGACCAGAGAAGAAGAGAGGCGAACTATCCGGCAACGGAAGGGTCTACAAACCTTCTCCCCGTACAGTAGATAAATATACGGAAGCCTTGTCTCTTTATAAGGACACGGCTCTCACGCTGAAAGAAATCGCAGAAAGAACACACGTTACGGCGGAAGGGCTTCGTTCTTATTTGCACAAATGGCATATCGACTTAGTGAGGGAACGGGCAGGACTTTCCGGCAAGGCAGAGGGGGATATTGATTTGCGGAAATCGAAAAGCGGATGAAACCGTAGCCACCAAATACGAGAAAGCCATCGAGAGCCTAAGAAAACACCCCCGCCCCATAGCCCACATCGCCAAAGAGTTCGGGCTTCATCCCGAAACATTCAGAGAGTACCTGCACAAACATGAACCAAAGCTGGCAAACCGACAAGGTATGGTACAGACCTCTGAGGGGAAACGAGTGTCCAGACAAAGCAAAGAAAAATATGCCGAAGCGATCCGCCTGTATGGGACGACCACCGAAACCCTGAAAGACATTGCCACCCGGCTGGGATTGATATACAACAGTATAGGGGGATATATCCGCCGAAACCATCCGGAGGTGATCAATGCACACTCTACATTATTAATGGAGAAAGATGAAAAATCAGACATCACATCAAAATAGACAGCCAATCAGACATAGCACAACGCCTCCCCGTATCTTCATCGCCATCCAATACCTAGAGATAGGCGGGGCAGAGCGCTCACTGATCGGCTTGCTCAATACCCTAGACTATTCGCGTTGCCAAGTGGATCTGTTTGTCTACCGACATAGTGGGGAATTTATGAGCCTCATTCCCAAGGAAGTGAATCTTCTGCCCGAAGTAAAGAAGTATACCACCCTCACCCGCCCTATCCGGGAGATTATCTGCGAAGGGTATTGGGATATTGCTGCCGGGCGCATCACTGCACACCTTTTGGATTGGCGTTACAGGAAACGGACGAAGGCGAAAGAAAGTCAGGCTATTTTTCAATATGTGGCAAACTGTACTACTCCATTCCTGCCCTCCATCAACGAAAACTGGACGTATGACTTGGCCATCAGTTTCCTTACACCGCACAACATTGTGCGCGACAAGGTAAAGGCACAGCAAAAATGGGCATGGATTCATACCGACTATTCCTTCATTGGCATCAATACCCGACGGGAATTGCCGGTATGGGAAGCTTTCGACCGTATCATCTCCATTTCCGAATCAGTTTCCAAAGGTTTCCTTTCAAAATTTCCTTCATTAAAATGCAAATTGATGGTGATGGAAAATATCCTGTCCGAAACTTTTATACGTGAACAAGCGGAACTGCCCTTCGACACTTCTTTCCTACAAGCATTCGAAGGACGAGAAGGACAAACAGAACATCCTATTCTGCTCTGTACCGTAGGGCGGTTCTCTTATCCTAAAGCCATCGACCGGGCAGTGTACATCTGCCGTCAATTAGTGCAACAGAGCATTGACGTTTGTTGGTATGTCGTAGGGTATGGCGGAGATGAACTGTTAATACGGAAAGCGATTGCGGAAACAGGAATGGAAAAACATTTCGTGTTGGTTGGCAAGCAAATAAACCCTTACCCTTACATCAAGGCATGTGACATCTATGTGCAACCCTCCCGTTACGAAGGCAAAGCGGTAACGGTGCGTGAAGCGCAGATATTGGGGAAATCGGTAGCCATTACCCGTTTCCCAACCTCTTCCAGCCAACTGGAAGAAGGAGTGGACGGCATTATCATCCCAAACAATGCGGAAGGAGCGGCAGAAGGATTGGCACAGTTCATTGCCGACAAACAACAACAAGAAGCCATCAAGGAACAACTACGAATCCGCCATTATGGGAACGAAAAAGAAGTCGATAAAATTTATTCAGCAATAGAAGGATAAAAAGAGGAAACACATGATCCCGAGAACAATACACTATTGTTGGTTTGGTGGCAAGGAAAAGCCTGCCGAAGTACTCCGCATGATAACGAGCTGGCAAAAACATTGTCCCGGTTACGAAATTAAGGAGTGGAACGAAAGTAATTTCGACATCCGTCTGAACCGCTATTGCGAAAAGGCATACGCTGCCCAGAAATGGGCCTTTGTGAGCGATGTGGCACGTTTGTGGGCATTAGTACACGAAGGAGGTATCTATATGGACACGGATGTAGAGTTGGTACGTCCCTTGGATAGGTTACTAACGAACAGGGCCTTTTTAGGATTCGAAGGAACTCAATGGATAGGGACGAACCTGATAGGAGCAGAACCCTCTCACTCTTTCTTCATTGAATTCTTAAAATCATACGATCATCGCTGTTTCATCACCCCGGATGGGAAACCAGATCAGACCACCAACGTGGAGGAGCTGACTCACAAACTGGAAAAGGCTTACGGATTCAGAAAGGACGGCAGTCTTCAGCAGCTCGGAGACATAACTCTCTATCCTACGGATTATTTCTGTCCGTATGATTACATCGACGGGCAGTTACACCGTACTGAAAATACGTATTCTATCCATTGGTATAGCCAGACATGGATCAAACGAAGCCAATGGATAAACAAACTCAGCCAGTGGATGCATCGGCTGACAGGAAATCGAATGAAATAAATGTTACAATGGAAGGACCAGTCAGAATATTGATGCTTTTCACCATCATGAACCGGGGAGGTGCTGAGACGATGGTCATGAACTACTACCGTCACATAGACCGCAACCGGGTTCAGTTCGATTTCATGGTACACCGGCAAGAACAGGGTGTGTACGATGATGAAATAAAGACAATGGGTGGCAAGATCTACCGTATGATCCCCCTCATCCATTCACCTTCGGTACATACAGGAAACAAATTTCCGACATTTTTCGATCAACATCCGGAGTATCGGATTATCCATGGGCATTGTTCGGAATCGGGATATTTCATTTATCGGGAAGCAGCACGACGAGCGGTGCCGGTAATTATTGCGCATGCACACAACGCACATGCTTTATTCGATACCAAATGGCTCTTCCGCACCTATTTCAAGCATGCCATGCGCCCTTACTTGACCCAAGGGTTCACCTGTGGGAAAGAAGCCGCCCGATGGTTGTTGGGAAACGAATTGGGGAAAAAAGCGATTTTGCAACGCAATGCCATTGACACGCTCCTATACAGGTTTGATGAAGTGGTGCGGCTGGAAGTTCGTCAAGAACTTCACTTGCCCGAAGATGCCACGGTCGTGGGACATGTTGGACGTTTCAACCGGCAGAAAAATCACGAGTTTCTCTTAGAGGTATTTCATAAATATGTGCAGGAGCTTAATTCTACAGCACACCTGCTACTGGTTGGTACGGGAAAATTGCAAAAAGTCATTCAAAAAAAGATACAACAGTTCCGTTTGACAGACCAAGTACATTTGTTGGGGGAACGCCCGGATGTAAACCGCCTGTTGCAAGCAATGGACCTGTTTTTATTTCCCTCTTTCATGGAAGGCCTTTCTGTTTCCATGGTTGAGGCGCAATGTGCCGGCCTGCCCTGCGTTGTGTCCGACCGCATTCCTCACGAAACGGCTTTGACCGACCTAGTCTCTTTTCTTTCATTGGAAACAGCCCCCGACAATGGGCACACGAAATAGAGAGAGTGCGTTGTATGGCAAACCGACGCACTGGCTATTACCAACAAATAGCCGATGCCGGTTACGACATTGCGCAAAATGCCAAATGGCTACAGAATTATTACTTAAGACAATGGGACAAAACAAGATAGAAACAAACAAAAAGACGCTGACCATCTTCACGCCGACATATAACCGTGCCTATACCCTGCATTTAGGTTACGAAGCCCTGTTACGGCAGACCTGCAAAGATTTCGTCTGGCTGATTGTGGATGACGGTTCAACCGACGATACCCTTGAATGGGTGGAAAAATGGATAGCAGAGAGGAAGATAGACATCCGCTACCATTATCAGGAGAACCAAGGAATGCACGGTGCACATAATACGGCTTACCGGTTGATCGACACAGAGCTGAACACTTGCATCGACTCGGACGATTATATGCCCGATGATGCAGTGGAGAAGATTATCACATTCTGGAACGCACACGGTTCAAAAGAAGTAGCAGGAATCATCGGACTGGATGCCGATTTCCAAGGAAATTTAATTGGTACGCCTTTTCCTTCCGAATGCAGGCGGACTACTTTAGGCGGATTCTATGCACAAGGCGGACGGGGAGACAAAAAACTGGTGTATTGCACGGATATCATCAAACAATATCCCGAATATCCTATCTTTGAAGGAGAGAAATATGTATCACTCGGCTATAAATACCAATTGATAGATCAGGATTACCCTTTACTGGCCTTGAACGAAGTGTTGGTAAACGTAAAATACCGCCCCGACGGATCAAGTTTGAACATGTACCGCCAATATATACATAATCCACAAGGCTTTGCTTTCATCCGCAAAAGTTCCATGCAACTGGCTCCGACTTCGCAACGACGTTTCATCGAAGCGATGCACTATGTGGCAGACAGCTTGTTGGCACGGAATCCCCATTTCCTATCGGAATCACCACGCAAATGGCTGACCTTCTTTGCTTTGTTTCCGGGAATGGTCTGGTATGGATATATACGATATAAAACACGAAAATTATCATGATCAGTATCATCGTACCGGTTTATAATGCAGCTCCTTACCTGCCCCAATGCCTGGATTCGTTAGTAAACCAGACTTATCGGGACATTGAGATTATTTGTGTGAATGACGGATCGACGGATAATTCACTGGATATCCTGAAAGCATACGCGGAAAGGGACAGCCGGATACTTGTTATCCATCAGGAGAACCAAGGACTATCAGACGCTCGCAACAAAGGCTTGGAGAATGCCCGTGGAGAATGGGTGATGTTTGTGGACAGCGATGACTGGATAGATATAAGTACTTGCCAAATCACATTAGAAACGGTTCATGCACATCAGGCAGATGTCGTGATGTGGACCTACAATCGAGAATACGAAGGACATTCCTTGCCCAAATATTACATCACATCCCTACAGACATGGGATGCAAACAATATCAGTCAACTACACCGCCGCATGGTAGGTCCTATCAATGAAGAATTAAATTCACCCGACACAATGGATGCATGGGGTACTATATGGGCAAAACTTTACCGAAGAACCTATATAGACCATCCAGTTCCAGTCAGATTTATTGATACAAAAAATATCGGTTCTGCAGAAGATGTATTATTCAACATAGGATATATGGCTCACATTGGGCGGGCTGTTTACATACCCAACGCCCTGTATCACTATCGCAAGGAAAGCTGTTCATTTACCTCACGACATAATCCAAGGCTTCCCCAACAATGGGACAACCTCTATCAGGAAATAAAAAATTTTATTGGCAACACAACAAGTCGGTAATGAATTTCAAGAAGCCTTTCACAATCGGGTATCTTTAGGAATTATCGGTTTAGGACTCAACGAATTGTTTGCACAGTCATCATTCCAAGATATTTTCAACCGCATTGATACTCTTTTGCAACGTCCTATTTGTAAAAAAGCCATCAGTTCACTAAAAATTCAATATATGCCATTACATTGGAAGATCTTCTTCTGTTTTGCGAAGTGGCATTTTACAACAGGGGTTACTCTCCTGCTAATGATAATGAAAAAAAATTATCCTACGATGAAAATAGCATATTGCCTGAATAGCATCCGCTACTTAGGAGGCATCCAACGGGTTACCATTGTCAAAGCCAATGCTTTAGCCGAAGTTCCTGGAAATGAAGTATACATACTGGTAACGGACAATAAGAACGGTATATTAGTACATCCCCTATCTCCCAAAGTCCATTTGATAGATTTAGATGTAAACTATTACCTAGATGACTGGAAATCAAAGTGGAATATTCTGAAGGGAATATTTATCAAACGGCATAAACATGAAAAAAAACTGGCACAAGCACTCCATAAGATTAACCCGGACATCATTATTTCAGCTGGACAATCGGAAAAGAATATGATTCCGACCATTACAGGAAATTGGATAAAAATAAGAGAGCTACATTTCACAAGAAACTATCGACAGCTTCATGCACGCTCAACCTTCGAGCAGATAGTGGCCTGTATCGGAGACTTTTACGATTATCATTATAAAATAAAAGGATATGACCATATCGTAGTTTTAACGCAAGAAGACAAAAAGGACAATTGGGATGATCAACCTCATGTTTCAGTGATTCCTAATCCTATATCATTTACGAACAATCACATATTGGCCGAACTGGAAGCAAAAAAAAGCAATAACAATTGGACGCTTGTCTTACCCCAAAAATTATAAGTCACTAATCAATGTATGGAAGATTGTAACTGATAAACACTCTGACTGGTTACTTGAGATATGGGGTGCAGGAGAAGAATATAAAACCTTAAATCAGCGAATTATATCATTGGGACTACAAAATAATATCTTTTTAAAGGGCTACACGAATGATGTTTCTTTAAAACTCGCCGAAAGTTCCCTTTTTATATTGTCTTCCATATTCGAAGGTTTTGGGTTGGTTATCATCGAAGCCATGTCTTGTGGAGTTCCTGTCGTCTCATACGCTTGCCCCTGCGGACCGCAGGACATCATAGCCGACGGGCATGATGGATTTCTCGTACCCGTTAATAACGAGAAGGTATTGGCTGACAGAATCTGCCGGTTGATAGAGGATAAAGAACTTCGTAAGGAAATGGGAAAAGCCGCCCGTTTGAAAGCAGAACAGTATGATATAAAAAATATCATCCCTATGTGGATGGAATTATTTAATCAGCTTATCAACGAAAAAGAAAATGAAAAAAGATATAGAAACGGATTTAATAAGCGTCATCGTTCCTATTTTTAATGTAGAAGCCTATCTCCGCCCATGCATCGAAAGCATATTGGCATCAACTTATACAACCTTGCAAATCATATTAGTGAATGACGGTTCCACCGACCATTCCGGAGAAATTTGCGATGAATATACCCGGAAAGACACCCGCATTGAAGTGATTCATCAGAAAAACGCAGGATTGTCTCCGGCTAGAAATAGCGGGATGAAAGCTGCCAAAGGAAAATACATCTCTTTCATTGACGGTGATGATTATATCCATCCGCAAATGTATGAAGTGCTGTTGGAAGCATTACAGGAAGGTAATTATAGCTTTTCCATGATTTTAGGAAAACAGGTATATGACAATGACAAATCTTATTCAATTCCTTCCGCTTACACAAAAAGCATTCTTACACAAGAAATAATGATAAAAAGTTTATTCAACCATATCCACCCACAGCAAGGAATAAAAGAAGTTCAAGCGCAAGTAGTATGGAACAAACTTTATAAACGGGAGTTGTTGGATAATGAGTTTTTTCCAAGAGACCGGTACAGAAGATACTGAGTTCAACTGCCGGATCTATCAAAAATCTTGTCAAGCTGTCATAATAGATATCCCCATGTACTACTGGGTACAACGACCTACGAGTATCACACATCAAAAGGTAAATCCCCGTTACATAGACCGTGCCGATTCCTACTATCTCTGCTTGCAAAACATTCCAAAAGAAAATACAGTTTACCGGGGATGTTGTTTGGAAAAGCTTTTCAAGATGATAATCAACGTGAGGTATCATGCGTCAAACACGCCTTACCGGCATCTGGCACACCTTACAGCGAAAAGACTAAAAAAGCAAACAGCCAACGAGTTCCTGAAAAACAGACATATCCCCTTTCATATAAAACTTTCACTCCTCAGTTTCTATTACATTCCGCCCCTGTACAGCGGATTCATGAAAACTGTGCGAGACAAAAAGGCACGAAAAAAAATTAACATAACGAAAAAATCATCCATAAATATGATAGACTTTATCCCCGTAAGTGAATATGCCCATTATTTCGATGTCACCGTATTGTGCATGGTACTGACAGCCGTATGGCAGTGCCACACAGGAAGCGTATTGAAAAAAGAGACCGTGTCGCTCAACGCCATGTGGGGCGTATTATTTACACTAATCCTGATCTTGTATATGGGGCTACGTCCTGTCAGCGTTTATTTCGGAGACACGGTAAACTACGCCAAAGGATTTTATACTGCAGCCAACTCACGCGATCCCTTTTCCTGGCAATGGGAAGGCGAATGGTTGTTTTACAACCTTATGCAATGGTTTGCCAGATACAGCGACATCCATACATTTTTTTCCTGCTATGTGCCACTGTTTATATCGGTTCATTGTGGCTGGCTATGCAACGTATCTTCAAAGGGTATTACTATATTCCTTTCTTAGTCATACTCAGCATGTTTACTTTCTGGAGTTACGGAGTAAACGGTATCCGGAATGGCATGGGAGCCTCCTTGTTCATCTTGGCAATGACGTATGTCAACCGTCCACCCGTAATGATCGGGTTATGCGTGTTGGCAGCCGGAATCCACAAATCCATCTATCTGATGGTTGGAGCAGGCACACTGACCTGGTTCATCAAGAATAGCTATTGGTATCTGGCAGGATGGATGGCATGTGTAGGCGTATCGTATGCCATAGGCGGACGTATCCAGGCATATTTGGCGGCAACAAATCTGATGGGGGGAGACGACCGCTTTTCCGGCTATCTGACAGGTGACAACATGGTGGGCGAGATCGTTCAGATGAGTATGACTTTCCGCTGGGACTTTCTGTTATATAGTGCCATGGGGGTAGCGGTGGGGTACTATTTCATCTTCCGCCGCAACTTCAAGGACGAGTATTACCATTGGATATATAATACGTTCCTTGTCACCAATGCTTTCTGGGTGCTGGTGATCCGTGCCGCCTATTCCAACCGTTTCGCCCAGATTTCGTGGTTCATCATGCCGGTGGTATTGATTTATCCGTTCATGAAGGAACGTTTTTGGGTCAATCATGAAAAAACTGTTGGGCTATGCGTTGTTAACGTTCTATGCGTTTACGTTTTATTTTAATATTTGGAAATAAATTAATACATTCATATAACCATGATTTCAATTATCATCCCAATTTGCAACACCGAACAATACATAGCACAATATATTCGGATGACTGGCTGGTGAATGAAAAAAAATACTTACAACAATATACGAAACGGCAGGAAAAAACTGGAGTAGACTATGTGGAAATGGGAATGCAACGAGGTCATGATCGACTTGGGGTGGTAAAAAAACGGGACTCGTCCTGTTAACGGACTAATACAACAACCAAAACTATTTAACAAATACTATATTTCTTTTTTTGGAATCAACATTTTATCCGTTAATATGTGGGGAAAACTCTATCGAAAATCTTCATTAAATGCAGCCAATATACAGCCAACAGGTATCACTACAGGGGAAGACCTTGCCTTTAATCTCCAATTATTTCCATATTTATCTAAAATTTACATACTCAAAGAATGTGGATATAACTATCGATTCGGTGGTATGACAACTCGATATAACACCTGTTTGTTGCCTGATTTGAAAAAACTTTATTACAAAAAAGGCTTTATTGACAAATATCAATATCATAAGGCTTCTGATTATATCCGAATAGAACTGAAAAATGTGCTAAAATCAGATATTTGCCAAATGATAGCTTTTAAAGTCAGGTCTCCTAAAGAAATAAAAACAGAATCTCGGAAGAGTTAAAGGACCCTATATACAAGGATATCATGCAAGTACAAAATCATCCTGCATTTTTAGAAGATCCTTTATAAAAGCAATTGCCGCCTACGATTCCAACATGCGATATGATCTATGTAAGAAACAAGTTAAAAAAGAAATTCCAAATTAGATTACTTAAAAAAATAATTTCATTCATTCTTATACATATATAAAAAATCTCATGTTTATTTCACTTGCTATCAATCCAACAACCTATATCGTTATTTTTCTTCTCTTAGGGGTGGTCCTAAAATCTAAACGATGGAAAAGGCTCTGTCTCACTTTGTCAGCCTTGCTTTTTCTCTTATTCTCCAACGGTGCACTCTATCAATGGATTGCCGAACAATGGTACAAGGAATATGACCGCCCCTACCTGAAAGGAAACAATATACATACGGCATCGTGCTGGGCGGCTACAGCTATTGGGACTGGAAACGAAGCCGACCCGAATTTAGCGAGATTGCCGACCGGTTATTAGAAGGCATCCGGCTGTACAAGCATGGACGCATCCGGAAACTGGTGTTAGCTTCAGACGGTTCGATCATCGAAAGCAAAGACGGAAAAGGTTTGCAAGGAAATGCCGCGGACATGAAACAATATCTGGCAGATTTGGGCATGCCGTTGGAAGATGTCATCTTGGAAACCCGCGCAAACAACACGTGGGAAAACGCAACGTTCACGTTAGAGCTGATCGGTAACAGTATGAAAACGGAATCGACCCTGCTGATTACCTCCGCGACCCACATGCGCAGGTCGCTATGGACCTTCCATGCAGCGGGGCTGAATCCGGACACATATATCACCGATACGTTTCCCGAAATAAAGGGGGAAAAAACGAATTTCCTGCCATCTTGGCACGTCTTGGCTTCCTGGCCAGAACTAACGCACGAATGGGTGGGGTATCTTTATTATCGTTTACGACACAAACCATCTGTATGAAACCCAAAGTAATACGCATATCCACCGTTCCCCTTTCGCTCCATCTCCTGCTGCAAGGACAGTTGAAGATGTTGGCAGAAACTTATGAAGTATTAGCTGTCTCTTCGTCCGGAGAGGAATTACACAAAGTAGCGGAAAGAGAAGGCGTCAGAACTTGCGCTATCCCGATGGAGCGCCACATTGCCCCTTTGAAAGACTTGATTGCACTGATCAGGCTCATCATCCTGTTCCGCAAAGAAAAACCGCAGATAGTCCACTCGCTGACACCCAAGGCGGGGCTGTTGGCCATGATGGCCGCCCGAATATGCAGGGTTCCCATCCGGATCCACACTTTCACAGGACTAGTATTCCCTTCAACTACAGGTTGGAAACAGCAGTTATTAATTGCTACAGACAAACTCACTTGTGCCTGTGCGACCTACCTCAATCCGGAAGGGAAAGGTGTGAGGAGAGATCTGGAACGTTTCCATATCACCAGCCGGGCATTGCATCTTATCGGAAACGGTAACATCAACGGAATTGACCTTGCTTATTTTGACCGGACACCGGAGGTAATGAGACAAGCGGAAATCTATCGCCGGAACCCCTGTTTCACTTTTTGCTTCGTCGGACGATTGGTGCGGGATAAAGGTATCAACGAACTGGTTTCAGCTTTTGTCCGCCTACAACAGGAATTTACAAACTGTCGTCTTTGCCTAGTGGGAGACTTTGAAGCGGAACTGGATCCGGTAACTCCTGAAACAGCAGAACATATACACAAACATCCCGCCATAAAATTTATGGGATGGCAAGAGGATATCCGCCCATTTTTTAGCCGCTGCGGATGCCTTCGTATTCCCCAGTTACCGGGAAGGATTCCCCAATGTAATATTACAAGCCGGAGCGATGGGATTACCTTGCATCGTAACGAACATCAACGGATGTAACGAAATCATTGAAAACGGAAAGAACGGTATCATTATTCCTCCTCATGACAGCGAATACCTATATCGCACCATGTGCGGATTTCTCTCTTCTCCACGGCTCGTAGAACAATTGGCCTCGGCTGCCCGCCCACAGATTGTTCAAAAATACGACCGCCGGACGCTATGGGAAGCCTTACGAAAGGTCTATCAAGAACAGATTTCAAATCTAACAAAATAAAGACTGACAATATGTATTTATACGGAGCCGGCGGACACGCCAAAGTGATCATGGATATACTGAAAGAAAACAGCACTGAACTGACGGGCATCATAGATGATAATCCCCACATACAGGAATGGATGGAATATCATGTTCTTTCCTACGATCCAAAACGAATGTTCCCGATACTTATCAGTATCGGAAACAACAGCATCCGAAAAAATATAGCGGAACAATTGTATGAAAAAAAACGCTGTATTCGGTACGGTCATCTCTATCCATGCCATTGTCTCCCCCTATACAAAAATAGGAGAAGGCAGTGTTGTCATGCAAGGAAGTATATTGCAAAGTTGCTGCCAAACAGGTAAACATTGCATTGTCAACACTGGCGCCGCTATTGATCATGAATGTATATTGGAAGACTATGTACATGTCTCGCCACACGCCACATTATGTGGCAATGTGGAAGTGGGGGAAGGCTCATGGATAGGTGCCGGAGCAGTGATCAACCCCGGAGTTAAAATAGGCAAATGGACCATTATCGGATCAGGATCAGTAGTGTGCAAAGACATACCTGACGGAGTGACAGCCTGTGGTTCACCGTGCCGGATTATAAAAAATAATCCACAACCATGAAGAAGAGCAGATATACCCGTTATTTCAAATATCCGCTGGACTGTCTTATAGCCGCCTTTCTGATATTATTGACCTCTCCTGTCCTATTGTCAACCATCTTGTTACTTGCCATAGCCAACAGGGTAGCGGCATTTTTTTGCCTTCAGGTAACGTCCGGGAAAGAACGGAAAAATATTCAGGATCATCAAGTTTAAAACCCATGAATGACCGGAAAGACTTGTCGCGGAAACTTTTTACCCGACAGCTTACGAATGACCCCCATAGGAAATAGTCCGTGCCACCTCCGTTGACGAACTGCCTCAACTTTTCAACGTATTGAAAGGAGACATGGCTCTGATCGGCCCCCGTCCATTATTGGTACAATACCTGCCTCTATACAATGAAGAGCAAGCAAGAAGACATGAAGTGCGCCCCGGCATCACTGGATGGGCACAAGTAAATGGAAGAAACGCAATCAGCTGGAAAAAGAAATTCGAACTGGATATCTGGTACGTAGACCATGTTTGCTTCATGACAGACATGATGATATTTTACAAAACACTCAAATGCGTTATCAGCCGCAAAGGCATATCCCAAAAGGGAGAGGCAACCACGAAACCATTTGACGGAAACAATTAGGGAGGAGTTGAATTTTAATGGGACTTTTTATCCGTAAGGAATGTGTAAGAGACTTTGGAATCAGACTCGCCCTAAAAGATCTTATTCGTATCCCTAAACCTTTCCTGCCGTATGGTTAAGGTCTTTTTTCCTGTTTGTTTTATCTCCGCAAGTCTTTGGAGTTATCTCCATAAGCTTTGGAGTTAACTCCAAAGCTTATGGAGATAGAAGGTATCCGTATAAAAAGGTTTAATCTGGAGAAAGAAAAGACTTAGGCTATAAGAATGGAATGTGATATGCATTCATTTTATTCCGCCGGTGGGGTTGTTACATTTTTTAAGAATCTCTGTCCCTTGGATTTCATGGTAACGGAAAGATTAAACTTATTGAAAAACTCTTGTCGGCTCCTTTCACACAACTCTGTATGTGTGTATAAATCTAAAGAAAGGTATGGACGGGGAAAATCCCTATCCACACTTCATTTCTACTGCCCCCCACAATTAACATCTACATGTTTACATGGAGCAGGTAAACTAGCGTAATAAACATAAAGTCAGAGAATTACTTTAATGTAACTCCCTGACCTTCTAGTGATCCGCTTGGGGCTCGAACCCAAGACCCCAACATTAAAAGTGTTGTCTCTCAAGGCATTTAAAAGCCTTCGCCTGCGGCTCGACTTTCAAATGCAACCTGCTGAGCAAGCGAATCTTATCCATTAATCAGTAGTTACACAAACTCTCTGTTATTCTACCTTTAGTTTAACTCTCGGTTTAACTGATTCATTGATTTAACATTAAATTTACTATCTCTGAAATGGCTTATCTCCTGCTATAATTTAGAGGAAATAGCCACTCTTAAATTGAATTAGTACGGGTAATAGAACATCACAATTAGATTACTTCATTAGGTATGCTAATTGTGAGTTAAAACTTATGTGGGTATGAATTTGTCAATTCTCCATATAAAGAAGAATATTTCAATATTCGTACCCCATAAAAAACAGCATAAGAGTTTCCTCAAATGCTGTTCCGTTCAAGTAGATTAGGTAATTAATTAATTTTCTTATAGGTGGTCGTAGTAATATCGTCTAACTCCAAACCACCGTCATCCGTATTGTCCCAATCCTCAAAGGCAAGTACCAGCTTAGTAGCTGTAAGTTCATTGACGGTAAGGACATCTGAATAGCCGTCATCGTAAGAGATAGTCAGCTTATTGTCTTTCAAAGACCAGCGACTTGTCTCTGTATATCCACCTTCAACACGACTCTCGACGCAAGTACCGTCAGATTTAAACTCCCACAAACCATTGGTATATGCTTCGTCAGAAGTTACTACTTCTTTACCATTCTCCACTTTGTGAATCTTCTCCCAAGTGGACTGCCATTTACCTATAAGGTTGGCTTGTTCAATGATTGTCTGTTCATCTTCATCATCGCCGCACGCTGTAAAGTTTACAGCCAACATGACCATTAATAAGGTCATTCCTAAGAATCTTAAAGTTTTCATTGTTGCTAAATTGGTTATTATTTACGCTTATAAATTACTATATCACTATGTCCGTTATCGTTGAGGTATAACTCTTTTTCTGTTATCTTAACTACTGTGTAAATGGTGTTCTCCTCTCCCCAATCAGTTGTATAGTAAGTAACAAACATATATCTGTTTGGAAAGTATTCAAATGTACCGCTTTGAGTATAACTCTCGTCCTGTTCTGTATAGGTGTTATCTTTGTTAAAGGTAAGTGTTTCACCCTCTGCTTCACCTGTTCCTTGCCAAGTACCAAGCAATAACTCCAAAGTATTGTCTGGCTCTTGTTGAATAAATTCGTTCGTAACATCATCTCCACAGGAACTAACTCCCATGCCTAATGCAACCAATAAAGAAGTTGCTAATAATCTAATAGTTCTCATTGTTTCACTGATATTTTAGTGGAGTTATCCTAATTCTTGTTGTAATGCAATGAGGTATTTTGCTACTTGTGGTGTAGGTGAACCTCCTGCTTCAACCAGTTCGCAAGCCATATGGAGGAACTGAAGTTTATCCAATTGATTCATGTTTTTAAGTTTCTGCCAAGAAGTTAATCCATTCATTTGTAATGCGGCATCAAACCCTGCTTTATCTAATCCCAATCTCATCTTTACTCTTGTAAGATAAGCTACTTTGGATAGTGAATTATTCTTATCCATATTCATAATCTCTACTAACTGTCTAATGATAGACTTTTTCTCTTCGTATGTCATAATCAATGTATGTGATGCCTACCTGTTCCCTGCGGCAAGCCATAAATAAAAAAGATGTGGGAACACTATTTGCTTTATCCTTGTAACTGGCTCTCGCATTGCCTTTGCTGTGGATAAAACAATAGCGACCCACACCAAAGGGCATATAGAAACCTCACAAATATGAGGTAGGTATATATCCAAGTGTGGGTGCTACTGCTATCATCTTCACAGCGTTTCAAATTTGCGAGATTTGTTACAAGAAGATAATTTCAATAACACCTTTCGTTAAATATGTCCTTCCAACTCCCTATCTCATTAGTTCGTTGGAATTGGTGCAAAGATAATGAAAGGTTCTAAATTAATAGGCATGGAGTGTGGATTAATAGTAATTATTGTGTTACAAAACAGGGAATTAATGGAGTATTTAATCAGAGTTGCATCTAAACTCTCTAAATTCATGTGGGTATCAAAATGATAAATCCTCTTATAAGAAGTGAATTTTAGAAATTGTTACCCACATGGATTTATAAAGCTAAAGTTAATTTCTTCGTCTGAATTTAAGGGTAGGACAAATTCGGATTGGGACATATAAGACTGACCTTGCTCTAAATTTGTCCTGCCTTTCAAAGTGACTTCACGACATCAACCCTGCTCTGACAAGTAACCTCTTGACTTGTGTAATCTGAAACTTGCATCCCTTAGATGTAACAAAGCCTTGCTCATTCAACAGACAAGTCATTTCAGATAATGATTTTCCTTGCATAGACAATGACCGTAACAGTGCTATCGCTCTCATGTTATTTGGATTGCTATCCGCTTTAGCCTTGTTGGTAACGATACTATGTTGAACAGCTTGTTCAAATTTATTCATCAAGTTCTCCGATTTACCAAGCTGCACACCCCTTGCTTTCTTGGCTTGGAGTGATTGCTTGGTTCTCTGACTGATTAATCCTGCTTCATATTCGGCTATGCTGCTGATGATATGCAGAATTAGTCTGTTGGCTTGTGGGAAGTCACAGAACACAATCTCAACATCACTCTCCAATAGCTTTGAAGTAAATGCAACATTTCTTGACAACCTATCCAATTTGGCTACAATCAGAATAGAGTTAGTTTTCCTGCACATCGCTAAAGCTGCAAGAAGTTGAGGTCTGTTAGATTTCTTCCCACTCTCCGTTTCAATGTATTCAGCAAGTATAGGCTTGTTCTTCACATGGTTGTGTATAATCTCTCGTTGTGCTTCTACACCAAGACCAGAGATTTGCTGCTTCATGGTGGATTGTCTTAGATATGCTATATATGTCTTCATAATTCACAATTATTAATAGTTGGTTACAAATGCTGAACGAACATTCAGCTTATGTAAGTAAGGACACCCAACTTAGAAATTGAGTGCCCTCTACCTTATTATAATTCTCCCTCGTCAGCGAAGCTGTAATATCCTGCATCTGTTAATATGAGGTGGTCTGTTACTGTAATCCTCATAAGTCTTGCAGCATCCTTGACCTGCTTAGTAATCTCCATATCCTGCCTGCTTGGTTTCGTGTTACCGCTTGGGTGGTTATGAGCAAGAATGATAGCTACTGAATTGGTGAGCAATGCAGCTTGTAGAATTACTCTGACATCTACGGTCGTGTCTGTTATTCCTCCCTCTGATATAAGAGTGTAGCCTAAAACTTGGTTGGATTGGTTTAGGAACAAGACTTTGAAATATTCCTTGTAACAGATTGCACCCTCCTTATATGTGGGGAGTAAGACCTTGTAAGCATCCTCCGAGCTATAAATTTTACTCCGAGTTTTTGATGTGGATTTGTAAGTGAGTTCCACTTCTCCAACTGTGTAATCAGCTTTCATAATCTATCTATAATTGAAATTTAAAGGGTTATTGATTGAGTGGATTTAACAAGAACAAACCCTAAACACAAATGAATTTCTTCGCTTGCATCTAAGGCTCGTTCTATGTCTTTCCCTAAATATTCAATCAAAGGAAGTTCGGAGCATTAGTGAGTAATTGGTCGGCTACGGGAATAGAGTTGTGAACATATACTCTGCCAACAGAAGATGTCTTTTTAATAGACGATGTGAGGTGATAGTGCAATTATTAAAGCATTCTTTTTTCTTCGACAAGTATGAGGGGGACTAAAAGAGGGGTGTAGTCGGACGGTGCGAAGCACCGGACGGCTGCGCCGCCCGTTGCTTCAATTAGTGTTGGTTCAGTAGTTCATCTTTGAACCTATCCAGCTTGACTTTTGCACCGTTCTTATTGCTACGCTTCGGATCGAAATAATCCTTGATGATAGCTTCGGACAACTTGCACATTGTGCCTTTCTTGCCGTCCCCATATCGGGAGTAGGTTATTCCGTAACAGTCCAACAGGTAAGAAATTCTATCAAGCACATTCTTTACGGGGATATATAAATCGTTACCCGTTTCGGCTTCAAATTCATGTCTCATGTCTAATAGGAACTCTCGGCTGAATCTCCGTTGCATGGATTCTTCTTGTTCGGTCTGTTCCAACAGCTTCTTGATTGTAGTCTTACTGTACTTCTGCTGTTCGATAACTTCTCGCCCCAATTTGAAGAACGCATTGATGAGCCATTCTTCCTCTACACATTTGGCTCGGAGAAGTTGCACGGCATTTTCATCTTCCTTGATGTTGCTTAAGACGGATACAATGAACTGCCATTTCTCTTTGGTCTTGGCTGCTTTGATTCTGTAAATGTCATCTTCACCGACTACTTCTTCTTCGGGCTGGAAGTCCACATTGAAATATCCCGTATCTTCGTATGCCTGTCTAAGCGCATCAGAGGAGAGGTAATATCTCTTAACCTGCTCGTCAAGTAACAGTTGCTCTATGGCGAACCTGTCAAATCCGTTTCGTTCGGGATTTAAGACTTCATTCAACCGTAATCGTTTTAAGTCCTTGTCGAAATTGGTCGGGTCGTCCGCATTCAGTCTTTCTTTTTGAACGGCACGGTAAGATTTAATCCTCGCTGTAATGTCCCTATAGATTTCTTCATCGGAATTAACTTTAAGTTCATTCGGAATTGAAGCGATAACCGTAAGCGAGTTATATCTCTTACCGTTTGGGAAGACGCGTCTGAATCTACCTTGACATTGGATGGCTTCGGTGAACGGATTGATTAGGGTGTGCTTCACATGATCGTAGTTCGACAACACCAGCACATCGCAAAGTTCTTTCAGATTGATGTCTATTGACGGGAAGAATCGAGAAGTAAACAAGTTTACTCTTTTTAGAGGAAGCTCCAGCCTGTCCGTACTGTGTTCCAAGAAACGGCTTTTTAATTCGTCGGCACTTTCCTTTGAACAGAATACCTTGTAGTCTTCCTCTTTTATTATTCCGTCATGCAGCAATGATTCCACGATGTTACATATACCCTCTGTTGTCTTATAGAAGACGCACACATGGGGAGAACCGTTATCCAACAGTCTTTTTACTTCCTGCTTCACCCGACTGTAAAAGCTACGGGTCGTTATCAAAGTCATATCTTCCCGATAGTCATAGTCGGGCTTAATTTCCACCCACCTGAATTGGTGACGCAAGAACAGCGTTAAGGTGTACTTGCTTGGCTTTAACGGAGTGGCAGATACGAGAGCCTTTCCCTCGAACTTGAAGAACTCCTTCATCGGGGAAGATATGCTCCTACGGTAATCCGTGTCTTCCGTAATGTGGTCGGATTCATCGTACAAGTTGAAGAACTCCTTATAGATGTTCATCTTCAAATTCTTTGCCGCCTTCAAGACTTTGGTCTGAAACCCTTCGGGAGTGGTGATAATTTTCTTGTACTTGATATTGGAGTTGTTGAGGTAGGCGGTCAGTTTCTTAACGGTTACTTCCTTGAACACTCCTTGCACTTCGTCAAATGCCTGCACTTTGTTCTCCACCGCAGAACGATACGGCTCGATTACGATAGAATTTCTTGGACTTAACTTCGGGTTCAATTCCATGTAAGTAGCTCCCGTACCTGTCATTACCTTATTAATAATGGCATTGTTCGGCAGCATGGGGTAGCCTTGTCTTTTTAAGGCTTCGGATAAATTACTCTCCCTTATGGATGTTCAGAACCTCCACTTCCAATGTCTTGTGCTTAGTGTCATTCATGGCTCATCGGATTTAGGGGGTAAGAAACTTGGAAGAACTGGTTATTATATGGGCGTGATGATTTTGTTACCCCACCCGAAGAATGGAGTTCAGACCCATATAAAGTTGTAAAACTCGTGAGCCGATTAAGACTTGTCGGGAGGACAAGTACCGATTGGTGGCTCAATCCAATTGCTCGGAATTTCAAATTCATTACCATAATTAGATGAATTTAGAAATTTAACAATTGGGAACGGACTAAGGGGAATAAAAAAGCTCCTGCAACTAAGTTCTTCTTACGATTGGACATAATTCACCCTTACAAGGTACGAATGAATGTTCATCCAATAATAAGTTTCGGAAATCATTACTCCGAGAACTTAGTTGCAGAAGCCGCTACTTATGTAGTAGAAATTAATTGCTGACTGGCTTCTTGTAGAACGGTTGCCTTTCTTGGTTATCCGCTTGATAACTGCACTCTCACGTGAACCATTCTTAATAGGAGGGCTTATTTAAGTCTTAGCCCGTATCTTCTACCTCTGTTGTAGAATTGGCACAAAGATATAACTTTTCATTCATATTGCAATGGTTTCAAAGTAAATTCTTCATGGCATTACCTATCTGTTCATTGTCGAAACTGTCGAGGTAAGTCTGAGTTATCTTCTCCGAGCTATGCCCTAAAGATTCACTGATAATAGCTGTTGAAACTCCTGCACGTTTGAGAACTGTCGCATACGAGTGTCGGGCAACGTATGTGGTCAAGGGTAATGGCAACTTCAATTTATCGCCAATATCTTTGAGGTACTTGTTTACCTTTGCCAACACCTTATGCAGCCTGTTTGCAATCTGTACTTCCGTCTTATGAAACGGTGAAAGTATCGGGAACAAGTAAGGCGAACGCTCGTTATTGTACTTGTGAATAATTTCAACAGCCTTATCCTGTAAGGGGATAATGATTTGCTTCTTGGTCTTCTTCCTGTAATAGGAAAGTTGATCGTCCACAATGTTGCTTCGTTCCAACATAGCCATATCAATAAAGTTGATTCCAGCTGTGAAGTAGGAGAACGTGAACAGGTCTATCGCCAAACATTCCATGTCAGATTTGCCTTTATAATTGATAACTCTTTGAATGTCCTGTTTGGATATTGCTCTCTTGGCTGTCTGCTGATTCACCTTTGACAACTTGTAGGAATTGAAAGGATATGCGGTGGTCTGCTTGGATTCAACAGCTTTATTGAACACAGCACGAAGATGTCTAAGGCGTGTGCCTATCGTATTGATGGCGTAATGGTTTGACTTCATCCACTGCTCATAATTTTTTTAACCAAGCAACATCTATATCAGAGAATGGCATGTCAAGATGCTTGTTGAACTTGATAAAAGATGAGTAGGACACTTCAAACATTCCTGCATATCTGAGCCTGTTCTCAATTTTTTAAGTGCTTGAATATAGTTTAGAAATCCTTCTCCAACAGATACGAGGTGCTTGGATTGTAGGGTGTCTGTGGATTGGAGTAGGGTTGTAGCAGTAAACTCTACGTTATTGACTTTCTTATCCAAGATGATTCTTTGAAACTCGTTAATCTTCTCGTTTATGAGAATGAGCAATGCTTCATAGTTTGGACACTTGGGCTTGGGTAGGTTCTTCTTGAAGTCCCAATGTACAGGATTGACAGAGATTCCTAAGCTCTTGTACTTCTTCTTTCCATTCTTACAGATTCTCACCATAAGCGGTGATTCACCATTCTTTAAAACCTTTGATTTGTAACAGGTTACATTAACTGTCGCTTCCATTCTTGGTTTAACTCTCGGTTTAACTGAACCATGTAAACCAATGCAATTCAGGCATAAAAAAGGAGAGCTACTTTAGTGTAACTCTCTGATTTTTAAGTGATCCGCCTGGGGCTCGAACCCAGGACCCCAACATTAAAAGTGTTGTGCTCTACCTGCTGAGCTAGCGAATCAATCCTTATTTGCGAATCAGTTATTTCCTGATTGCGGGTGCAAAGGTAGTTACTTTTATTTAATTTGCAAGCATTCCGTAGAAAAAGTTTCAATTATTTTTCCTCGTTATGGCTTGTTTCTTGATTATCAGTAGTTTCTACTTCATCATATTTTATCTTTTCTTTGTTGATAATAAAGCGTTGGTAGTAGGAGAGCATCAAAGTTGTTAGTGGCAAGGCGATAATCATGCCGAGCATTCCCATTAATGAACC